>Ga0181536_10005955_pt1 | contig 12345 bp, 13 predicted proteins | sample PEATcosm2014_Bin_41_FD_121105 | JGI IMG/M metagenome (GOLD analysis project Ga0181536, IMG submission 121105) | Peatland microbial communities from MTU Mesocosm Facility, Houghton, MI, USA - PEATcosm2014_Bin17_60_metaG | ecosystem: Environmental > Terrestrial > Soil > Wetlands > Peat | place...
GATGCCGAGGATGTCGGCCTGCGCCAATGCGCCGTTGATGCTCTCCTGTCCGCCCCAGTTGTATTCCGTGAAGGCTACCTTGGTGCCGGGATAGTCTTTCGCAACCCAGGCTTGCGCCATCGGGCGGTTCGGTGGATCGCTCAGACCGAGTAAGCGCCGATCCGGGTTTCGCGGCTGGTGAGTTCATCGCAGGCGCGGTCCAGGGTTTCGTAGGCGGCGTCGTGATCCTTGCGGAAGGCGCGGAAGGCCTCTTCGCTGCTCCAGCGGTCGATGGTGAGGTAGTTGCCGGGAATGTATGCGTCGCGCAACAGCTCGGTGCCCCGGTACTCGGGCGAAGTGCGAAAGAGTTGCGCCCACGCGCCCTCTGGCCCATAAGCGGCTTCAAAGCCCGCAACCTTCTCCTCGGCAATCTCAAACTGCCATACGACGACGAACATGCAAATCCTCTTTCTTGTCATTATGGTAGCGCAAGAAGATGGGGTTGAAGTCCCATATCTCTCCAGCAACATATTTTCTGAACCTTTATCTTCAATCGGGTAACAAATTTACTTGGCTCATCGGAGTGCGCCATGCGTAGCGCCTTTCCAATTGTTTTGCGCGCGGCGAATGGGTCTGGGAGGCTACGGCTGCTGCTTCGTAAAGGTGAGCGAGGCGGAGTTGATGCAGTAGCGCAGGCCAGTGGGCGCGGGTCCGTCGGGGAAGACGTGGCCCAGGTGGCCTCCGCAGCGGGCGCAGGTAACCTCAATGCGCCGCCTTCCCAAGCTGAGGTCCTCGTGCTCCTCGATGGCTTTCGACTCGGCAGGCAGCGTGAAGCTGGGCCAGCCGCAGCCGGAGTCGAACTTGGCTCCGCTCAGGAACAAGAGCGTCCCGCAGCCGGCGCAGTGGTAGTTGCCGGTTTCGTGGTTCTCGGTGAGTACGCCGGTGAAGGCGCGCTCAGTGGCCTTTTCGCGGAGAATTTGATACTGCTCGGGGGTGAGCAGCGCACGCCATTCGGCTTCGGTGCGCACAATTTTCTCGGACGTATGGGGCGAATCGGGCGAATCGGGCGAATCGAGCATAGGAATCTCCAGAGTTTTTTGGAGCATTTTCACGGTTCCTGTAAGGTCGATTTCATATTCTCCCACCCATTTCACAAAGAACGTGAAATACATGGGGCACGGAGCATCCTTACACTATCGGTGAAAATGCTCTAGCGATCGCTCTACGCCGATTGGATGCTATCTACCCATGAAAGTAGCGGCGGGCCGGCTTCAGGCCTCCGCTACCATATCGATCTCCACCAGCACGTCCTTGGGCAGGCGGGCGGCTTCGACAGTTGTGCGGGCCGGCAGCGGGGCGTCAACTTGCCCGAAATAGGCGCCGTAGACCGCGTTCATGGCGGCAAAGTCGTTGATGTCCTTGAGGAAGACGGTGGCCTTGACCACTTTTGCAAGGCTCGATCCGCCCGCTTCTAGGATGGCTTTCAGGTTTTCAAAAGTGCGCGTGGTCTGCTCGGTAATGCCGCCCGCAACCACCTGCTGGGTCGCCGGATCGACGCCGGCCTGACCGGCGGTGAAGATGAAGTTTCCCGCGCGCACACCCTGGGAATAGGGTCCGATGGCGGCAGGGGCTTTGTCGGTTGCGATGACGGTTTTGCTCATGGGGCGATTTTAACAGGCGATTGGTCGTTACACTTCATCGCCAGACCGCCAGCAGTCCGCCGGAGCCGAGCAGCGCGACCAGCCAGTAGCCGGCGTTGATGGCGTACAGCTTGAGGGACTTTTTCTCGTAGAGATGCTGCGCGAACATCGGCCCGGCGATGAAGCCCAACCAACTGATAAAGCCGATCAGAGCGCCGCAGACAAAGGTGTCTGCGTCAGCCCACAGGACCGTGTGCGCCAGCACCAAAGACAGAATCAGGCTGACGATGAACGACGAGATCATGGCGAAGACCGCGCCTTTGGGCCTTGAGCCGGACGTGTGGCCGGTCAGGGCCATCCACGGTTTGGCGAAGAACAGCGAGTACCAGAGCGCGCCCAGTATCCACTGATAGAAGGCGGAAGCCAGCAGGGCCAGGTGGTTGAAGTGAAGGTGGTGCATGGATGGACCTCCGTTACGGACAGAAATTGGACTCCAAGGGACCGGATGCGGGAGAGATTGGGAAGATCACTGGCTGGAAAGGAGCCGCTTGCTTGACTGTGAAGCAAGCGAAAAGGGTGTGTCAAGGAGAATTGCGAAGTACGGGAGTTGGTGGCCGTTGCCGCGCGATGTGCTGCTCAGGAGATCGCGCGGAAGAGCCAGTAGAGCAGGCCGGAGAGCAGGGCGGCAGCCGGCAGGGTGAAAATCCAGCCGGCTGCGATATTGCGCACGGTGGAGAAATGCAGGCCGCTGCCGTTGGCGGTCATGGTGCCGGCCACGCCTGAACTGAGAATGTGCGTGGTGCTCACCGGCAGGCCCCAGGTGTCGGCGGCGAAGATGGTGCCCATGGCGACCAGGCCGGCGCTGGCGCCCTGCGCGTAAGTCAGGTGCTCTTTGCCGATGCGCTCGCCCACCGTGACCACGACCCGCTTCCAGCCGACCATGGTGCCGAGACCGAGAGCCAGTGCCACGGCTACCTTGACCCAGTCGGGGATGAACTTGGTGGCCTTGTCCACCTTGCTCTTGTAGTTGTTCAACGCCACGCACTCCTGGGGCGTGAAGGCCGGATTGCGCGCCTTGTCCATCAGCCGCAGAGCCTCGCTGGCCACGTACATATCGTTGCGGACGTTGGTCTGATCCTGCGCGGGAACGGACTTGAAGGCCCTGTAAAGGGCCACTTCGTGGTTCAGGTCCTCGACCAGCTCTCGAAGCGCAAGGATGGTATCCGGCTGAAGTTGCTTGGTGCGGATGTAGTCGGTGACTTCGACGCGGGCGTCGGGGCCGAGAATGCCGTTCCTGTCCACGTGCCGGTCGAGGATCTGCCCGGCTTGCTCGGAGGCGGCGATGAAGTCCTGAATGTCGCTGGCAGTGACGGCGTGGTTGAGCGCGTACGCCGTGGGCACGGTGCCGATGAGGATGAGCATGATAAGCCCCATGCCCTTTTGGCCGTCGTTGGAGCCGTGGAAGAAGCTGACGCCGGTGCAGGTGAGCACCATTAGCGTACGAATGGGCCACGGCGGCGGCTGATTGTTTTTGGGCGCCTCATACAGCGCGGGAAACTTGATGAGCCACTTGGAGAGCAGCATCAGCAGCGCGGCAAAGACGAAGCCGATCAGCGGCGAAAAGACCAGCGCTTTGAGAACCTTGAAGGCCTGCCCCCAGTCCAGGCCGGAGGTTCCGGTGCGGGCGTTCATCAGTTGGTTGGCGATGCCGACGCCGATGATGGAGCCGACCATGGAGTGGGAACTGGAGGCCGGCAGTCCCAGCCACCAGGTGCCCAGGTTCCACAGGATAGCCGCGATGAGCAGCGCAAAGACCATGGCGAAGCCCGCGCCGGAGCTGACCTGCAGGATCAACTCGACGGGCAGCAGCGTGATGACCGCGAAGGCCACCGTGCCGGAGGAGGCAAGCACACCGGCCAAGTTGCAGATTCCCGACCAGACCACGGCGATGTTGGGTTCGAGCGAGTGTGTGTAGATGACCGTGGCCACGGCGTTGGCGGTGTCGTGGAAGCCGTTCACAAACTCGAAGCCGAGCGCGATCAGCAGGGCTAGGCCGAGCAGCAGATAGGGCCAGACGCTGGTGATGGTGACGGCATCCAGATCTCTGGTCACATGAAAGACGATATAGCAGAGGCCGAAGGCCAGGGCCAGCAGAAACGCCGCAACGCCGGCGCGGCTTGGCGACTTGCTGAACTTGCGGTCCAGCAGCGTTGGACCCGCAGGCATGACATCAACTGTAGTTGCCAAGTCGGCCATCAGAAATCTCCGAGGCGGCCGGAGATGCTCCGGTAGCGCCTGGACCTCCAATGTCCAAACCCGGTAATGAAATTGAATGGAAAATAGAAGAGCGACGATCCATTGCGGGAGCGCGAAGAGCCGGAAGAGAAGGCGTTCATAAAACCCCAACAACCATATAATTTCATGGTTGTTTGCTCGGTGAGCCGGAAATTCGGCTCTGCTGCATTGATTCTACACCGGAGGAGCGGGTGGGCGAAACGGGGAATTGCCGGAGCGGTGGAAATCCAGTCCCGCAGGCGGGTCGGCAGATCAGGAATCCGCCAATCGCCGCAAAGCCTCGCTGTACCTTTCCATCACGCTCTTCGCAGCTTCCAGTTGCCTGGAGAGTTGAGGGTTATCCTTAACCTTTTCTTGAAGTTCTGTCCAACGCGGGCTGCGGATTTTCACGTCTCCTTTCGCTTTTTCCTCCACCTCGCTAACACCTTTCATCGCCCGAAAATGATGCTTACACAGCAATCAGTTGGTGCTGAAAGCCTATTTCTTCCTCAATAGAAACTGGCTCTCCGCGGAGGATAGTTGCGTGTAGTTCTTTCATCCTCGATTTTGTGAGTCCTTTAGGGACGAACCGAAGCACCGAGGCGGCTACGTATTCGCGCTCCAATTCAAAGGCAAGCCACCTTCTACCCTCGGCTTCCGCCGCCATTCCCGTGGTATTGGAACCGGCAAAGATGTCCACAACCAGATCGCCAGGATCGGTCAGCATACGAATAAAAAACTCTGGCAATTTGGACGGAAAGCGTGCCGGATGCCCCTTGACGCCTAGCTCTTTGCACGCTCCCAAGTAGATGCCGTTGCTTTCGGAGTTTGGAATCTGCAAGAGGTTGGAAGGTATGGCTCCGCCGTTATCCGTTGCGAAAGCAAGGCCAATCTCGTGACCGGAAGGCCGCTGCTTCGGCGTATAAAAGGCAGCGGGGTCTTCCAGCAGCTTCTTCATGCGCGGGCCATACTCGGTCAGCACATTGGAAACGTTCGCCTTGGGCCATTCCGAACGCGAAAACCACCACAACGTATCGACCGTATCCTTGGCCCGCAGCTTGCGCTTGTTTACCCATTCGATGGGGCTGGGCAGCTTGGACGGATTGTGCCAGAAAAACTCCTGGGCCAGGTGAAACCCTAATTCGTCGCAGAACCTCAACAGTACTCGGAACTGATAAAGGTTGCGCACGGGCACACCCTTCCGGTACGCTCCGCCCAGATCGAGAACAAAGCTGCCGTCCGCGCACAGCTTTCGATGCACCAGCCGCCCAAACTGCATCAGCCAATCCACGTATTCCGCCTGATCGTGGTTGCCGTACTCCTTTTGTCTCTGGAGCGCAAAGGGAGGGCTGGTGACAACCAGGTTGACGGAGAGGTCGGGCAATTCCGCGAGCAACTTCAACGAGTCACCCACGTACGCGGCACCAAGTTGCGTCGAATAAGCGGGCTTCGCGGAGAGGAGGGTTGCCGACATCGTCACCTCATACAGTCTATAGACTGTAGATTTCAGCTTAGCACAGGGCCACCATGAAAGGTGATGAAATCCTCAAAATCTAAGATTACCGCTCGCTCCAGGTTTGCAGTCAACCTGAGATCGGCAAGATTGGCGCACGGCTTTTCACAAGAGGAACTTGCCGCTCGCGCTGGACTACATCGGAACTACATCGGAAGCGTTGAGCGAAACGAAAAAAACATCTCCATTGACAATATGGAGCGACTTGCAATTGTACTAGGGGTCGATGTGTTGGACCTGCTGGCGCGGGAGCGGGCATGAAACCACATCCGGATCACGCGAAACTCCGTGAATTGTGGCCCAACATCCAGAAGCTACAGGAACTTGCCTCTGCGCATGGGATCGACGATATCTTTCAGGACAACGGCGGAAAGATTCTCCAAATCCTACTCAATACAGGCCTGACGGTCCTACCGGGGCGCGAAGGAAACGACGCGCGGGACGAGAATGGCAGGGAATACGAGTTGAAATCTGTCAACACTCGACTCACGCAGAGTTTCTCCACTCACCATCACATGAATCCGCACATCATCGGTAAGTACAGGCAGGTGGACTGGGTGTTTGCCGTCTACGACGGAATCGAACTGATCGAGATATTTCTGCTCACTCCAGCGCAGATTGAGCCATACTTCATAAAATGGGCCAGAAAGTGGGCCGACGACGGCAATAAAGACATCAACAATCCCAAGATTCCTTTGAAGTTCGTGCGCGAAACTGGGAAGTGCATCTATTCCGCTGCCGAAATTTCTTGAATCAAGCGTCTACTTCCAATCGTCGCGGGCGTTGGCGAGGCCTTCGTTCAGCACGGCGTCGAAGCCGGTGTGCTTCTTGACGAAGATCTCGCTGAAGGCGCGGTCCTAGCGGAGCAGGACGGCTTGCAGGCGGACCAGTTCCAACAAGGCCAGGAACATGGCGATCAGCGCCCGCTCGGAGCGGGTCTGGTTGAGCAGGAGGCGCAGGGCTACGGGCTTGTCTTCCATGATGAGGCGGCGGGCGAGGAACTGGATCATCTGCCCCACGGTCACCGCGTCCTCTTCGACATCGAAGATGGGGCGGGTGCGGGCGCGCTCTAAAATATCCCGAAAGATGCGGACCAGATCGTCGGTGTCGGCGGCGATCTCCGGCTCGGCGGCGGCGTCCTCGCGGAACTCGCGCGCGCCGGGATTGGTCCAGGTGGCGGCTTCGAGCATCTGCTTCTGTTGCAGCATCTGCGCGGCGTTCTTGAATCGCTCGTGCTCCAGCAGCCGCTTCAGGCCGCGCTCGCGGATCAGGTCCTTGCGCGCCTCATAGAGGGCCGTGCCGATGCCCATAGGCGCGCCTCCGGGTCCACGCCCATGTCGGCGCCATATAGAGTCTTGCCCAGCGGGTTGTGGGTATCGAAGGTGCCGTCCCCGGTGATCGACGACCAGTTGGCCGACTCGGCATAATCGTCCCAGTCGATGAGCAGCGAACTGGCCGAACCCAGCAAGCGTCCGTCCGTGCCGGAGACCACCAACTGTCCCTCGGGAAAGACCTGCAAATGGCGCGCCAACTGGTCCAGTCTCCACGGCGGCTGGCCCGGAAAAGCGCGCTCCTGCAATTCAATGACCGCCGCTACGTCGTCGAGCGTCATCTGCCGGACGCGGTAATTATTCAGTGGGCCGTCTGTAGTCGCCATGCCAGGTATGCTCCTCAACTCCGCGTAAGAGAACAGTTTCAGAGCTTACCTATAATTCTAGAGTTTGTCAGTGCGATCCATGATTAAGATCGGTGCGGCAATTTGTTAAAAAATGAGTAATTTCCGCGCTCTCCCATCGGCGACGAGAATCGCGGCATGAGTTCCTCACCGATTCCGATTCCAAAAAAATGGGCGGTAAGAGTTGCCCCTTGCCGCCGCCCGTCCCTGGGTTGTCTTGAAGTTACTGCAATCGTGCTATTGAAAACCTGTTTACTGCAAGAGCTTGGTCACTTCCTGCTGCACACTGTTAGCCTGCGCTAATGCGGCGATGCCGGTTTGGCTCAGAATCTCGTACTTCGACATATTCGATGTCGCCGAGGCATAATCGGTCGCCTGCACCGCGTTCTGCGCCGAAACCACATTCTCCTGCTGTGTGCTCATCACTTGACTGATGGAGTTCAGGGTGTTGATCTGCCCACCCACGTAGCCGTCCAGGGCCGCCGCGGCGCTGATGGCCAGGTTGATCTCGATCAGGGCGGTCTCGGCGTCGGCTTGGTCGTTCAAATCGGTGTTGCTGAGGTTGACGCCCGCGCCGTCCGAGTAGCTGATCGTCGCCGTCCCGCCGGTGCCGTTTGTGTCTGTCGTCATGCCCGTGACCGCAGTGCCGCCGCCGGTGCTGGAATCCGTGACGGGGCCTGTGATCCCGACGTTGTAATACTCTGAAGAATCCACCGCTCCCGGGGCGACTACCGGGTCTGGAGCTGCGATGTCAATCGGCGCGCCGCCGAAGGTCATCGAGGAGTCTGACGAGGTGAACGTTATCGCCGTACCGGCGGCATTGAGCGTGGCAGTTACCCCAAACTTGCCGTCGTTGATAAATGTCGCAAGCTCGCTGATCGTAGCGGTAGCGCCCGGCGCGCCGAGGGTAATGGTGTTCTGGCCGATTTGGAGGGTGCCGGAGAGAGCATCGGCTGGGGCAGCTACGGTAAACGTGCCTACTTGCGCGTTATATGCGGAATTGACAGTGGGGATATTGGTCAATGAAGTAGCCGTGGGATTCGGCGTGGTGGCCACCAAGCCCAACGTGGCGAGGGATGGGACATCGATGCCAGCGGCTGCCGCCGTAAGCGTCAACACGGGGCCAGCCACCGCGGCCGTAACCCCAAAGTTCGGGTTACTGGCGGCGAAGTTGTTGATTGTCACCGCCAGTTCGGCAATCGTTTGAGTGGATCCGGGTGTGCCGAGGGTGAAGGTATTGTTGGTGCCGTTGGTCCCATCGATGGTAATCGAGCCAGTCAGGTCATCGATGGCAGTGCCAACCGTGAGTGTGCCTATAATGCCGCCGGCTCCGGCGCCGATCGCATTGGAGACTGGGGCAATCGCATCCGGGACCCCGATAGCGTCGGTAATTCCGGTGCCGGAGACGGAGACTGCGGAGTCTGCCGTGGTGAGCGTCATGGTCGTGCCTACGACCGAGGCCGTGACCCCATAGCCGTCGGTGTTGATGGTTGCCGCCAAATTCGCAATCGTGTCGGTGGAATTCGCCGCGCCGAGGGTAATGGCGTGGCTCTTGCCGTCAGCCCCGACAATAGTAAGTGTGCCGCCCAGCGTATCGGTGGCGTTGTTAACCGTCAGAGCGCCCACCACGCCTGCGCCGTTGGTGCCCGTTCCCAAACCCGTTCCTGAAATCTCAATGCCGGTGTCGGAACTGGTGCCGGGGGTGGCTGAATTGGCGGATTCAGCTGTATTCACCGCGGTGGTTCCTGCCTGTTGCGCTGTCGCAAAGCTCGCATTCAGGCCCAGGCCCGAGTTGTTGATGGCGTCGATCAATCCTTGCGCGGTGTTGGCGTAGCTGGTGCCTGCGCCGGCGGTGATTGGCGCCACCGCGGTAACTACCGAGCCGGCCGTTCCCTTGGTCAGGTAAGTGACGTCGATGGTGGTCGAGGTGCCGCCCAGACTGTCGGTCACCGCCGCATTGGTGCCGTCCTTGGAGAGATCGATAAAGACGTTGTTCGCGCCGCTGCTGTAAGAGATCGCGCCGGCTGAGTCGCCCACGTTGGACGAAGACAGCGGACGAATGTAGAGATTGTCGATCGACGAGCCGGTCAGCGAGGAGTCGCCGGTATAGATGGCGATCGTATTGCCGGCAAAGACCTGCTCCTGGTTATAGGTGGTCGTCGATCCAATGTTGTTGATTTCCGAAAGGATCGACTGATACTCCTGGTTGGCAGCCGCGTCCTGGGTGCTGTTGAGGGTGCCGTTGGAGGCTTCCGTCGCCAGCGTCACGGCTCGGTCCAGCAGGTTGGTCACCTGCGAGAGGGCGCCGTCGGCCACATCCAGCAGGCCCACGCCCTCCGTGGCGTTGGTCTCCGACTGGGTTAGGGCCGTCTGGTTGGCCTCCAGGCCATTCACCAGCGAGAGCCCGGCGGCATCGTCCGCTCCGGAGTTGATCCTCGAACCCGACGACAACTGCTGCAAGACCGTCTGCAAGCTGTTGTTCGTGTTATTCAGGTTGTTCTCTGCGTAGATCGCCGAAAGATTGTTCAGGACTCCGAGACCCATGGCGCTCAACTCCCTCTTGGATGCCATCCACCGCGCCCTTGCCCGCCGGTTTTTTCTCTTCCGTCAGGCCCTCCGCAAATGCCGGATGGGCGTTTCCGCATCCACCCCATTCATCGGTCCACTCGAAAATAACTTTAGTCACATTTTCGAGAGCCTTTTTTCGGCAGTCTGTCGCGCTGCAATCCAAGCTGTCCCGGCTTCGTTCACTCGATGTCCCAAGACGCTTCAATCGCAGTCCCGATCCGCTTCATTCACTGTCCCATCCCGCTTCAGCGGTTTGTCCAGCTTCGATGCAGCGCCCCGCCTGCACCGGTGCCCGGAACAGCCTGCCGGGCCGCTTTCGCGCGCAAAAAATCGGCGGCAAGAGGGGTCACCCCTTGCCGCCATCGGTCTCAACTTCAACCGTAGTTGCTCTCTGTCCGAGAACCTCTCTATTGCTCCGCGCCCGATCCAGCAGCCCCGTCGGAACCATCCTCAACCTGGCTCTGCGGTTCCGCGCCCTGCGGAGCCAATTGTGGTGTAGGCGGTGGTGGAGGCGCCTGATGGCGATACTGGCCGCCCGGTCCCTGGCCGCCGGGCTTCCAGCCGCCCGCGCCCCGTCCATCCGGTCTCTGGCCACCGCCGCGATCCCATTCGCCGCGCTCCTGCTCATGGCTGGCGCGGAAGGCCTGCACCTGCTTCCACTGCTCGGGCGTCAGCTTGTTCCGAATCGCCAGCAAAAAGCGCGCATTCGCCTTTTCCAGTTTAGCGCGCGCCTGGGCCACCTTGTCGATCTGCGCCAGTATCTTGCCCTCGTTCGGCTGATCGTCCTTGATTAGCGGCTCCAACTCCAGTTCAGCCTTCTCCACGCTGGCGCGCAGGTCGATCAGCTTCTCGCGGTGCTCCAGAAGAATGCCGTCAAACGCCTTCCGCTGCTCGTCGGTCAACTTCAGCCGCTCCACGATCTTTGGATTGTTCCAAAAGCGGCCCAGTCCGCCTCCGAGCCCAAACGCCTTCTCAAACGGAGGCCGATGCTCTCCAAACCCCGGTCCCGCTCCCGGCCCGCCTCCGGGCCCCTGCGCCCACGCTGTTCCTGCCAGCAAAATCCCGGCAACTGCCAATCCCAACCGCGCCATAATTGATGCTTTCATCGTCTTCCCCTCTCTGATTGTCATGAAGCGTCCTGTTCCCATCTCTCGATTTTGCGTTCCGATACTGCCACAAATGCCCCGTGCATCATCCTTTTGTCATTCCAAGCGAAGCGCATCTAAATCGAATAACCTGCGTTTCGCCTTTATGCGCAAGGGTAGGAAATCCGCTTACCTGATTTCGTCCCCGGTCATCAGTTGAGCCAGCGGCTCCATGGCGCTGGGAACTTCACGCGATACGTCGCTGTCCACCCTGGCCAGCAACTCCTCTTCCTCGCTAGCGCGCTGGGCGGTAATCTGGCGCTCGTGCTCGGCCGCGCGAGTTGCTGCAATGCGCGCCAATTCCTGCCGATGATGCCGCTCGTAAAGCCCTCCGGATACCGCTCCGGCAATCAATGCGCAGCCCAGCGCCCATCCCGTCGCTAGCCGCCAGACCCTCCGCCGGGGAGCAGCCTTGAGCGCCGTCCGCGGCCGCGCATAGACTGCCTCGCTCCACGCGCACACGCTCGAACGGAAGTTCCTTAGCGCTTCATTCAGCACCGGATCGTCGTCCAGCAACTCGTCCCTCTCGCTCGTACTCACCGTCTGCCTCCCAACTCCCCGCGCACCTTGGCCAGCGCCCGCGAAAGATGCGCTTTCACCGTGCCCTCGCTCAACCTGGTGGCCTGCGCAATCTCGCTCAACTCCTGCTCTTCCACGTAGCGCAGCAGAAAAACCGTCCGCTGCCGTTCACTCAACCCCGCGACCGCCTTCCACACTTGGGCCACGCGCTCCCGCGCCAGCATCTGTTGCTCCCCTGACCGTTCGCCGCTCGGCAGCCACTCGCTGGCCTCGTCCAGGTCCACCGCATGGGTCTGCGTCTGCCGCCAGAACTGCATCCGACGGTTGCGCCAGTGGTCCTTTTGCAGATTGATCGCAATCCGCATCAGCCAAGTCATCGCGGTCGATTCGCCGCGAAAGCTCGCCCAGTTCCGGTGCGCCTTCAGGAGACACTCCTGAGTCAGCGTCTCGGCCAAGTCCACGTCGCGCGTGGACGCCAGCAGAAACCGGAAGATTTGCGGCCGGTGGCTGGTTACGATACGCGAAAACTCATCGGCTGCAATCTCTTGTGCCGTGGCCATGGTCATCGGTTCCAATGCTGTGCCGGCTGCCATCACTCAGGTAGACGCCCGCACTGCGCGCAAGTTTACAGCCCCAGCAACAATTCTCTTCCATATCGCCAGCACACCGAATTGGGACCAACCGCTCACCCGCCGAATGGTCCTGCCTGACGCCGGAATCTTGCTTTGATCCCTGGGTTCCAGCAATCGGCAACGGCCATAGGCCTGCTTTCGGCCAAAAATCTTCTGTTGCACTTAAGAAATTTCAAATCCTGCCGATGATTCAGTTGGAAGCAAACGTGCTAAGGGAGAGCAAGCGCTGACCGACTGTTGTCTTTGCCTTGAAACGAACCACAGAAAGGTTGGTGGCCTGCCCCATGCCAGTCCCGCCCGGCCTACCGGGAGAAAAGATGCGCCTATGCCCACCGATTTCGGCGAAATCGCCAGCTACCACCGTCGCGAAGCTGCCAAGCATGAAAAACTCGCGCAGGAA
>Ga0181536_10005956_pt1 | contig 12345 bp, 5 predicted proteins | sample PEATcosm2014_Bin_41_FD_121105 | JGI IMG/M metagenome (GOLD analysis project Ga0181536, IMG submission 121105) | Peatland microbial communities from MTU Mesocosm Facility, Houghton, MI, USA - PEATcosm2014_Bin17_60_metaG | ecosystem: Environmental > Terrestrial > Soil > Wetlands > Peat | place...
GCTGGCCAACATGAGCCGCAGCATGCACCACAGCCAGGGAACCGGCGCCATGCGGCAGGTGAATCCGGGCACGACGTCGTTCGGGCTGGTGGCGGGAGAACCGTCGTCGAAGGATTTGTTCGACGGCATCGACACCACGTGGAACCGGTTGCCGGGCGGCGCGGCGGTGGGGCCGATTCTCGAAGCGGCGATTCGCAATTTCGAGCCGGCGCATCCGGAGAAAGCCATTCCGGCGCTGGCGCAGGCGCGCCCGCTGATCGCCGCGATAGCCGATCCTCTAGCCAAGATCAAACTGGCGGAGCTGGATGAGACCATCGCGCTTTGCGCGGGGTTGTTTGTGGAGGCGCAGGCGCAGCAGGCGCAGGTCAGCCCGGGCGGGCAGCTCAGCGTAACCACCACGGTGCTGAACCGCTCGACCGCTGATGTGAGTCTGGATGGCGGACGGGTGGAGGGAATTTGGAATGAGCCGCTCGAGATCAAGCCCGCCAAGCTGGGCCATAACCAAAGCGCGCACGTGCAATTTGACCACACGGTGCCGGCGGGCCAGGCCTACTCGCAGCCATATTGGCTGGCGAAACCACCCGCGGGCGACGTGTACCAGGTGGACGACCAGCGGCTGGTGGGGCTGGCCGATACGCCGCCGGTGCTCCAGATGCGGCTGCGGCTCACGGTGGACGGCGCACCCATCGAAGTGGTGCGCGCCGTGCGCCATCGCTACGCGGAGCGGTCGGAGGGCGAGCGTGTGCGTCCGCTGGTGGTGGTGCCGGCGGTGGCGGTGGACCTGCCCGATCCAGTAGCGGTTTTCCGGGACGCGGCTGCCCGTAAGGTGCAGGTGGCGCTCCGGGCCAACGTGGCCAACGCGGCGGGCGAATTGCGGCTGGACCTGCCGGCGGGGTGGAATGCCGAGCCCGCGTCGCAGGCTTTCCAGGTGACGGCGGGTGAAGTGGAGGAAGCGACGTTTGAAGTGACGCCGCCGGCCGGAGAAACCACGGCTACCATGAAAGCCGTGGCGGCCGTGAATGGGCGCGACATCGCGAGCGGCATGCAGGTGATCCTGTATCCGCACATTCCGCCGCAGACGTTATTTCCGCCGTCGGACGTGAAGCTGGTGCGGGCCAATATCGACCTCAAGGCCCACAAGATCGGTTACATCATGGGAGCCGGCGACGAGATGCCGGACGCGCTGCGGCAACTCGGGCTGGAAGTGACACTGCTGGGGCAGTCGGACCTGGAACAGGGCGACCTGGCGCGCTTCGATGCGATTGTGGCGGGAGTGCGCGCGTACAACGTGCGAGCCGACCTGAAAGCCAACCAGGCGAGGCTGCTGAATTACGTGAAGAACGGCGGCACCTACGTGGTGCAGTACCAAACCGGCGACGCGTCGCTGAATCTGGGACCGTATCCGTTCACGGTGCCGGGAGGAACGCGGTGGCGCGTGACGGTGGAGGAAGCGCCGGTCACGTTCCCGCACCCGGATAGCCCGCTGCTGCAATATCCCAATCACATTTCGCAGAAAGACTTTGACGGTTGGGTGCAGGAACGCGGCCTCTACTTTGCGACGCAGTGGGACAAGCAATACCAGACCGTGCTTTCTTCCCACGACCCGGACGAAGACGCAATGGAAGGCGGAGAGCTGTGGGCGCGGTATGGCAAGGGCGTCTACATTTTCACGTCCTATGCGTGGTTCCGGCAGTTGCCGGCCGGGGTGCCGGGAGCGTTCCGGCTGTTCGCGAATTTATTGAGCGCGAAGTAGCGCCCGCTGCTTTTCGCCGATCGCCTGCCAGTCGAAGTGGTGCACGGCATGGTGGTACGCGGCCTGGGCGATCTGGCGGCGGCGGTCGGGATCATTGATGAGAGTCGCGATGCCAGCAGCAAAGGCTTCGGGCGCATCCGCAATCCAGGCGCTGTGGCCGTGCAGCAAGCCAAGGCCGGCGCAGCCCGAAACGGTCGAGACTACGGCGCGCTGCATGGCCATGGCTTCCAGAACCTTGACGTTGGTGCCGGCGGAGACGACGGTCGGCACAAGCGCGAGGTTGGTCTCGACGTAGAGCGGACGCACGTCGGAAACGAAGCCCAACATGCGGATGCGCGGATCGGGATCGGGCTCGGGGGAATCGGCGAAAGCGCGCCAATACGCGAGGTGATCGGGGCCGCAGACCACGGTGACTGTGAGGAGCGGAAACTTTTCGCGCAGCAGAGGCCAGACGCGCTCGGCGAAGAAGCGCCAGGCGGCCACGTTGGGAAAGTGCCGGAACGATCCGATGAAGAGCAGGCGGTGGCCGAGGCTCTCGGGTTCGGGTTGGAAGCGCGCGAGATCGACGCCGTTTTCGACGACCGTGGCCGCCACGCCCGGTCCCAGAAGCTCGGCGTCTTTAGGCGACATGACGACCACGCGCGAGAAGCGGCGGACGGCGCGAGTTTCGAAGCGCCGCCAGCGGAATGCGTCCCACGCAGCGGCGAGAGTGCGCTCGCGGCGGGCGATCTGCGTAAAGAGGTCGAACGTGACGTCGTGCTCCACCAGCACGTCGCCGGGGTATTCGGCCAGTTGCGTGTACTCCACCTGCAATTGCTCGAAGCCGAAGACGCGGCGCTCCTCGGCGATGGCCCGGAGCATGGCGGGCGAACGGAACTCGTGCACTTCCGGCGGCAGCAGCGTGGACCAGCGCGGCTCGCGGTAGCGGGGCTTCTTCACCAACACCACGCGGGCGCAGAATTCGAGCAGCGGGGCGGTGTCCGGCCTGGCATCGCCATCGGTGAAGGCCAGCAGCGTGATGTCGAACTCGCGGGCGATCTCGCGCAGCAGGTGGTAAATGCGGACGGCGCCGCCATGCGAGAGCGGATACGGGTAATACGGCGAGAGCACGGCCACGCGGCGGCGATCGGGCGAGCAGGCACGGCCTTCGACGACGCGAGAGCCCTGTGGCACGACCGAGCGTTCCGGTTTGGGCCAGGGCCACCACCACGGGCGGAGATAGATGCGGTCCAGCGAAACGCCGCGCCAGAAGAGGAACGACGTCAGATCGAAGCGCAGGTGATGACGATCGAGCTGCGAATTGTAAGCCAGGATTTTGCGGGGCGCCAGGCGGTACGCCGCGCGGCGGAGGGAGCTGGACTCACGCGACAGCAATACCGGCGCGAGGCCGACGCGGTAGCGGCGAAGTGTTTTGCGCAGCTCGGGCCAGTTCTCTTCGGTGGCGATGAAATGACGGCGGGTCGGTTCGAGTGCGCGCACTTCCTCGGCCATGCGCTGGCACAAGGCGGGCGGGCCGGAACAGAAGGTGACCACCACGGCTTCCGGGTCTTTGCCGAGAAGGCCGAAGATCCGAAGCTTGAGCCGCTGCTTCAGGCGTTGCTTCACTGGGCGGACCTCATGCCCCACAGCACCGCGCAGGCGGCCAGCGGCGTCAAAGCGGTGAAAGTGGTGACGGGCGTGTAGCCGTAGTGATCGATCAGCGCGCCGAAGGCAGGCGAGATCACCAACTGCGCTACGCCGTAGGAAGCCACCAGCATGGAGATGGCGAACGCGGCGCGTTCGACGCCGAACGTGTCGAGCGGCAGCGTATAGGTGTTCACGCTGAACGCCGAAACAGCGAAGAAACTGATGGAAATTCCGGCGATGGCCCAGGCTGGCGTGGGCGCCGCGGGAATGGCCACGGTGACCAGTGAAACGAGCGACGCGGCCAAACAGACGCGGAACCGCGCGGCGGCGGCGGGCGTTCCACCGCGCATGATGCGCAACGAAAGCCAGCCGCCGGCGAAGCCGCCGCCCATGGCGACGAACGGTGGAATCCAGGCGTACCACGCGGCCTGCCGAACGGTGAGCGAGTGCGCATCCACTAAATACTGGGTGGTCCAGTTGGTCCAGAGCGAGTAACCCACCATGCTGAGCGCGTTCGCCGCGACGAAGGCCCACAAGCGGCGGTCGCGCAGAATTTCAGTGGCGCCGGTTGGAGCCGGAGCGGGCGCGGCGGCGGCGGGCACGCGCCGAGCCGCCCAGTTCCACACGGGAATCCACACGAGGCCGAGGATTCCGGTGAAGATGAAAGCGTGGCGCCATCCGCTGCGCAGCGCAATCCAGGTGGCCAGGGGCGGGGCGAGGATGGCGCCGAGGCTGACGCCGGCCTGGTTGATGGCGTTGCCGAGCGCGCGTTCCGGCGGGCGCAGGTATAGATGGATAGCTTTGCCGGCCGCGGGGATTCCGCCGGCTTCCGCCGCGCCGAGGACCGCGCGGCAGCCGATCAGGCTACCCAGTCCGCGCGTGAACCCGGTGGCGATTCCCGCGCAGGACCAGACGCCGATGGCCAGGCTGGCGGCGCGGTTGAGGCCGATGCGGTCGGTCAGCATCCCCGCCAGAGGCGCGCTGAGGGCGTAAGTGATGGAGAAGACGCCGAGGATCCAGCCATACTCCGCGCGCGAGAGATGAAACTCCGCGCGCACCAGCGGGGCCAGCGTGGCGAGCGCCTGGCGGTCGAGATAGTTGATGGCGGAGGAGAGCACGAAGACTGCCAGCAGGAGCCAGCGGAGGCGCACCGCACGGTTCGCGTCGATCACTGGAACTCGATGGTGGCCACGTCGCCCGCGGTAGCCAACTTGGCGTTGGGTTTGGGGAAATACTCGATGGCGACGCGGCGCGGTTTCTGCACGCCGCATCCCAGGTTCAACTGGCCGCCGCCGGCCACGAAGACCTGCGCGGGGTCGACCAGCAGTTTGACGGTTTTGTGGTCCGCGCCTTCCACCACCAGGCGGGCCTGTTTGCCCAGGCAATCCACCTGTTTGAGCGTGCCGGCGATTTTTCCGGAAGGCTGGGCGCCATCCCACCAGGGCACGGCTTTAGGGTCGGGCTTGGCGTTGCCGTTGATCTTGGCTTCGGCGGCGTGGAGTTCGGCGCGCGCGTTGGCTTGGAGTTGGGCGATCTCGCGGGCTTCTTCGTCGGCGCGGCGCTGCTTTTCGGCGGCTTCGTAATCCAGGCGCTGGCCCTCGACGGCGAGGCGCGCCTGCCGCATCTGTTCGCGCTTGGCCGGGTCGGCGGCGGCCTGCTCGGCTTCGCGCCAGGCTTTGGCGGCTTCGGTGAAATTGCGGTCCGCCAGGTAGCATTCCGCCAGCGCCTGCCAATAGGAGGCGTTGCGGGGATTGCGCTCGGCGGCGTTCTTCCAATCCGCCAGGCGCTGGCGCGGATCGGTGTCGCGCGCCGCCAGCATGGCGAACGGTTCGTCGAGCTTGGGGTTGATGCCGGCGGCGCGCAGCAGAGCCTGCCGGGCCTTTTCATTATCGGGCTCCAGACGCGCGTATTCGATGAAGCATCGCGGGCTCTTGGCGCCGGCTTCGATGGCGGAGGAGAAATACGCGCGAGCCTCGGAATCGTGGTGATCGCGCAGAGCCAGCAGGCCGAGGCCTTCTTCGGATTCGGGGATCTTCAGGTGTTCGTTAAGCAGGCTGCGATACTCGACTGCCGATTGCGGACCTGCCAGGAGATCGGCGCGCGCCAGACGCACGTCGGCATCCGAGATGGGCTTCTCGTGAAAATCGTCGGGCGCCATGGGACGGCTGGAAATCGTGGTGGTGGGAAACTGGCGCGCGGCGAAGTGCTGCCTGGCCTGGGCCTCCACTTCGGCGGCGCTCTTGCCGAACGCGTTGTGATAAGCGGGATCGTCATCCACACCCTTGCGCAGGTTGTAGAGCAGCACGCGCAGCTTGCCGAAGTATTCCGGAGCGGCCACCAGCAGATGGATGCGGGCGAAATCGAGATCGGGTTGGGGCGGCGGCGCGCCCACGGTGATGTGAATTCCGCTGACCTGGAAGGTGGAGAAGAACTCAATCAGCCCGTGCTCAAACGCGGCCGGCATGCGATTGGTGTTGGCGTCGAGCAGCAGGCGGGTGAGTTCGCCGTAGACTGCGGGCGGCACCGGACTCTTTTCGGACAGCACGATGGCATAGCGGTCGCGGCACTCGGTGAGCGGCGCGGGCGAGGTCCAGCCCTGGGCGTTCTTAAAAACCAGGATGCGAACGGGCTGCGGTGTAGCGAGATCCTCTTCGCCAACTATGGTCCCCAGCGCATGCCGGAACTCTTCGAAGCGGATCATAGTTTCCTGTCCCGCGCGCTCGCCGGCGTCGGTGAGGACCTCGAAGGGCCCGGACGTATAGCGCACCCAACGGTCCGCCATCGCGAGAGACGGCAGGAGGCAGAAAAAGGTGAAGACGAGCCATCGCCGCATGCATTCTCATTATGGCGCGGCGCGGGGCGACTGGTGGGTTTGGTAGAATGGAAGGACCCGTGGCGCTATCGTCTAACGGTTAGGACAGAGCCCTCTCAAGGCTTAAATACGGGTTCGATTCCCGTTAGCGCTACCAGAAACAAAAGGCTTACGGGCCGCAGGGCAGCACAGGGCAGCACGCGGAAGGCTCCAGAAGAAAAACTCCCCCGGTCGCGCCTCAGGCTCTACGCCAACAACGGGGGCAAGCCCCAATCCCAAACCTTTCTAAGAACATAACACCTTCACTCGGCTCTATCGTCCCCGCAGCTCTTCCTCCTGTTCCCGCTCGCGGTCGCGTTCCGCCATTTTGCGTAAAACACACGCGTGGTCAGTGGCCCATCGGCGGAGCTTAGGAAGTGAAGTTCGATCTGCAACCGCATCGAGTGCCTCCGCAAGCTCGTCCCAATGTGACGAGGCAGGTCCCCACCAGCTTCCCGACACATATGCTGAGAAGAACGAGCTCGCAATTCGCTCGTTGTCTCCATACTCAGCAAGCAACCGCGAAGCCAACGCCCTGTCGGCCGACATATCCTTGCTGGCCAGCTGTGACAAGATTGCAGCGCGCTCCTCGGGCTTCTCCGCGACCCATGCGACCACTTCATCCGGCGGCATACGATCCAGCACACCTTCCGGGAATCCGATAATAAACGAGTAGGCGGAGGGCGGCGATGACAGATACGTCTTCATCGTCTGCCAGACCCCGGTCGGATCTTGCTCCACACATTGATGTAGCACGCCTGCCGCTTCGCTGTGCTCGGCGAACCAAGTGCCTGCGCCGCGATCTGCCTGCTCGCGCATGATCGCCGCAGCGATCTCGCCGGCGTGTTCCGTAACTAAGGTCTTGGCCACGTCGTTCCAGTAGTAGCTTGTCATTTGGTTGCTTCGAATCAGATCCGGGGCCGTAACCAATTCTAGAGCGAACGGCTTCCAGTGTTCAGCCTCCATGGAGTTCGACTTCATCCGATTCGCAAGGATTCCTATCGCTGCCGTGCGGTGCCCAGTTTCCGACATCGCCCGAAGTACTATCTCCAAGACGTCAGCAGATAGGTTCTCACCCCAAGGTCCAAATCCAAGTTGGGAGACGAGCTGTTGGCTGACGGGCTCGGTGCGCAGTAACTCCGCCACTATGCGCGCCACGCACTCCGTAGCCCCACAGCGCCAAGCAACCTCGAAGAGAAGCGGTAGTGGTTTTGGAACACGTTCGAACTGGGATGTTACCCATCCGTCGTACCACGCATCGCCCAGAGCCCGCCGCCGGGCGCTAACATATCCGCAGAGTAATCGCAGATCGCTTCCAGCCCCGGGAAGCACGGGGAGCACCTCGGCGAGCCGGGCTGCCGAATCTACAGCGGCAAGGGCCTCACCCAGCCGCCACGCGTCCGAAGCGTCGCCGGACGTCAGCCATGACCACTGCTCTGCCAATACCTGTGGCGTGGAAGAGAGCTCCTCGGCAAATGGACGGAGGTCCTCCTGTTTGTCCCAATCCCATGACGCGTGTCCGACATACTGCTGGAGGCGAGACCCCAGGGCGGGGTCTTCGAATCGGGCATGCAAAGTCTCAAGCGTTTCGAGATCCTCAGCCGAGAGGTTCTTCCAGTACTTTCTCTCGTGATGGATTATGTCGGCGATCACCCTTCGAATCGGCTCGCGCGTTTCCGGATAGGTTTCGCGCACAGCGTCAAAGAAATTAGCAATGAGCCCCCTCACCGCGGATTCGCGCAGCATCATGGAAAGATCTCTTGCTGCCTTCAGCAGGTCCGCCTGAACGTCGGCTATACCAAGCCTCGCAATGCCTGTTAGCTTCGTAATAGCTGTCTCAACGCATTCGAGATTCTCCCTTCCAGTGCTCGGCTGCCACTCCTTTTCGGGCAGCTCGTCGGATGCCGCACCGCTGTCCATTCGGGAGGCCTGCCGATCGCCCACCCTTGCGAGGGCTCTCACCGCCAGACCCGCTAAAAATGGACGTCCTCTCGCCAGCATCTCATCAAGGACCGACAGCCGCTGCAGATACGGAACTGCGGTTCCCCCGAGGAATATTTGAAAGCGCGCGATGAATTCGGCGGTGGCATTGTTCGCCCACGTCTCGTTTTCCGCTTCCGCGAGAAGCGCCAGAGCCAGGATCGCATCGTGGAACGACGACGGTTTCCAAGCAAGACGAACAAGCGTCCAGACGGTCTCCCGCCGCGCGCGATCTTCGATTCGTCTGCGATCTTCCAAACCCGCAACTGTGAGAGCCTTTAGGATGTTGCGCGCTGCTTGAGCAGGGTCTGCCGAAGACAGCGCCGACCATCGCCGGACCAAGCGGGCATCTACGAAGTCATCGACCCGAAAAAAAAAGGCCAGTTCCTCCCGAGCGAATTCGCGAGCCTGCGGATTGCTCGCAATCGATCGTAGTCGCTCGTAGTATGCGTCCGTGGCTCCATCCGATGGCAAAGCGTCGGGCAAGGACTTCAAAAGATCGGGATAGGTGGTCCACGCTTCAACGGCGAGGTGAATCCCGAGTGGCGTAGGAGAGATATAGCGATAGCGTCCGCTGCGCGGCGCAATACCCAAGCGGCGATGGAAGTCCTCCACAATAGCCCGAACCGAGTTCCAAGCCAGGCCGAAGTGTTGGGCAACCGCCTCCCCCTCTGCCTTCACATCATCGGTCCAACCCACGCTTGTCAGAACTGCGACAACGTAGAGAGCCCTTCGATCGCCCGCCCCAAGCATTCCGTCCAGGAACCCGCGAATCTCATCGCGGCCTAGCAATCCTCGCACGTCCATGGTAGGCGCTCGGGCAACAGCGTCCGCCGCCAATCGGGCAAGACGGACATATCCGTCCGCAAACCTCACCACGAAGTCTACGTGTTCGCGCGGCATCGCAGGGTGCCAGCCGTTGACGACCTTGCCCATCGACTCACGCTCCAGCGGTTTGACCAACAGGGCCGGTATCCGCGCGGGATCTGGCGTTGAGCTGTGTCCTACCGTAATGAGCCGAATGCGACCATTGCCCCGACCCACGGCGTCCCGCAGCGGTCGAAGTTGGTCAGCCTGAGCTTCATCGGCGACCACAGTGAGTTGGACGCCATCGTCAGTGGCGGCGCTGTCGATCAACCCGAGTAAGCGAACGTCGGAGGCCTGTCGGATGTATATCACCGCTCCACGCCACACCGCGCCGCGACAAAGTTCGAGCGCAAATCGGGTCTTCCCAACGCCTGGCAGCCCCTGAATATGGAGGTGATAAATACCTCCGGCTACGAAGTCGAGATCGGCCCTTCGAGCATCGATTTCCGCTTCAACGGCTCCTGATGCCTGCCATGGAACCTGATGCTCGTCCGAGTTCGACCAGTCGTCAAAAGTCCACAATCCATCTGGCCGTCCCGCCCAATATGCGGCGACCGCAGGGTGCTGGTTACACCAGCTCGTGAGCCGCTCACTACCCATGACTTCGATCGCGGCAGTGGGGACGGTGGCTGGTGCCGCTTCATTCGACAGTACGGCGAGTCGGTCGTCCTCCCCCTTCTTGCCGTTCGTCGAGCCGCTGGCAATTAAGACGAAGCGGCCACCCCTGACGAGAGTTTCCTTCGGGATAGGCTTAATGACTGCGCCATGAAGCCGTGCAGGCTCACCAGCCGATCCAGCTTTGAACTGCCAGCACGTGTCGGCCGAGTCGAGCCAAGGATCCACATTCGCCGGCTTTGCGGACCAACCGTCGCATCCATCATCCTTCGCTCTTCCCTCGGTATTGACGCGGATCTCGTTGAGCGGAGATCCGCACCTGTACGCCTGCGCTTTGAGGAGCTGAGTCATGAGCACTTTCAGATCTTCATCACCCATTGTGGCGATGCGTTCCGGGGACACCTGGAGCGCTTCGCGAAAGATCGGTATGCTCATAGCGTATGGCGCGCTTTCATCCTACAACCAGGCCCGCGGGATTTGTGATCTGCATAGCTTACGCTCAGACCGAAATTGTCAGACCAGTCTGGCTTTGACTCCAAACCAGAATATTCTAGCTTGCCGTGAACTCTATTATGCCAGGCATCGCACTCGCAAAGCCATTGATCCGGTGTGCAACTTTTGCGAAGCACGGACGTACCAAGCGTCCTCCTCTTCGCAGACCACCGAGAAACGGCCGCAGCGAGCCGAATGAGATCGCTTGGAGCGTCGCTCCAGGGCCGGCGACGGGGAACGGACGGTCAGGCGGAATTAGATTAGATCCAGTTGGGCCGTATACTCCCCTACTCGTCGGAACTGCCCAGTCGTCGCCAACTCCCCGGATACGTCGCTGTGGGAGACCCAGCTAGTGCCACTGTGCGAGGGATGGTGAAAGCATTTGCGTTATATCTATGCTAATCAAACGCAAAACGTTGGGAGGCCACCCTCTCAAATCGTAGGGCTAGCATTCAGCGAGTACTCCTCTAACGCCTCTGTTTGCTGCCGCCTGGGCCATAAGCTCATAGCGCGATCAAACTTTGATAGGCACCTCGTACAGTTTCGCATCAATCTTCACAGGGAAAATCAAAGTGCCCGTGTTCTCTTTTTGAACTCGTCTTATGAGTCCGTCGCGGGTTGCAGGTTCAGTCAACCCAACCCAGCACTGGAATGTCTGTGCGCATGGAAGAACGATGCATTGTGTCTCTTCGCCCCATTTATTTGCTTTCCAGCCGCCTTCTGCAATCAGCTCCAATCTTATCTTCGAGGCAAACGGTTCTAGTGCTGCCACTTCGGTAGATTCCCAAACAGGCGCCCAAATGTGAATGTCCTTGCTGGTTGTGTTGGTGAGCATAATTGTGAGTTTGGTCCTGTGGGAGATGCCAGGGCTGGTCGAAAATGAAACCTCAGGCTGGCGTTGGATAGTGAACACGTTCCAGGGGTACTCCCGATTCGACTTCGGGCTCACTAGAGCTCTTTGGGGTTCTGAAGCGCTTCCGATCCCAGGCTTTGGCGCCGTCAGGAGTTTGCGACGCTCAAGGACATCCCATCCGATAGCGATCCAAGTCAGAGACAAAAGCACAACCCAGACCGGAGGGTTTGGAGCCTTCGGGTGAGAGTGCAGATAGACAGAATAAAAAATGGCGAGTACGCCGAGCAGGGTAAGAAACACGGACCATCCCCAGCTCTTGAGGTGGCGCTCCCAAATTACGTATAGGCCGGTTGATAGCACGGTTACTCCTATCCAAAACAACGCTTCGTCAAATGGCACATGAGCACCTCAACTAGAGAAGGTACCGCAACGCCATTCTATTCGTCGACCCCTTAACACTTCCCCAAGTTATCGAGGGCACGCCGATGACGCTGATCGTCACTGGAGTTTTCTTTCTATGCGATCCCTGGCTCCCCGGCGCTGAAACTCATCCCATCGCCGCGCCGCCTCATCATCTTGGCCGCGGAGCGCGTGCGCGTAAACCTCCGCCGTCGTCCGGACCGAGGAGTGCCCCAGGCGCTCCGACACCACCGGCAGCGGTACCCCATCGGCTAGCAGGTGCGACCCGTGGCTGTGGCGCAGCGAGTGCAGGCTCGCCCCCTTGGGAAGCCCCAGTCGGCGGAACAACAGCGATACCACCGACGATACCGAATTCGGCCGCAGCGGTGTTCCGTCCGGGTTAGCGAAGATCAAGTCCAGATCCGTCCGGTATTCCGACCCGAACCGGCGGCGAAATTCGTTCTGGCGCCGCCGATGCGCTTCCAGCGCCGTGAGTGCCGACGCCGGCACTTTTACGTCCCGCGGCCTCTCCGTCTTTGTGTCCTTGAACTCCAATACGTGCTTCGTCTGCGTGAGCGACCGCGTAATGATGGCGCGACCATCTTGCAGATCCGACCAGCGCAGTGCCAGCACCTCGCCTCGGCGCGCGCCCGTGGCGGCGCCGACTTCCAGAAAGGTTGCCAGGCACCACGGTCCGCTGGCCGACTCGAAGACCAGAACCTGCTGCGCCGGGGTGAGTGCTACGCCGCGGTGTTTCTTGGGTACCGGCGGCTCGCTGTGCGTGACGGGGTTGCTGGTGACCAGCCCCCACCGCTCCGCTCGGGCGAACGCACTGGAGACCAGACCGGCAATGTGCCGAACGGTCTTCGCGCTCAGCGGCCGAGCCTGCTTGGTCTTGCGGTGATGCCC
>Ga0181536_10005958_pt1 | contig 12342 bp, 9 predicted proteins | sample PEATcosm2014_Bin_41_FD_121105 | JGI IMG/M metagenome (GOLD analysis project Ga0181536, IMG submission 121105) | Peatland microbial communities from MTU Mesocosm Facility, Houghton, MI, USA - PEATcosm2014_Bin17_60_metaG | ecosystem: Environmental > Terrestrial > Soil > Wetlands > Peat | place...
GACGATGCCGCGCAAGCCAAGCTGGCGTCCATCAAGAAGTACGTCTCTACCGCCGCCGTGCCGGCCGAGGCCCTGATGAAGATGGCCAAGCTGGGAGCCGTGATCGACGGGTGGATGGCGCAGACGGAAGTGGCCATCAGCGCGGTGCAATGCTGGACTTCGCTGGAAGAATACTTCGGCGTGGTGCCCTGCACGGTGATGAGCATGATGAGCGAGAACCTGATGTCGAGCGCCTGCGAAGTGGATATTTGCGGCGTGATCGGCATGCACGCGCTGCAACTGGCTTCGGAAACACCCAGCGCGCTGCTGGATTGGAACAACAACTACGGCGAGGATCCGGACAAGGCCGTCTGCTTTCATTGCAGCAATCTGCCCAAACATTTTTTCCGCAAGGCCAAGATGGACTTCCAGGAGATTATCGCCGGCACGGTTGGCCGCGAGAACACTTACGGAACGTGCGTGGGCCTGGTGAAAGCCGGTCCCATGAGTTTCGCACGCTTCTCCACCGACGACAGCCACGGCGCCATCCGCGGCTACGTGGGCGAGGGCGAGTTCACCGACGATCCGCTGAACACCTTCGGCGGCGCCGGCGTGGTGCGCATCCAGAACCTGCAGGGCCTGCTGCGGTACATTTGCGAGCGGGGCTTCGAGCATCACGTGGCCGCCAACCTGTCTTCGGTAGCGGCGGCGGTGCGGGAAGCCACTACGCGATATCTCGGTTGGGATATTTATAACCACAGCTAGGCAACGGCTCGCTCGCTTATGCTCGCGGCTCCGATGCGAGCCGCGACCGTTAGGGAGCGGGGTGTCCGGAAAGAGTCATCATGAGCATCGTCGCTGGTGTTGATTTCGGAACCCTGAGTGTCCGGGTGTCCATTTTCGACAGCGCCCAGGGGAAGTTGGGCGCGGGCGGCGGCGAGTATCCCCTGCATCGCAAGAAGGAAGATCCGGATTACGCCACGCAAAGCCACGCCGATCACATGGCGGCGCTGGCGGCGGCCATGCGCAGCGCGGTTCAGGCCGCCGGAATCGACGGAAAGTCGATTGAAGCGATCGCTCTCGATACCACCGGTTCGAGCGTCATCCCGGTGGACGCTTACCTCGAACCGATCGACGACTACTACCTGTGGTGCGACCATCGCGCGTGGAAGGAAGCCGCCCAAATTACCGCGCTGGCGCACGAACGGCATCTGCCAGCCATCGACTGGTGCGGCGGCATCTACTCTTCCGAGTGGGGCTGGGCCAAGCTGCTTCACTGGCTGCGCCACAACTCCGGGAAGCGGGCGCGCCTCTCGACCGCGCTGGAGCATTGCGACATGGTGGCGGCGGTGCTCTGCGGCATCCATGACCCCGCGGCCGTTCCGCGCAGCGCCTGCGCCATGGGGCACAAGTGGATGTGGAACACGGCGCTGGGCGGGCTGCCGCCCGAGGACTTTCTCACCGCGCTCGACCCGCTTTTGGCGGGCGTGCGCGCGAAGATGGCCGGCCGTTATGAAACTTCCGACAAGATCGCCGGCCGCCTTTCCGCCGAATGGGCCGGGAAGCTGGGGCTGCGCGCCGGCATCCCGATTCCCGTGGGCGCCTTTGACGCGCACTGGGACGCCATCGGCGCGGGCGTCCGCCTGGGCGACGTGGTCAACGTGGTGGGCACTTCCACCTGCATTATGGCGCTGGGTGAAAAGCCCAGCCTGATTCCCGGAGTGTGCGGCGTGGTGGAGGGCTCGATTGACCCGCGCCGCGCCGGCATTGAAGCCGGGCTCTCCGCGACAGGCGATATCTTCGAAGCCATCGCGCGCCGCGCTGCGAGCAGCGTCGGGGAACTCTCGCGCGGCCTGGAAAGTTACGCCGCCGGCGAAACCGGCCTGCTGCGTCTCACCTGGGACAACGGCGACCGCACCGTGCTGGTGAATCCCGAATTGAGCGGCGTGACGCTGGGCTGGCGACTGACCCACACCGCGCAGGACGAACTGTTCGCGGCCATCGAAGGCACGGCCTTCCACACGCGCGTGATTCTGGAGCGCATGGAAGAGAACGGCGTTCCCGTCCGCCGCATCATCAATGGCGGCGGCATCCCGCAAAAGAATTACGTGCTCAACCAGGTTTACGCCAACGTGATGGGGAAACCCATCCTGGTGCCGGCCGGCGACGTCACCAGCCTGGGCTCGGCGATTTTCGCTTTCCTGGCGGCCGGAACTTTCAAAACCATCGAAGAGGCCCAGGCGGCGCTATGCCCCAAGCATGTAACCGTGGAGCCGCAGCCCGCGCAGGCCGCGGTCTATGGCGAACTGTACCCGCTTTACCGCAAGCTCTATTTTTCCCTGGGCCAACGCCAATCGCCCGCGGTAGCGATCGGCGAAATCCTGCCGGAGTTGCGCAGAATCGCGGCTCAGATGCGCGGAGGGAAGAGTGCTGGAAAAGCTGCGAGCTGAAGTCCTGGAGGCCAACCTGGAACTGGTGCGGCGTGGCCTGGTGATTTACACGTTCGGAAACGCCAGCGGCGTTTCACGCGAGCATGGCCTGTTAGCCATTAAGCCGAGCGGCGTCCCGTACGACAAGATGACGCCTGCCGATATGGTGATCACGGATCTCGAGGGCAACACGGTGGAAGGTAAGCTGCGCCCCTCTTCCGACCTGGCGACGCACGCGGCGCTCTACCGGGCGTTCCCCTCGATCGGCGGCGTGGTGCACACGCACTCGCGCCACGCCACCGCATGGGCGCAGGCCGGCCGCGAAATCCCCTGCTTCGGAACCACGCACGCCGACTACTTTCACGGCCCCGTGCCGCTGACGCGGCCGCTCACGGCCGGGGAAATCAAGGGCGACTACGAGGCCAACACTGGTGTCGCCATCGTCGACCGGCTGCAAGGGCTCGACCCGCTGGGCTGCCCTGGCGTGCTGGTGCACGGCCACGCGCCGTTCGCCTGGGGCAAGGCCGTGATGGACGCGGCGCACATCGCCGTGATCCTGGAAGAACTGGCGGCGATGGCGTGGATCACGGTGACGATCAATCCCGGCGCCCAGCCGATCTCACAGGCCCAACGCGACAAGCATCACTTCCGCAAGCACGGGCCGAAGGCGTACTACGGGCAGCAGTAGTCATGGTGGGGCGATCGGTTTGTGTCGTCTGTCAGGCGCGCCAGGGTTTAGCAAGGCTCGAAGCGAGACAGACCACAAAAAGCGATGGTCTGTCCCACAGGCACTCCGAACTTACTGGTAGCCGCCGATACAAACTTTCTTCATACGATAGTTCGCTGGAACGTCTCGCATTATCGTGGGGCAGGTTGGAAACCTGCGGCGGGTTGGTAACCCGCCTGCCAACATTGCCAAATGGCCGCTCGGCGCCGGTTAACAACCGGCACGCAGGATACCATCCTGCCCCACAAAGCCCGGACACGTCCAGAAGGGAGTGTAAGCGGTATCAGAGGAACGGCCGGCGGCGCTGCGCGGTATGATGCAGGCTATGACGTGGAGATGGACTCTGGTGGTGCTGGCGGCGCCGATGCTCTTCGGACAGGCGGTGGAGATCCGTGTCGACGCGGGCGTGAAGCAAGGCGCGTTCCGGCCGATCTACTCCTACTTCGGTTACGACGAGCCGAATTACACTTACAGCGCCAACGGCAAAAAGCTCATCGGCGAGCTGACCGGGTTGAGCCCGGTGCGCACGGCGATTCGCACGCATCATTTGCTGATCTCGGGCGACGGCACGCCGGCCATGAAATGGGGCTCGACCAACGCCTATACCGAAGATGCCGCGGGCAAGGCCGTCTACGACTGGACGATTGTCGACCGCATCTTCGACACCTACATCGAGAGCCATGTGCGGCCCTTCGTCGAGATCGGGTTCATGCCGGAAGCGCTCTCCTCGCAGCCCGAACCGTACCCGCGCAACTGGCCCAACACGCCCGAAGGCCGCGGCTGGGCGCAGCCTCCCAAAGACTACGACAAGTGGGCCGAACTGATTCGCCAGTGGGTGCTGCACGCGGTCGAGCGGTATGGGAAGGCGGAAGTGGAAACGTGGCAATGGGAATTATGGAACGAACCGGATATTTTCTACTGGCGCGGCACGCCGGAAGAGTACGACAAGCTGTACGACTATACCGCCGGCGCCATCAAGCGCGCGCTGCCCAACGCGAAAGTGGGCGGGCCGGCCACCACCGGGCCCGGTTCCACCCGGTCTTCCGAGTATCTCCGCCAGTTCCTGGAGCACTGTGCCCGGGGAATTAACGCGGTGTCGGGCAAGCTGGGCGCGCCGCTCGACTTCATCAGCTATCATGCCAAGGGCGCGCCGCGGGTGATTGAGGGCCATGTCCGCATGGCCATCCGGAACAACCTCGGCAACGTGCAAAAGGGTTTTGAGATCATCAACCAGTTTCCGCAGTTCAAGCGGCTGCCCATCGTGCTGAGCGAATCCGATCCGGAAGGCTGCGCGGCCTGTCCGCTCGCCGGCCACCCCGAAGTGGGTTACCGCAACACCACGCTCTACCCCAGCTACACGGCGGTGATGCTGGGCAACATTTTCAAATTGGCCGACCGGTACAAATCGAACATTGAGGGCATGCTGACGTGGGCTTTCGAATTCGAAAACAAGCAGTACTTCGAGGGATTACGCACGCTCGCGACCAACGGCATCGACAAGCCCGTCCTGAACCTCTTTCGCATGGCCGGACTGATGAGCGGCGACCGCGTGCCGTTGACCAGCAGCGGCGCCGTGGGACTCGACGGGATTCTGCAATCGGGGGTGCAAGCCGCGCCGGATATCGACGGCATGGCCACTTGCGGCGATCGCGAAATGGCGGTGATGGTGTGGAACTATCACGACGACGATGTGGCCGCGCCGGCCGCGCCGGTCCATCTGACGCTGGCGGGCTTGCCGGCGGGAGCGGCGCGCCCGCTGGTGGAACATTACCGCATCGACGCCGATCACAGCAACGCTTACACCGTCTGGCAGCAGATGGGCTCGCCGCAGCAACCCACGGCGGAGCAGCACGCCAGGCTGGAAGCCGCCGGCCAGTTGCAGTTGCTGGGGTCGCCCGAGTGGATGGGCGCCAAGGACGGCAAGCTGGAGTTGCGCTTCGCTCTGCCGAGGCAGGGGATTTCGCTGGTGAAGGTGATCTGGTAGCAAGGCGCGCCGGGTGCCACAGACGATCGGCTTTTGCCGTCTGTCGGCCTGCCTTGCTTTGCCGAGGCTTGACAGGCCACAAAAGACGATGGCATCTCACACCTGGCCTGGCAGCGGTTGTAATATTAATCACGCGCGGCTACTGCTGCGACGCTTCAATCGCCTGTCCCAAATCCCAGATGATGTCTTCCACGTCCTCGATTCCCACCGAAATCCGCACCAGGTCTTTTGTCACGCCGGCTGCCACCTGCTGTTCGTCGCTCAACTGCTGGTGGGTGGTCGACGCGGGATGAATGATCAGGCTCTTGGAGTCGCCCAGGTTGGCGAGGTGCGAAAAGAGCTGCACCGAATCGATCAGCTTGCGTCCGGCCTCGACGCCGCCTTTGATGCCAAAGGCCACGATGGAGCCTTGGCCGAGGGGCAGATACTTCTGCGAAAGCGCGTAATACGGGCTCGACTTCAATCCGGGATATTTCACCCATGTGACAGCCGGCTGCCGGCCGAGCCACTCCGCCACCTCGAGCGCGTTGCGGCTGTGCTGCTCCATGCGGGGTTTCAGAGTCTCCATGCCCTGGATGAACAGGAACGAATTGAACGGGCTGATGCACGGTCCGAAATCGCGCAGCCCTTCCACGCGCACTTTGATGATGTACGCCAGGTTGCCAAACGCCTCGCTGAAAACCATGCCGTGATATCCGGGGCTGGGCTGGGTGATGGCCGGATATTTTTCGCTCCATGGGAACTTGCCGGAGTCGATGATGATGCCGCCGATCGACGTGCCGTGGCCGCCCAGGAACTTGGTGGCCGAGTGCACCACGATATCGGCGCCGTGCTCGATGGGCCGGCAAAGGTAGGGCGAAGCCATGGTGTTGTCGATCACCAGCGGAACTCCGGCTGCATGCGCGATGGCCGCCACCTTCTCGATATCCAGCACGTTCATGCGCGGATTGGCGATGGTCTCTCCATAAACGGCGCGCGTCTTCGGGGTAATGGCCTTGCGAAAATTCTCGGGGTCGTCCGGCTCCACGAATTTCACGTTGATGCCGATTCGCCGGAAGCTCACGTCGAACTGCGTGTAGGTGCCGCCGTAGAGCGTGCTGGCGGCGACGATCTCTTCGCCTTGGCCCACCAGGCTGCTGAGCGCCAGGAACTGCGCCGCCTGTCCGCTGGAGGTAGCCAGGCCCGCCACGCCCCCTTCGAGCGACGCTACGCGCTGCTCGAAAACATCCGTGGTGGGATTCATGATGCGGCTGTAAATATTCCCGAACTGTTGCAGTCCGAAGAGTGCCGCTGCGTGGGCGGAGTTTTCGAACACGAACGAGGTGCTCTGGTAAATAGGGACGGCGCGCGCCAGGCTGGCCTTGTCGGGAGTGTGGCCGGCGTGCAGGCACCGGGTAGCAAAGCCCATCTGGTGGGCAGGAACGGGTTTTTCAGCCATAGGTTTCAGGATACTATTTCAGCCGCGAGGATTTAAAATACACTAGCCTTAGATTCTGGACATGCTCATCGCCATTACCCGCGCCGTCAGCCCGGCCATCAACCGCTGTGAACTGGGATTCATCGAACGGCAGGAAATCTCGCTCGCCAAGGCCGAGGAACAACACCGGCTTTATGAAGCCTGCCTCACCGAACTGGGCGCAAGCGTAGTCTCACTGGCTGCCGAACCGGATTATCCGGATTCGGTCTTCGTGGAAGACCCGGCCGTGGTGGTGGATGAGGTGGCCGTGATGACGCGAATGGGCGCCGCTTCGCGCTGTGGCGAATCCGAATCCCTGGCGCGCGCCCTCGAGCGCTACCGGCCGCTGCGCCACTTGCGCGAGCCCGCCACGCTCGAAGGCGGCGACGTCATGCGCATCGGCCGCACGCTGTTCGTCGGGAGTTCGCATCGCTCCAATCGCGCCGGCATCGGGCAACTGTCGGCCGAGCTCGCGCCTTTCGGTTACGCCGTGGTCCCGGTGGAAGTGCGCGGCGCCCTGCACTTGAAAACCGCCTGTTGCTATGTGGGCGATGGCGTCGTTCTGGCCAATCGCGACTGGCTCGACACTGAGCCGCTGCGGAGATTCCGCATCGTCGACATTGCTCCCGAAGAGCCCCGCGCCGCCAACGTGCTCGCGATCGGCGATTCCGTGATTATGCCGCAGTGCTTCCCGCGGACCGCGGAGATTCTCGCGGGGCTCGGGAAGAAGGTGCGGCTTGTCGATGTCTCGGAGCTGATGAAGGCCGAGGCCGGAGTCACCTGTTCCAGCCTCGTCTTCGATTATTGATAGACGCCGGCTTTTTTGAAATCGCCGGCCTTGACGTAGATGAGTCCGGTCGGGCTGATGGCTTTCCCGAGCGCCGCCGACACCTGGTCCAGCGTCAGCCCGGCGACTTTGCTTTCCAGGTCCTGGTCGAACTGCATGGTCCGCCCCCAGCGCGCCCGCGATGCCAACAGCCGCGTAAGGGATCCGTCCTGCGAACGGCCCACCAGGCGTTCCTCGGCCCACGACTTTTTGGCCGCCGTCAGTTCTTCCGCCGTGAAGCCTCCCTTGATGGTGAGCGCCACTTCGTCCATGAAACTCGCTTCCACCTTGGGCGCATTCTCCGGATTGCTGATGGCAAAGGCAAGGAAGGTGGCTCCATCGTCCTTGACAGGCACGTTGATCTGCGACCCCACCCCGTAGCTCAGCCCTTCCTTGTGGCGGATGCGCGTCACCAGGCGGGCCGAGAACGTCCCGCCCAGGATGTAGTTGGCCATGATCATCGCCGGATAATCCGCGTCTTCATCCGACATCTTGAACATCTGCCCGCCTATCGACAGCGCATTCTGCTTGTCGGGCGTTTCGATCTTGACGTTTTCCGGCTCGATTTTCCGATAGGGCGAAAGGATGCGCGCGTACGGAGCCGCGCCCTTCCAGTTCCCGAAGAGCTCCTCGCCGAGTTTCTGAATCCGGGCCTGGTCGAACTGCCCCACCACCGTGAACTCGCCCTCGGCAGCGCCATAGAACTGCTGGTAAAACTTCTTCGCTTCGTCGAGCGTCACCTTTTTCAGGTCCTCGATCTCTTCGTCCACGGTTCCGACGTAGCGCACGTCGCCGCGCGGATAGATGCTGTTGATGCGCCGCTCGAATCCCTGCACCGCCAGCACCTGCGGCTCGCTGCGGCCTTCTTCGATACTGGCGATCGACTGCTGCCGCACCTGCTCGAACTCGGCTTGAGGGAACGACGGCTCGCGCAGGATCTCGGCCGCGAGTCTCAGCGCGCCCGGCAGGTTGGCTTCCACGGTCTGAATGTCCGCCGTGGCGCTGTTGACGCCTCCCGACACGCTGATCTGCGCTTTCAGCTTGTCCATCTCATCCTGGATCTGCTGCCGCGACTTGTTCTTCGTGCCGCGCATCAGCACCGCGCCGACCAGTTGCGCCACGGCCGACTTGCCGAACAACGATTTTTCATCGCCGAACCGCACCACCAGGTTCGCCACCACCGTGCCGCCCCGGTTCTTCTTGGACAGCAGCGTCACCTTCAGTCCGTTGGCCATTTTGCCGCGCGTCACGCGGCTATCGATATTGGCGTTGGAAGGGTCGAAGACTTCGCCCTGGGCCAACGCCTCGCCGCCTGCGAAGTTCTTGAAGGTCGCCGCGATCTCCGGCGTGGCGGGAATCTCGGCGCGGTCGGGCGCCTTGGTGGGGATGAATTCGCCCAGCGTGCGGTTGGATTCTTTCAGGTAGGCCTTGGCCACGCGCAAAACGTCATCGGGCGTCACCTGCTTGATGCGATCGCGCGCCAGGAACAGCATGCGCCAATCGCCCTGCGCTGCGTATTCCGTGAGCATCAGCGCCACATACTGCGAATTGGCCATGGCCAGTTCGATGTTTTTCAGCAGCCGCGTTTTCACGCGGTCCACTTCTTCCTTGGAAGGCGGTTCTTTCACGAAGCCTTCGATGGTGTCGAGCAGGATTTTGCGCGCGTCGTCGATGGATTGGGCGGGCTGCAACTGCACCGTCGCCATGATGAAGCCTGGGTCGTGCTGTTCCGCCGAGCCCATGTTGGCCTCGACGGCCTTCTTGTTATCCACCAGGGCCTTGTAGAGCCGTCCCGAGGGAGTGTCGCCCAGCACGCCGGCCAGCACCTGCACCGGCGCGTCATCCGGGTGCGTCGCCGCCGGCGTATGGTACAACGCCATGACGTACTGCGTATCGCCCACGCGCCGCAGCGTCACGGAGCGTTCCCCGTCCTGCGCCGGTTCCACCGTGTAGGTGGCTTGCAGCTTGCGTTCCGGCCGTGGGATTTTTCCGAAGTCTTCGACAATCCACGCCAGCGCCTTGGCTTCGTCGAACTTCCCGGCCACCAGCAGCAGCGCGTTGTCCGGCTGATAGTATTTCTTGTAAAAGGCCGCCAGGTTCTCGATCGGCACCTTTTCGATGTCCGACTTGCTCCCGATCACCGGGTGCCCGTAAGCGTGCCAGATATAAGCGCTTTCCATCACCCGCTCGGACAGAATGTTGCCCGGGTCGTTCTCGCCCATCTCGAATTCGTTGCGCACCACCGTCATTTCCTTGTCCAACAGGGCCTTCTCGATGCGCGTGTGAATCATCCGGTCAGCTTCCAGTTCCAGGGCCCACTTCAAATTCTCATCGGTCGAGCTGACCGTCTCGAAGTAGTTGGTGCGGTCGTAATCCGTGGTGCCGTTAAATTGCGCGCCGTGGTCCGTGATCTCTTTCTTGATGTTGGCGCGCGTGCTGGTCTGGATGAAATTCATGTGCTCCAGAAGGTGCGCCATGCCGGTCTCGCCATACCCTTCGAACCGCGACCCCACCAGGTATGTGATATTGACCGTCACCTTGGGCTGCGAGGCATCCGGGAACAAGAGGAAGTGCAAGCCGTTGGGCAGGGAGTACTCGGTGATCCCTTCCACCTTGGTCACCATTTGAACGCCTTGCGGCAAGGATTGCGAATACGCCGCGGCCGCCAGCAGCAGCCCGGCAATCAAACCTATAGATCTAAATCGCGCGTGACGAAACATAAGAGACCTTTCAGGCAATTTTCCCGGATTATAGCAGGACGCAGGAGCAGCCAGGACGTCACGAAAAAGGCCTGCTCAAAACGAAAAGGGCGCTTCCCCTGCGGGAGAGGAAGCGCCCCGAACCCTGCCGGTCGGCGCCGGCTTATACCTGGAACGAACTGCCGCAGCCGCACGTGGACTTCACCTGGGGGTTGTTGAACTTGAAGCCGGAACCCTCCAGGGTTTCCACGAAGTCAACTTCCGCGCCGTCCAGATAAAGCAGGCTGGCCTGGTCGATGAAGACCTTCAAGTCACCGAAGTTGTACGTCTTATCCAGCATATTCGGCGTGTTTTCGAAAGCCATCGAATAGCTGAACCCGGAGCAGCCGCCGCCCACCACCGCGATGCGCAGTCCCGCCGGGGCCGGCTCCTGCGATGACATGATCTCCTTGACCTTGCTGACCGCTTTTTCCGTTATTTGCACCATGCGTCTTATACTCCTCAAAACCGAGTCTGTACCCGATCCCATTATACAAACAGGACCGGATAAGTCCACAGCATACTCTCTTGGATGCGATTTGCGGCCTGCGGGTCGCGAAAAAACCGGCCTGAACGGCGGGGATGCCTTTCGGACTGCCTTCTGGCAGAATGGTAAGCGAAACAGCAGGTAACTGAAACCCGGACTCGACGGGGAACGTCCGAATCGGTGTATGGGAACACTGACCGGCGCTCTCACACTCCCGGGGTTCGGTAGCGAAGTTGCGGCGAAATTCAGAGTGGACTACCAGAACACCTCGGAAGGCGCCTTGGTCGGCAGAGCCCAGGCGGGCGACGAAGCCGCATTCCGCGAAATCGTGGAACATTACCAGTCCAAGGTATTTGCCATTATCCACGGCATCGTCCGCCAGCGCAACGACGTGGAAGATATTGCCCAGCAAGTGTTTGCAAAGGTTTACCTGTCTCTGCGCAGTTTTGATTTCCGCAGCTCCCTGATCACCTGGATCTATAAAATCACGGTCAACGAGTGCTTCGATTACCTCCGCAAGCGGAAAGTGCGCAAGCTGGTTTATGAAAGCGACCTCAGTGAAGACGAGGTCCGGCGTGTCGAAAACACCGAGCCGAGCGTCAACCGCCAGGTTTCCGCGGATACCGATCTGGCGCGCCGCGATTACGTCCAGAAGCTCCTTAGCCGGGTTTCGGAAGAGGATCGTATGTTGTTGATGCTGAAAGAAGTTGAAGGCTTTTCCGTGGAGGAGCTAGCGGAAAAGACCGGGATGAACGAGAACACCATTAAGGTAAAGCTGTTTCGTGCGCGGCAAAGGCTGGTGAAAGCGGCCCAGCGGCTGGACCGCGCTCCCGGTCTGGTGACCGGCTGAAGTTTGGGTTCCCCAAGCGGGCGGCAGACCCGCAACGGGGCAGGTTTTTGGCGTGGTGGTACACACTGAGTCAAGGGAAGAAGCCTATGCACGCGGTAATCGTAGAAAGTCTCGAGGAGTTCCTCTCCGGTTCGCTCGATCCGGCCGCTCTTCGGGAATTCGAGGCGCACCTGGCAACCTGTTCCTCTTGCCGGGAAGAAGTCGGCGCCATGCAGGATCTATCCGGGATGTTCGTTTCTCTGCGGCCGCCCGAGGTGTTCGAGCCCGCTCCGGGCTTCTACACCCGCGTCGTCGAGCAGGTGGGCCGGAGCAAGCCGGCGCCCTGGTTTGCGGGACTGTTGGGTTTCGACATGGTCTTCGGCCGCCGCCTGGTTTTCGCATCGCTGCTCTTGATGGCGGTGATGGGCAGCTACCTGGTGACGCACGAGGCCGGCGTTCAGGTTGGTCCTTCGCCGGAAGCCATCCTGGCGCAGCAAAACGCGCCGGCGTTTGAAACGGCGCGCGCCGAAGACAATATGCTGGTCACTTTGACGGCCTATGAGCAGTAGCCCCGGCATTCTGGAACGGGCGGCCTTCGGCCGCGCGTGGAACCCCCGGCTGGTGGCCGGCATCAGCCTTGCGCTGGTGTTCCTGTGTGGCGCCCTGGCCGGCGCCCTCATCATGGATTTCGGTGTCCATAACCGGCTCCGCCCGCCCAGTTTCGAAACCGCTCAGGGCCAGGCTCTCTACTTTGACCGCCTGCAAAGAGAGCTCGACCTCACGCCGGCGCAATCCGATCAGGTTAAATCCATCCTCAACGATTTCTGGCAGTATTACCGCACCGTGCTCAGCGAAGGCCGCGGCCGTATCGAGCAGGTTCTCACCCC
>Ga0181536_10005960_pt1 | contig 12339 bp, 10 predicted proteins | sample PEATcosm2014_Bin_41_FD_121105 | JGI IMG/M metagenome (GOLD analysis project Ga0181536, IMG submission 121105) | Peatland microbial communities from MTU Mesocosm Facility, Houghton, MI, USA - PEATcosm2014_Bin17_60_metaG | ecosystem: Environmental > Terrestrial > Soil > Wetlands > Peat | place...
ATGAGCAACGAAACCGAAGTCATTCATCACGGCTTGGACGGCGTGGTTGTGGACACGACGCGCATCTCGAAGGTGATGCCGGAGATCAACTCGCTGGTGTATCGCGGCTATCCCGTGCAGGAGCTGGCCGAGCAATGCAGCTTCGAGGAGGTGGCGTGGCTCATCTGGCACGGCGAGTTGCCGAATGCGTCCGAACTGAAATCTTTTCAGGCCGACGAGCGGGCGCGCCGCAACATCAGTCCGGCGCTGCTTGATGTGATCCATAAATCTTCGCGCACCGCGCATCCGATGGACGTGTTGCGAACGGCGGTCAGTTTCCTTGGCGTGGAAGACGCCGCGCCGGAAAAAACAGACGCCGCCGCGAATCTCAACCGTGCCGTGGACCTGCTGGCGAAAATCCCGACGGTGATTGGAGCGTTTTACCGCCAGCGCAAAGGGCGTGATTTCATCCCGCCACGCGGCGACTTGAGCATCGCGGAGAATTTTTTCCACGTGTGTTTCGGCAAAGTGCCCGCGCCGGAAGTGGTGCGCGCGTTCGAGGTGTCGCTGGTGCTCTACGCCGAACACGGATTCAACGCCTCCACGTTTTCCGCGCGCGTGGTCGTATCGAGTCTGACGGACATTTTCGGCGCGGTCACCGCCGGCATCGCGTCGCTCAAGGGCCAGTTGCACGGCGGTGCGAACGAGGCGGTGATGCGGATGCTGTTGGAAATCGGCGAACCGGCCCGCGCCCGCGACTGGATACTCACCGCGCTCCGCGAGAAGCGCGTGGTGATGGGTTTCGGCCATCGCGTCTATAAAAACGGCGACTCACGAGTGCCGACAATGAAAAAATACGCGCGCAAAATGGCCGCCTTCACCGGGCACGAAAAATGGCTGGAGATTTCCGACATTCTGGAGGCCAAGATGATTGAGCAAAAAGGCATCTTTCCAAACCTTGATTTTCCGTCCGGCCCGACCTATTACATGATGGGCATTGATATTGACATGTTCACGCCCATTTTTGTCATGGCGCGCATCACGGGCATGACGGCGCACGTCATGGAACAACTCGCAAACAACCGGCTCATCCGGCCGCTGTCCAGATACACCGGGCCGGGCGGGCGGCGTGTCGTGCCGTTGAAACAACGCGGGTGAAATTTGACACGTCAGCCCATGTCCACTGAATCCGGTCTCGCTTCCAACGCGCCCGATGTCGAAGCTGACATCGAGCAGAGCCGGCTTTTCAACGCCGACCTCGCGCCCGTGCCGCAATCGCGGCGCAAGTGGGGCATGTTAAGCTTCGCCGCGTTGTGGATTTCCATGTCCGCTTGCATCACGACTTACATGCTCGCGTCGTCGCTCATTAGCGGCGGCATGAATTGGTGGCAGGCCGTTCTGACGATATTTCTGGCGAACCTCATCGTGCTCATCCCGATGGTTTTGAACGCGCACGCGGGAACGCGCTACGGAATCCCCTTTCCGGTTTATTGCCGCGCGTCGTTCGGGACGAAGGGCGCAAATGTTCCGGCCATTCTCCGCGCGCTCGTGGCGTGCGGCTGGTTTGGAATCCAAACGTGGATCGGCGGCGAGGCGATCTATAAAATCTGTGTCGTCATTTTTCAACTGCATCCCGAACCGGCGGCGAACTGGCTCGGTATCACGGGCGGGCAATTCCTCTGCTTCCTGTTTTTCTGGGGTATCAACATGTGGGTCATCCATCGCGGCATTGATACGATCCGTTTTCTCCTGAACATCAAGGCGCCGCTGCTCATTGCGCTCGGCCTGCTGCTGTTGTGGTGGGCTTATCGCAAAGCAGGCGGCTTCGGCCCGATTTTGTCACAACCATCGCAGTTCGACGCCGGGCAACCACAGGCCGGCAAGTTTTGGATCTACTTCTTCCCGGCATTGACGGGCATGGTTGGCTACTGGGCAACCCTCTCGCTGAACATCCCGGACTTCTCGCGTTACGCAAAGTCGCAGCGGGACCAGGTTCTTGGCCAGGCACTCGGCCTGCCGCTGACGATGGCGTTGTATGCGTTCATCGGCGTTGCCGTTACCTCGGCGACCATCATCATTTACGGCGAAACCCTTTGGAATCCGGTGGATGTGCTGACGAAATTCACCAATCCGTTCACGCTCGTCATCGCCATGCTCGCACTATGCCTCGCCACCCTTGCGACCAACATCGCGGCCAATGTGGTTTCGCCCGCGAACGATTTCGCCCAGCTTGCGCCGAAGAAAATCACCTTCCGCATTGGCGGGTTTATCACGGGCATCGTCGGCATTTTAATGATGCCGTGGAAACTTGTGGCTGATCCGAATGGTTACATCTTCACGTGGCTCATCGCTTACAGCGCATTGCTCGGGCCGATTGGCGGCGTTTTGATCGCGGATTACTTTGCCTGCCGGCGGTGCAAACTGAACGTCACCGCACTTTACCAGACCGACGGCGAGTATCGTTTCACGAGCGGCTTCAGCATCGTGGCCTTGATTTCATTGGTTATTGGCGCGTTGCCGAGTTTGCCGGGCTTTCTGGTGAATGTGAAAATGCTCAACGCCGACAGCGTTCCGCCGGTACTCACCCACCTTTACAACTACGCCTGGTTCATCGGCTTCGCCGTGGCGTTCACCGTTTATCTTGTGTTTCGCAAAGTTGCGCCAAAACTATAGCCAGATTAATTTATGAAAAACATCCCGCTGCCCCCAACGAATCATCAACCGATGAAATACACCGGGCCGTCCGCCGCCGAAGTGGCGGCGTTGCGCCGGCAATTCATGAATCCCGGCATTTTTCTCTATTACAAAAAACCCATCATGCTCGTGGAGGGGAAAATGCAATATGTCTGGGATGAGACCGGCAAGCGCTACCTCGACGGCCTTGGCGGCATCGTGACGGTCAGTGTCGGTCACTGCCATCCCCACGTCGTCGCTGCGGCTAACCGGCAGAACGAAATCATCCAGCATTCAACGACGATTTATCTGCAGCCCAATGTCGCGCTGTACGCCGAAAAGCTCGCGTCGAAAATGCCGGGCGACCTAAAGGCCTGTTATTTCGTGAATTCCGGTTCGGAGGCCAACGACCTCGCGCTGCTCATGGCGCGCGTGTCCACGGGCAACTACGACATGATCGCGCTGCGCAACGCGTATCATGGCGGCAATGCGTCCGGCATGGGCGTCACGGCGCACAGCACCTGGAAATACAACGTGCCGCACAGCTTCGGTGTGCATCATGCGCTCGCTCCCTATCAATATCGCGGGCCGTTCGGTTACGACGACGCAGATGCGGGCAAGAAATACGCGGACGACGTGAAGCAATTGATTGATTACGCGACCCCCGGCAAGGTTGCGGGTTTTATCGCGGAATCCATCCAAGGCGTCGGCGGTTTCGTGGAGTTTCCGCAAGGGTATCTCAAACCAACGTACGAATACGTGCGCGCCGCCGGCGGTGTGTGCATCGCCGACGAAGTGCAGACCGGTTTTGGCCGCACGGGCACGCATTTCTGGGGCTTTGAAACACAGGGCGTGATTCCCAACATCGTCACCATGGCGAAAGGCATCGGCAACGGCTGCCCGCTCGCCGCCGTCGTAACGACGCATAAAATCGCGCAGTCACTCGTCGGCAAGGTCCATTTCAACACGTTCGGCGGCAATCCTGTCGTCAGTGCTATCGGCATGGCCGTGCTCGAAGTCATCGAACGGGAACATTTGCAGGCAAACGCGCTCCAGCTTGGCAATCATATCCTGGCTGGCTTGAACAAGCTGAAGGAAAAACACAAAATCATCGGCGATGTCCGCGGCAAGGGTTTGATGCTCGGTATCGAGATGGTGCGCGACCGCGCGACCAAGGAACCGGCCAAGGCCGAGTGCGCCCAGGCCGTGGAAAACGCGCGTGAACTCGGGTTGCTGCTCGGTAAAGGCGGTTTGTGGGGACAGACCATCCGGTTCGCCCCCCCCATGTGCCTCACCCGGGCGGATGCGGATTTTCTGCTGGAAGTCTTGGACGAATCGTTCGGCGCGCTTTAAGGTTCCGGCCATGAAATTGATTCAGCACCATTACGGCAAGGCGCGGGTGCGCGTGCTGAAGGTCTTCCGCAACGGTCCGCGCCATTCGGTCAAGGAACTCGACGTGCAGGTCATGCTGCAAGGTGGCTTCGACGCGTCCTTTACCAAGGCCGACAACCGGCTCGTCGTGGCGACGGACTCGATGAAGAACACGGTCAACGTTTTCGCCAAAAGAAAACTCGGCACCGAAACGGAGGAATTCGGTCTGGCGCTGGGCGGACATTTTCTCAAAACCTACCGGCACGTCAGCCGGGTCGAGGTCAGCTTGACGGAACATTGCTGGGCGAGGATTCCGGTTGGAGGAAAACCGCATGCCCATTCGTTCAGCGAAAAGGGCGCGGCCAGGCCGTTTGTGAAAATCACCTGCACGCGCAAGGGCAATCTGGTCGAGTCCGGCATCCAGGACCTGCTCATCCTGAAGACGACCGCCTCAGGATTTGAACAATTCCTGCGCGACGAATTCACCACGCTGCCGGAGACGAGCGACCGGATTTTGGCAACGAAACTAAGGGCGGTCTGGACGTACCGGAGAAAACCCGGCAACTATTCCCGGACGAACGAAAGAATCCTCGAGGCGATGCTGGCGGTGTTTGCGAAAAATTACAGTCCGTCGGTGCAGGCGACATTGTTCCAGATGGGCGAAGCGGCATTGAAGGCGGCCCCGGCCATTTCCAGGGTTCGCCTCGCCATGCCGAACCGGCATTGTCTGCTCGTCAACCTTTCGCCCTTCGGCGTGGAAAACAAAAACGAATTGTTCGTCCCGACCGACGAGCCGCACGGACAAATTGAAGGCACGGTCGCGCGTTGATTTATTTCTTCAAAATTTCGCGCAATGCCGCCAGCACCGCGTCCACGTTTTCCTTTCGGGACGTTTCGCCCATCAGCCCAATGCGCCAGACCTTGCCCTTGAGCGGGCCGAGGCCGGCGCCGATTTCGATGTTGTAACCGGCCAGCAATTGTTTGCGCACCGCCGCCTCGTCCACCCCTTCCGGCACGCCGACCGCATTGAGCTGCCAGAGCTGGTGTCCGGCTTGCGACGCGATCTTCATGCCCATGGCTTCCAGGCCGCTCCGCAGCGCCAGGTGATTTTGCTCGTGCCGGCGCCAGCGGTTTTCTAGGCCTTCCGTCAGCACCAGCCGCAGGGCTTCGTGCAACGCGTAATTCATGCTGACCGGCGCGGTATGGTGGTACACCCGCTCCTGTCCCCAATACGCCGACAGCAAATTCACATCAAGATACCAGCTTTGGACCTTCGATTTGCGCCGGGTGGCAATCTCCAGCGCGCGCGAGCTCAACGACACCGGCGACAAGCCGGGCGGACAACTCAGGCATTTTTGGGTGCCGCTATAAACGGCGTCCACGGCCCAATCGTCAATCCGCACGGGACAGCCGCCGAGTGACGTGACCGTGTCGAGCAGGAACAATGCACCTGCCCGACGCGCGAGCCGGGAAATCTCCTCCACCGGGGTCAGCGCGCCGGTGGATGTTTCGGCATGGACGATGGCAACAAATTTCGGCTGGGAAACCTTTTCCAGCGCGTTGGCAATTTGTTCCGCCTCGATGATGTTGCCCCACGGAGCTTCAACCCGGGTGACCTTGGCGCCACAGCGTTCCGCCACGTCGCACATCCGCGTGCCGAACACACCGTTGACGCCGATGATGACTTCATCTCCGGGTTCAATCAAATTGACAAAACAAAATTCCATCCCGGCGCTGCCGGTCCCGCTGACGGGAAAGGTCATTCCATTGTGGGTGAGGAAAACCTGCCGCAACATGGTTTTGATCTCCTCCATCAGGTTCACGAACGCCGGGTCGAGGTGCCCGACGAGCGGTCGCGACATCGCCTGCAAAACGGAAGGCGCGACATCGCTCGGCCCCGGACCCATCAACCGGCGCGGTGGCGGCTTAAATGCCTTTGGAATTTTCATGGCCGGGAAGAATGCCGGAATTCGATGGCAAAACAACTAATTTATCCCCGATTCAGGCCGTAAAACTGCGTCCGAGTCCAAGCCGGGCAAGACCTTGCCGATAGGTGATGGAACTCTTGTCCGCGCGAATATGGACTTCCTCCTGCAAGTTGACCGGCAAATCCTCCGGGAATTGATTTTCCACAATCACCTTGTCCTCACCCAGCAGACAGTGGTCTGGTGGGACTTCCACGGCGCAGGAGCCGTTGAAATACTCCGGCTTGATGATCTCCCCGAAACGCCAGAATTTGTCGAGAATTCCTACCTTCTCGTTTGCGGCAGCAAGCTTTGAAATGCGGGATCGTCTCTAAGTGAATTAAAACGGGAGTCTTTCGCTGCCTGTGCCGCCAAATCACGCGCCGATGGGTTGTTTTGCAGACGTTGTGCATTCAAGTCCAGCGCCTTTTTCAAATCGGCGATGGCTTCGGATTTTTTGCCAAGCACGGCCTTCAGCGCGGCAAGGTCGTAACATACTTCCGGTTCGCCGGGCTTGAGGACGATAAGTCTTTCCAGCACGACTTCGAGTTTGGGCAGGTCGCCGATCATGGCAGAAATTTGTGCCATGGCGTTGACATTTTCTGGCTTGATATTTGGATCGGCCAGCGCCTGATCAAACATCCCGATGGCCTGTTTGAAAAGTTTGGCCGCACGGTTGGTATCCTGCATTTGCTTGTACAGGCTGCCCAAGGCGAGGATGTTCTGGAAATCGGTGGGGTTGGCGGCAGCCTCGGTCTGTAGTTTTTGCAATCGTTCATCAACCGGAACACCTTCGGCGGATTGATTGTTGTTCTTTTGCTTGCGAACATCCAAAAGCTGTGACAGCAAGTCAATAAACTGCTTGTTTTCCGGGTCCACTCTCCGCGCCGTGCGCGTTATCAGCATCGCGTCGTTCAGCCGGTCCTGGTTCAGCAGAAAATTGACATAACGATACACCGCTTCCGGGCTGACGGGACACAACGCAAACGCCTGCCGGTACGCATAATCCGTCTCCGCCCGCAACCGCGCCTTATCCCCCGCATCCGTCTTGCTTGCCAGACGCCATTGATACAGACCGCCGCTGGAACTGCGCAGCTTTGAGAATGCCTTGGTCGCAAAATCGTTCGTCACAAAACCCGGGTCACCCGTGAAATGCGACCAATCCTTCTGTACATACACTGACTCCACAAAGGCGCACACATTTGACACCGACGTTTCCGGCTTCAGCCAGTCACCCAGCATTGAACTGCATTGCTTTGTCCAGAACGCGCGATCTGCGTCCAGCATCTTCGTCGTCAACACCGGCAACGGCTCGCGGTTCAGCTTGAAGATGAGCCCGTGCGGCGACAGATACGGATACATCCAGTCCAAAGGAAAACTTTCTTCCACATAGAACTCGCAGTTCGTGTTGTGATCAAAGATGTTTTTGACGAGCAAGGCGTTTATCATCATCACTGCCACCTGCCCGCTCACCTGTATCCGGCCGTCCACGATATGCACATCCTCGCCCGGCTTCATCTGGCGTGGCTCGTTTGGAAAATCCCGGTCATGGTCAAGGCGACGCTGTGCATCGGCCATGTAATCTGCGAACGCGTTCTGCAAATCATTCGTCGTCGAGATATAAATACGGGTCCCATACATCGAACGCAGATAGTCCAGATACCGATTGTCCGCGAGGGCGTTTTGCGTGAGCGTATAGAACGGCTTCGCCTGCGCGTGCGACTCGCACAAGGCCGACACCAGCCCGCGACCCGGATCCGTGCCGCCAAAGTAGATGCTCCCCGCCGGGATGGATTGAATGATGCCCTCACCGAAGGCCAGCGGATACTTTGTCCCGCCCCTCGCAAACGCCTCATACGCCGTCTGCACCTCGATGAGCGTCTGCCACACCGGCGAACTTACCGCGGGGTCGTTCACCGAACCTTCATACTGTCCCACCCGGTGCTTGAGCCGCTCATACACATTCGTCAAGCTCTGCGAGTCGCCCTGGGTAGCAAACTTGAAATAAGCCCAGATTTCCGGCGACACCTGAACATTAAAATCCGCTGCCAACTGCCGTGCCTGCTGCTCCTTGGCCGCGCTGAACTTCAACAATTGCGGTGGAACCTCGCTGCCCCCTGGCGTCATTGGCGCCTGGCTGAAGCCCACGCTGGTTGAAAAGAGGCTCAAACATAGGATGGATAGGATCTTTATCATAGTTCTGGTCTGTTTTCTGGTCTGTTGCTCATAATTGTCCTGTGAAGGCGCGGTCGAGGATGGCGGGGAGCAAGGCGTCCAACTCGGCGGTGGTCTCGGCTTGCAGGCGCTTCAGCGCGTTTTTCATGCGGCGTGGGCATTGCGAATGGTAAAGCTGATTATACCCACCCCCATCTTGCCCAAATCCCCGGCAGCGGCAGTTTGCACCTTGGCGGCGCACGCTGCTGGGTTTTGAATCGTTTCCTCGATCCTCGAACTTCCCAAGACGCTGCTCAGATGCTTTTCCAGGACTGGCCGTACGATGTTCTTAATCTCAGTCTGGCTCTTGTTCAAGAAATCCCATTCCTCGCGGGCACGAGGGTTGTCTGTTGGCCAAGGGAGTGAAGAGCTTTTCACGGCGTGACCTTACCTGTTGCTTGAAGGCGGCTCAACCGGCATTTGCCGCCGGCCTGGGCAGCGGCACGAGGGCTGGGCCGAAGTTCATTCGGGCGGCTTGCGCCTTGCGATGATCATCGGCCAGGTGGCCGTACACTTTACCAATCAGAATGCCGCCGTCTTTGTGGCCCAGCCATCGTGCAATGGTCATGAAGTCAATCCCGCTCATCACTGCGTAACTGGCAAAATGGTGCCGGAGATCGTGGAAACCGATTCGTTGCATTTCTGAGGGGAGTAACCGCGGGCGTTGCTCCACACGTTTGGACCGGCAATGTGCGCACCGCTCCGCTTCTTTCCCCACCGTTGGTTGCCCACATTTCTTGCAAACTGCGCCCGCGGCTTGGCGGGTCAGGCGCAGCGATTCCATAAATGTCCGGGCCGGTGTGTCGTCGTCGCCACGCTGCGGCGATGGAAACAGCCATTGCGAGTCAGGTTGTCGGCGCCTAGCCATGTCGCTCATATGGGTTTCCAGGGATGGGTTGAAATTCACGGTCCGCGGTTCCCGGTTTTTTGAGGTGCCCTCGGCACCAATGGTGAGCAAGCCATGGTCGAAGTCAACGTCCTGCCAGCGAACCTCCAGGGCTTCGTTGCGCCGCGCCCCGCTGTATTGCAGGAAGCGGATGTAATCAACAAATTGACGGCCGTTCTTGGACGCTTGCAACGCCACGGTGCAGAATTGGTCAATTTCGGCAGACGTGACCAAGCGGCGCGATTTGGTGTCCACGCGTTGCCATTCCAGCCCCTCAAACGGCAACGGTGGTTTGATGTAGCCGTCACGGAGAGCTGCTTTGAGCGCGGAACGGATGGCAATGAGGTAAAGGTTTACGGTGCGGCCACTGTAACCCTCTTGAGCCAAGCTGGTGAGAACCTTATTGAGATGGAATGGGCGGATCTTGTTGAGGCGCAGATGGCCAATTTCCTTGACCCAGCGGCGCAGGTAGGCGCATTCCTTCTCGATGCTGCTCTGACGTTTGCCGGACGCTGCAAGCTGATTGGCGTAGGAGTGCTTCTCGCTCCCCTTCCCTTGTGTCGAAGGTCGGTTCCCTTGGCCGGAGGCATCGGACGCGGGAGCACCAGGACTTGGTCGTTGCCGGGTGATTTTAGTTTCGAGAGCCGGAATATTGAGGTAATCCGCTAACGTGGGCGTGAGCCCGAGTGGCCGTAAGCGGTCGTCCTCGCGCTCGACGAGCAACTTGCGGTAGTCTGTAATGGCCGTCGTAAGCGTATCACCTTGCAGAGGCACCCATTTGGGGGCCTTCCGGCCAAGGTCGTCTGAAACGCTGACGTTGGCGAAGAAGCGGCCATTGCGCCGCCAGATGCCGCGCACGCGACGCTTGCGGGAGTCGAATACTTTGTGGTAACGGTTGGAAGCCGATTTGCGCGGCGTAGCATTGGCTTGCATACCCGCACACCTTAGCAAATGCATTAGCACTGTCAATGAAAGAACGTGTATTTAGTTGTAAGTTGTTGATTATAAATTGAAGCCGGTGTGGCGAAATGGCAGACGCACAGGACTTAAAATCCTGGGACCGTAAAAAGTCGTGTGAGTTCGAGTCTCACCACCGGCACCACATCAAAATACACTAATAAAATCAGCAGTTTTAAGACGATTCGGAAATTCAGAAACGGTTTGCATAACGCCACCGCATAAAGTGTCCATCCGTGTTAATGGTGTTTTTCCGTGTTTGTTTCCATCTTGCAATCTTTTTCGGGCGGCACATATTCGCGCTGAAGACAGCCTGAAATATGTCAGCCTAGAACTTATGATACCACCCCATGAGATGCAGGAACTTTCAAAAGGCGGTCCTTCAAAATCCTGAAAGCACCAGCCGCCGCGAAGGGTGCCCGCGTCGTCAATGTCTATCGGACTTAACCCGCCACCTACCGCTTACTACTCGGTTATTGAAGAAATAGTTGAAGGTTTCGTTGAAGGTTTTTTGACCTGCAACTTTTACACGGACCCATCCTAGTATGCTCGGATATTAAATCGCTCAGCCGGTGGCCTGCCAATCACGGAAACCGCTCACAAACTTTTGGACTTGACAAGAAATATCATTGTGATATCATAACAATAACAAGAAAGGAAAAGTGTTTTATGAACGCAAATGCTGTTAAGTCGGCAAGCAGTGAAAGGGAAACCAGTGCTCTCAACGGCTGGCTGATGTTGGTCGTCAATCTGGTGCTGCTGTTCGGCGCGATCGCGTGGTTTATCTGGCTGGTCGCGCGCGCAGGGAAACTCAACGAGGATCCAGGTGTTCTCCTGCTGGCGCCAATTCTGCTCGGGGTCATGGCGGTCATTCTTCTCAAAGGCCATTTCACCTTACAGCCAAATGAAGCGCGTGTGTTGATCCTTTTCGGCGCCTACAAAGGCACCATCCGCCAGAGTGGTTTCTGGTGGGCAAATCCTCTTTATTCACGGATTCGCGGCCATCCGCTGCCCACGGGTTCCTCTGCCTCCGAGAGGTCCGCGGTGGGTACCAATATCGCGACCCAGTTGCAACGCGGACTGAGCGCCAAAATCTCCCTGCGCGCGCGCAATTTCAACAGCGAGAAACTCAAGGTCAACGACAAGCGCGGCAATCCCATCGAAATTGCCGCCGTCATCGTGTGGCGTGTGGAAGACACCGCCAAAGCCGCCTTCGATGTGGACGATTTTGAAAGTTACGTCCATATCCAGAGTGAATCGGCCGTCCGGCACATCGCGAGCCTTTACGCTTACGACCGGGGTGATGAACATGAGCCAACGTTGCGGGAGAGCGCCGACGAAATCGCGGGCGCTTTGAAGAAGGAATTGCTGGAGCGGCTCGACAAGGCGGGCGTCGTAGTCGAGGAAGCGCGATTGACGCATCTGGCTTACGCGCCGGAAATTGCCCAGGCTATGCTGCGCCGCCAACAGGCCGAGGCGGTGATCGCCGCACGGCAGAAAATCGTTCAGGGTGCGGTGAGCATGGTGGACATGGCGTTGCGGGAACTGGCCGAAAAATCGGTCGTGAAACTTGATGACGAGCGGAAAGCTGCCATGGTGAGCAATTTGCTGGTTGTCCTTTGCAGTGAGACCGAAGCATCGCCCGTGATCAACACCGGCACGCTTTATTCATAAGCTCATGGCCAGCGAAGAGCGCAAGCCGTTTTTGCTGCGAATTCCGCCCGACCTTTGGAAAGAACTGGAAAAATGGGCAGCGGATGAACTCCGCAGCGTCAATGGTCAGATCGAGTACCTCCTGCGTCAAGCCGTGAACAAACGGAAGCGAACGCAGGACGAGGACAAATAAGCAGCGTTATGCCAGCATTATGAAGAAGCAAATCACCATCAAACCGCAATCCCGGTTCAGACGCTTTGGGAAGATATGACTCGCAGCAAGCCAGGGACCATGTGAAAACCAACCTGCTCTCCTTGTTGCCGGAACGCTGAGATTCAAAGAATTCGGTGCCGTTGACTAAATCTGCTGAACATCCCCCAAATCAGACAGACATGCAGACCCCGAGCGTGATTCCTAAGCGCCCCCTCATGGCGAAGCGAGCGCGGTCAATGTGGAGGCGAAGGGCAACAGGGCGCACTACATTGACGGCGCGAGCGAGCCATATAATAGAGGCGCAAGCGAGTTGACTCACGGCTAAATGTTACCGGAGGCTGGAGCCGTTAGAGCTTCGTTGCCTCACGATCGAGGTTACCGAGAACAGTAAAGAAGTTCTTGAGTTTTCTTTCAATGCCTTTCTTCAA
>Ga0181536_10005970_pt1 | contig 12327 bp, 10 predicted proteins | sample PEATcosm2014_Bin_41_FD_121105 | JGI IMG/M metagenome (GOLD analysis project Ga0181536, IMG submission 121105) | Peatland microbial communities from MTU Mesocosm Facility, Houghton, MI, USA - PEATcosm2014_Bin17_60_metaG | ecosystem: Environmental > Terrestrial > Soil > Wetlands > Peat | place...
GATGCACTGGCTCTCGTCGACACGTTCGGCGTGACTTCGCCGCATGCCATGCAGTACCTGGTGCGCGAAGTGAAGAAGCGCGTGAACAAACGTCTGGAAGCGCACTTCCATATGGATTTCGGCATGGGCATCGCGAACACCGTGATGGCCTGCGCCGAAGGCGTCGAAGTGATCCACTCCACCGTGCTGGGCCTCGGCGAGCGCGCCGGCAACGTGCCGATGGAAGAGACCGCCATGGCCCTGCTGACGATGTACGGCCTCGACACCGGCATCAAGTACGACAAACTGTACGGCTTGTCCAAGCTGGTCGAGAAGCTCTCCGGCCATAAGGTTCCGTCGAACCGGCCCGTGGTGGGCGACAGCCTGTTCCACGTCGAAAGCGGCATCATCGCCAGCTGGTGGATGAACTGCGGCGCCGACCGGCCGACCGAGCTGTTCCCGTTCACCTGGGATGTCGTCGGCCAAGCCCCTCCGAAGATCGTCATCGGCAAGGGCAGCGGCATCGATTCCATCAAGGCCCGCCTGAAGGAGATGAAGGTTCCGTTCACCGAGGAAGAAGCCATGAAGGTTGTGATGGCCGTGAAAGAACACTCCATGTCGACCAAGGATCTCCTCACCGACGAGGAGTTCAATCAAGTGGTGAAGGCTACGCTGCCGCAGGCCGTAGGCGCGTAGCGGAACCGTTCCTTACATGAAAGCGCCCGCATGAAAGCAGTTGTTCTTCGAGCCCCAGGTCAACTGGGGCTCGACTCTTTAGAGCGGCCTGAACCGGGCCCCAATCGTGTGCTGGTCCGCGTCACGCATTCCGGCATCTGCGGGACCGACCTGGGCATCTTCAGCGGCCGCATTCCGGTGACATATCCGCGCGTGATGGGTCACGAGATCGCCGGCGAAATCGTCGAGGGCGGCGACGCGCTTCCCGACGGCACCCGCGTGCTGATCGATCCCGCGTTCAACTGCGGGACCTGCTTCTTCTGCAAAGAGGGTTTGTTTAATCTCTGTCCAAACGGCGGATTGATTGGGCGTGATACCGACGGCGGCTTCGCCGAATATCTCGCGGTGCCGCGCAAACTGGTGTTTCCCCTTCCCGACTCAATCGCGAACAAGAATGCCCCTCTGCTGCAAGTTCTCACTACCTGCGTCCATGGCCAGCGGCGCATCGCGATTCGTCCGGGCGATACCGTGGTCGTGTTGGGCCTCGGTGTGGGCGGACAGCTTCACGTGCAACTAGCGAAGGCGGCCGGCGCGCGGGTGATCGGCGTGGCGCGGAGTGCTTGGAAACGGAGCCTTGCCGAGAAGCTCGGCGCGGATTTGGTGCTTGAAAGCGACGGGCAAACCGTGGCCAAGGTGAAAGAAGCCACCGGCGGACGCGGCGCCGATATCGTGATCGAATGCACGGGCAAGCTCCCAGTGCTCAGCGACGGGATCGCCATGGCGCGGCCGGGCGCGACGCTTCTGCTGTTCGGCATCACGTCGGCGAAAGAAGGCGCACTGCCGTTCTACGATCTCTATTTTAAGGAACTGACCGTTCAGAATGGCCGCGCGGCCACGGGCGCGGACTTTCCTCCGACCATTGAACTCGCCGCCAGCGGTAAAGTACAGCTCGATCCCCTGATCACGCATCGCCTGCCCATCACGGAGGCGGATGCGTCGATGAAGATGCTCGAGGCGGATGTGGATGGACGAATGAAGATTATTCTGGAGAATACGTTCTGATCGTTGGCGCGGCTTCAGCGGATTAAGCCGAGCCGGAGTAGGTCGTCTTCGCTCCAGCGCGTTTGTTCCATCATGCTGCGCAGCGTCTTGATTTCGAACGTATCTCCAGAGCCGTGGAACGTAAGCGTGACCCGCCGGCCGTCGGCGTGGACGTAACGCTGGTGGCTCCCCTTCTGACGAATGAGCTTGAAACCATCCCGGCGGAGCGCGTTCGCAAACTCCCGCGCGGTAATGGACCGCAGCCGGCGATAATCCAGCGCCATCTAGCGCTTGGTTAAACTCCCGACCGCCACGGAAACTCGGGTTCCTTCGGAGACCTCGACGTCTTGGCGCGGAGCGTCTGGAACCGCGATCCCTTCCTCTTGCAGCTCTTCAACCACCATTTGGACAACTTCCTGAATGTGCCGCAGCGCTTCCTCTTCTGAATTTCCCCAAGTCGCCGCACCGTAGGGTTGAAGCGCGGGGCAAGAGGCGTGCCACCGGCTACCGTCGGGCTCGACTACGACTCTGAACGTGTACGTCTTCATTGGGCAAGCCTACCTGTAGCGTATGCGGTCCCGGGATCGGGCGTCAACCGCGTTCGCATTCCACAATCAGGCGACCGCCGTTCTCGCCCGTGGCGTTCTATTTCTCACGCCAGCCGTCGATGGAAAGCTTGTTAAGTTGCTCGCGATTCGCCAGCAGGAAGTAGTAGATGAAAGCGTAAATCAATTGCAATCCGGCGATGTTCCAATCCTGCGCGAGATTCGTACCGAAGGCCAGCGCGGCGAGCGTTAATGCTCCGCCGATCATCGCGAAGCGTGAAGCGACACCCACCAGCACCAGCGCGCCGAAAATCGCCTCCGCCCACGGCAGGACCACCGCGAAGGGCGGCAGCATCCACGCGGGCATCAGCGGCGTCTTCTCGAAATAGTGGGTCAAATACGCCAGGAACGCGCCTTGCGGAGCCAACAACCGGGTGACGCCATGCAGCATGATGTTGATTCCGAAAGTGAAGCGTAGCAGCCCGTAAGCGAGCACCGCGTCGGAACTTGGACGGCTCTGCGGCGAGCGGCTCTCAACGGATGCGGCGGCTTTCACGGCGGTAGCGGAATCAGACATAGAGCCTCCTATACGGACAGGATCAAGGATGTGTGGCAGGGATTATTATGCCTGAACACGAAGCGGTTTTGGAAAAGCCTATCTGTTTTGGAAAAAGTGTTTCTAGCGGCGCAGGCCCGCGCCCGCGATGTTTAATCGGATCTTGTAAACGCCAGTACGCGCCGTGATGTACAGCGTCTTGCCGTCGGCGTCTCCCCAAGCGCAATTGGCGGGGATCTCTGGAGTGACGATGGTCCCCAGGCGCTTTCCATCGGGCGAAAAAATCTGCACGCCGGTGAGCGCGGTCGCGTAGATATTGCCCGCACGATCCACCTTCATTCCATCCGGGACGCCTTCGCCGGGTTCTTTGGTCACGTCCGCGAACTTGCGCCCGTTGGCGATGCCGCCGTCTGCAGTGACGTCGTAAACCATCCAGTATTTGTCGGGCCGCGAGTTGGCGACGTACAGTTTCTTTTCATCCGGCGAAAACACGATCCCGTTGGGATACCCAACTTCTTTCGTCAACAAATTCAGCTTTCCAGCGGACGAGATGCGATACACGCCATTGAAGTCCAGTTCCGGCTTCGGCTTGTCCGGTCCGTCCGGATAGGTGCGGTACAAACCCGTTGGGTCCGTGAAATATACGTCGCCATTGTTCTTGACGACCACGTCATTGGGACTATTCAGGCGCTTGCCTTCATAACGATCGGCAAGGATCGTTATCGTGCCGTTCTTTTCCGTGCGGGAGATCCGGCGATTCCCGTGTTCGGCCGCCACCAGCCTTCCCATCGGGTCGAGCGCCAAGCCGTTGGTGCCGATCTGCACCCCATCGGGAAACGGCCCCGTGAAGATAGGCTTGCGGTACACTTCCGGTGCGCCGCCCGTCGTGCCGTTAGGTGTCCATTTCATGATCGCGTTACTCGGGAGATCGCTAAACAGCAAATAGCCACCCTGACGAATCCATACCGGCCCTTCCGCGAAACGAATGCCTCCGAAAACCTTCTCGACTTTCGCGTCTTTCGGCACGATCTTGTCGAGCGCCGGATCGAGACGGACGATCTCGCCCGCCGGAGCCTGCGCCCCGAGCGGAATGGATGAGCCAATAAATAATACCGGCAAAGCGGCGGCGAGCGATAAGATTGATTTCATGTTCTGAAGAGGTCCCTGGGCCGGTATCGTACCATGCTTTCGCGGCGAACTACATCGCTGGCCCCGAGTAGTTCGCATGGCTACTGATTCTAGAGAGCGCGCTATTCTAAGTAAAGTTTGTCCCTCGCCTCGAATCCGCTGATCGTGCCGGAAATCGCCGAGCGCACGCGTTGTAAGATCACGCGCCGACTGGTGCCGTTCCTTTTCATCCTCTACATCATTTCGTATCTGGATCGGGTGAATTTAGGCTACGCGGCTCTGGACATGATGCGCGAGCTGAAATTCTCGAACGAGACGTTCGGCATCGGCGCCGGGATTTTCTTCATCGGCTATTTTCTGATCGAGATTCCGGCCACCGTCGTCGTGGAAGTCTGGAGCGCCCGCAAATGGATCGCGCGGATCATGATCACGTGGGGCGTGCTGGCGTCGATGACGGGGCTGGTGCATTCGGGACGCCAGCTTTACTGGGCGCGATTTTTTCTGGGCTTGGCCGAGGCGGGATTTTTCCCCGGCATGATCGTCTACCTTACGCACTGGTTTCGGGCGAAGGATCGCGCTCGCGCGGTGGCGCTGTTCATGACCGCGATTCCGATTTCACAGCTCATCGGAGCCCCTGTCTCCGGCCTGCTGATGCGCGTGCATTGGATGGGTTTGTCCGGCTGGCGCTGGCTGCTGATTCTGGAAGGCGTCCCCGCGATCATCTTCGGCTTCATCACGATTTTCTATCTTACCGATTGGCCCAGGGACGCTTACTGGCTTCAAAAAGACGAACGCGATTGGATCATGGGCGAGCTCGATCGCGAGAAGCAGGCCAAGAAGGCGGTGAGGGCCCTCTCGGTGTGGCAGGCCCTGCGTAATCCCGACGTGATCAAATTAACGCTCGCGGCCTTCTGCGGCCTGACGTCCATTTACGGCTTCGGATTTTGGCTGCCGAAGATCGTCCAGCGCGTCTCCGGCCTGAGCGTACTCAAAGTCACGCTGATCGCGGGCATCCCCTATCTGGCGGCGTTCCCCGCCATGGTGTTGAACGCGTGGCATTCCGACCGCACGGGGGAGCGGCGCTGGCACACGGCACTAGCCCTGGCGATCGGCGGCGTGTTGTTAGTGGTGAGCACCGCGGTCAGCGGCAATTTGTTCCTTTCGATCCTGCTGTTCTCGCTCGCGGCGATGGCCTCGCACAGTTATATCCCGGTGTTTTGGCAGCTTCCGACGAGTTTTCTGACGGAGGCGGCCGCGGCGGCGTGCATCGGGATGATCAATTCTTTTGGGAACCTCGGAGGATTCGCCGGACCGTACGTAATTGGATTTCTGACCGACCGCACCGGCGGTTATGGAGCGGGGATCGCGTATCTCGGCATGATGGGCGTGGCCGGTGCGGCGCTGGTCTTATCGGTGAGCGCGGCAGGGTCACGGTCCACGCAAACTAAAGACGACAGGAGCAACGCATGAGCGTCGAAGAGGAACTGCAGGAGCACACGGAACACGCGAAAGATCCGTTCGATAAGCGCGTCGCGGGGAGCATGGCCATTCTGGCCGCGGGATTGGCGATTGTCTCGGTGCTGGGCCACCTCGCGACCACCGAGGAAATAGTCAATCAAGCCCGGGCGTCGGATCAGTGGGCTTACTATCAGGCCAAGACCATTCGCCGTTACGAGTCGGAGATCGCGCGCGACATTCTGGCGGCGCAGCCCGACAAGATGGCAGCATACCAGAAGAACGTTGAGCGATACGGGAAAGAGGGCGAAGAGATTCAGAAGGAAGCGCAGGGCTTGGAGGACGAAAGCCATCTGAAGGGCCGGCAGGCCGTTCGCCTGGAGTTTTCCGAGGTGTTTTTCGAAGTGGCGATCGTTCTCGCGTCGCTCGCGATTCTCACCAAGCTGAAGCCCGTATGGTGGATCGCCATCGCTACGGGAATCGGTGGAATCGCGGTAGCGGCTACGACAAGTTTGATTAAGTAAGCGCTAATTCACGGACGCTCTCACCGTCGATCGTGAAAAAAAGCGGCGATCTGTGCAAGATCAACCCTTGCGATCGCCGCCCTTTCGTTCGATGACGCGGTTTCTACTTGCGCCGGGCCACGTTGGCTTCAGAACACAGTTCCATCACTTGCAGGAACTTCTGGTAGCCGCCCTGACCGACGATGAACGGATTCGGTCCGCCCGGCTTGCGGGACTGCAACTCATCCAACATTTTTGGCAGCGGATACATCAACGGGTGGTTTTGCAGGATGGAATCCACCTTGGCTTTTTTCGTCTCCTCCTCGAACTTCTTGACGGATTGCACATAAATCTTCAGGTTGTCGTCCGAGATAGGACCCGGCGTCAGAATCGTCCCGCCATAGATCGCCGCCATGTGAGGCTTGCCATTGTCGGTGATCGCGAAGATGTAGCCCATCGATCCGGGCGTGTGTCCGGGAATCGCCACCGGCGTCATTTTGAAATCGCCAAGCACGATCGGCTCGCCTTCCTTGACGTCCGCGTCATGCTTCGGCAGCACGACGGGCGGTCCCTTTTTCTTCTCGCCGCCGCCGCGGCCGGCTGGAGGATGTTCCATCATGTCCCAATCCGCGGTGGAAATGTACACCTTGGTGCCGAAGTGATCCTGGAAGTACGGCGATCCGCCGAAGTGATCGCCATGGCCGTGGCCCATCACGATGATCTTCACGTCGGCAGGATTCAGGCCGAGTTTCTGGAAGCCGGGAAGCACCTGAGTGTCCACCTGATTCGCGGCCATCGAATCGATCATCAGCAGCCCCGCGGACGTTTTGATGATGTAGGCAGCCGTTCCGGAGTTGCCGATGATGTACACGTTGTCGAAGATCTTGGTCGGTGGAATCACCGGATCGTCGGCCCGGTTGGCGCGGGGCGCCTCGCAGAAAAAGTGCTCCTCGTCGGCCCACTTTGCGCCGCCCACCTTCTTGGCCTTCTCGATCAGGGCCTTCACTTCCGGGGAATCCGGCTTGGCCGGTGCCTCGGGGGGCGCCTGCGCCAGGAGCACGCACGGCACGACCGCCGCCGCGAGCACGCTCGCAATTCGATTGAATGTCATAAGTCGATCCTTTCTGTTGCCATTGCCTTGCGTCTAGGCCTTACGAAACGTGGCCGGAGTCTGTCGCAATGACCGATGGGGGTCTCGGCCAATGATTGTAGGCCTACGCGGGCGGGCCTGTCAACGCGGGCTCGCGCAAACAAACGGCGTGCTACCAGACCCGGCACGCCGGACGCCGTACCATGGGCTGGCCTGCCGAACATCCGAACGCCTTCTGAAATTCCGGCATGTTCGACACGACGCCGTTGACGCGGAACGGGCCGGGGGAATGCGGATCGGTCTGCGCGCGCAGCCGGGAGAATTCGGGTCTGCGGCTCTCGCACCACACTTGCGCGAAGCCCAGGAAGAAGCGCTGGGGGGCCGTGAAACCGTCACGGGCGGGTGGTTCCTTGCCGCCGAGCTGATCCATGAGCGCCATGTATGCCAGGCGCACGCCGCCGTTGTCCGCCGTGTTCTCGCCAAGCGTCAGCTTGCCGTTGATCTTGGTGTCGTCGATGACGGTGAAGCTGCCGTACTCATTCACCAGGCACGCCTCGCGTTGATCGAAAGCCTTCGCGTCGGCGGGAGTCCACCAGTCGCGCAGGTTGCCTTTCACGTCGAACTGGCGGCCTTCGTCGTCGAAGGCGTGCGTAAGCTCGTGGCCGATCACGGCTCCGATAGCGCCGTAGTTCACCGCGTCGTCCATCGAGTTGTCATAGAAAGGCGGCTGCAGAATACCGGCCGGAAAGTTTATATTATTTTGCTGGGGTTCATAATAGGCGTTCACCGTCGGCTGGCTCATCGCCCATTCTTTTTTGTCCACCGGCTTGCCGATCTTCTCCAGCTCGCGGTGCGTCTGATAGCGGTTGCTGCGTTCCTCGTTGCCATAGGCGTCGTCCCGCGCGATGTTCACGGTATCGTAGGTCTGCCACTTCTCCACGGTGCCGATCTTATTCAGGACGCCGCGCAGCTTCAATTCGGCCTGCTGTTTCGTCTTGGGCGTCATCCAGTCAAGCGACTGGAGATCGTCCGCCATGGCCTTCTCGATTTCGCCGACCATGCGCTGTGTGCGCCGCATGCCTTCCTCGCCCAGAGTGGTCTCCACAAAGCGGCGCCCCAAGGCGTCCGGCAGTTGCCCGTCGGTCTGATCGACGCAGCGCTTCCAACGCGGACGCATTTCCTTGGCGCCCTGAAGCGTCTTGCGGTAAAAGTTGAACGTCTCCTCCTCAAAGGCGGAGGGCAGAACGTCTGACGCATCGTGCACCAGGTTCCAGGTTAGGTACGCCTTCAGGTCCTCCAGGTTGGTCTTGACGAGGACGGAGTCGATCGATTTCAAGAAGTCCGGCACGTCCACATTCATGCGCTCGATCTTGGGCGCGCCGATGCCCTGGAAAAACTTGGCCCAGCCAAAACTCGGACTGGAGGTTTCGACCGCCCGCAGCATCATGATGTGATACAGCTTCATCGGGTCGCGCCGCGCCACGCGGTCGAGCGAGCCCTTCGCCAGTTCCGTTTCGATCGCCATCACGGCTTGCGCGCGCCGCGCGGCGTCCGCCGGCTTCACGCCGGTCAACTCGAACATCTTTTGCACGTGCGCGACGTATTGCCGGCGCAATTCGACCGACTTTTCATCGGTCTTCAAGTAATAGTCGCGGTCCGGGAGCCCCAGGCCGCCCTGGTCCAGGTCGGCAATCATCTGCGAGGAATTCTTGGCATCGGGCGAGGGCCCAAAGTGAAAAAAGGGACTCACGCCGTCGCGATACAACTCGATCATCACGTCGGTGACTCCGGCCCGGTCGTGAATGGCCGCAATACGATCCAGCGAAGGCTTTAGCGGAGCGGTCCCCCTCGCATTGATCGCCGCTTCATCCATACACGCGGCGTAGAAATCGCCGATCTTTTGATCGATAGGATTGCGGCTCGGCGACGCGACCGAAGCCTTCTCGACAATTTGCCGTAGGATCTCGCGGTTGCGTTCTTGTAATGCGTCGAAGCGTCCCCATCGGGATTGATCCGGCGGTATCGGGTTGGCGGCAATCCAGTTTCCGCAAGCGTATTGATAAAAGTCGACGCAAGCGTTGGCGGAGCGGTCGATCGCGGAGGGGTCGAATCCGGGCGCGTGCTGGGCGAAAGCGGTGGAGGCGACCAGGCCAAGGGTCAGCAGAACGGTTCGCATGCTTCCATTGTAGGACCGCCGCATGGCGCTTGCGTGCTGCGGATGTCACTCGCTGCCAAGGAAATTCCAGTTTTGGCGGGGGTTTTCGGCATCCGCGAAGCCGATCTCGAACGTCGACTCTCATGATCACGACGATGAAGGAAGCAATGGCTTCAAAAGTGCAGTGCTATAATCGACTCGCAGGCCTCAGAAAAGCGGACTTCCTATGTTTAACCGGCCTTTTTCTTTCCGTAAATTGACAAATATCTTGGCTCCGATGGCTGTCCTGGCCGCCGGTTTCTTGTGGAGCCCCACCCCCAGCGCCGCCCGTCCCGACTATACCCGTCGCACCAAGCAGGATTGCCGCTACTGCCATCCTCCGGGCGGCTGGTTCCTGAACGACGCCGGCAAGTACTTTGAGAAAAACCGGTCGCTGAACGGCTACAAACCTCCCGCGGAGCCGCCCAAGCAGACCGCCGATCAGAAGCCCGCGAATCCCGACAATCAAAAGTCCAAATAGGCGGCGGAACGGCGGTTCAAGCGGAGATTGGCGGGTTGTATACTAAGCTCTGGTTTTTCCGAATTTCATGCGCCCTCGTATCATGCGACGCCTGTTCCTTATTCTCTCTAGTCTGGGGCGTTTTTCCACGATGGCCGCCGCCTGGGCTGCTGGCGCCGGTGGGTATCTTCGCGCACCGAGGAGCGCCTCCCGCGCAGGGCAGCGTGGAGACGATGTATCCCGAATACCAGGAAAAGCTAAAGCAGAAGCAGTAAGTTTACTCGCCAAGAAAGATTTTGAAGGAGCGCGTATGAAAAAACGGTTTGGGATGATTTCGACCGGCGCCGTCATCGCCATCGTCGCCGCGGCGGTCGCCTTGTTCCTTACGGCGAACATCACGGCACAATCGCCGCCGGCGGCGGCGAATAATGGTGTTCCTTTGAACAACGGCTTGCCCGCGTGGGCCTATAACGTGCCGGAAAAGGTGCAGCCCACGGTCGAGGAACGGAAAGGCCCGGTTCATCTCCCTGGCAGCACGAAAGAATACGACGCTGCGGAAACGGAAAGCGGGACGCATCCGCCGGATTGGTTTCCCGACGAACACGGACCGGCGCCGAAGATCGTGACGGGAGCGCCCGGATCGAATTTCGCGGCGTGTGGCTCCTGCCATCTGATGTCGGGTCAAGGCCATCCTGAGTCCACCGATATCGCCGGGATGCCGGCGGAATACCTGGCCCGCCAGATGGCGTACTTCAAGAGCGGCGCGCGAAAAGATCCGGCGCGCATGAACCTTATCGCCAAGGCGACGTCGGAGGAAGACGCGCGCGCCGCGGCGGAATATTTCTCGCTCAGCAAGCCGATTCCGTGGGTGAAGGTGATCGAATCGGAGACCGCGCCGAGGACCTACGTGAGCAACCGCGGCCGCACGCGGCTGCTGCATCCGGAGGGCGGTACGGAGCCGATCGGGCGCCGCATCATTGAAGTTCCTCAGGATGCGTTTCGGACGCTGAATCGCGATCCGCATTCTCCATTTTTCGCCTACGTTCCGCCCGGCAGCATCGCCAAGGGTGAGGCGCTGGTGAAATCCGGCGGCTCGGGAAAAACGATTCAATGCGCCATCTGCCACGGCGACGGATTGCGCGGTCTGGGTGAGCTGCCCAGGATCGCCGGCTTACAGCCCGTGTATATCGCGCGCCAGCTCATGGATATTCAGAACGGGACGAGCGCGGGCAAAGCCGTCGCGTTGATGAAGAACGTTGTGGCGAAGTTGAGCGAAGACGAGATCATCGCCATTTCGGCCTACGTGGGAACGCTGCCGCCTCAATAATAGACAGGCGAGTTTACTTTTCGTATGCGCTCGCGCCTGGAGGCGTCACATCGTTTCGAATGATCTTTCCGCCCTTCATCACGAACTTGACGCGCTGCACTTCCGTGATGTCGGCCAGCGGGTCGCCCGAAACCGCGATCAGATCCGCGAACTTGCCTTTTTCAATGGACCCAATCTGATCCTGCCACCCCAGCGCTTCGGCGTTGGTCATGGTGGCTGCCTGAAGCACCCTGACGGGCGTCACGCCACCGTGCTTCACAAGCTCCACCAGCTCGAGCGCCTGCGTCCCATGCGCGAAGGTGGATCCATCGGCGCCGCTGCCGACCATTAGCTTGATCCCCTTGGTCGCGGCCGCCATAGCCACGGCCTTCTCGAAAATGGGAATCATCCGGTACTTGCCGCCGGTATTCTTGGCATCGTTATCGTCCATGTACGGCTCGGAGTAGCGTTCCAGGGTCGGATCGAAGTACAGTCCTTTCGCGACCATCATGTTGATTTCCTCTTGGTCTAAGCCAAACCCGTGTTCGATCGCGTCGCAGCCCGCGACGATGGCGTTTCTGAGCCCCTCGCCTCCATAGTTGTGGCACGCCGTTTTCTTGCCGAGGCGATGCGCTTCGTCGATCGCGGCTTGGAGCACCGGCAACGGATAGGTGACCTCATACTCCGGCTTGCCGCTCGCGGTGAAAGAATACGCGCCCGCCGGGTATAGCTTGATCCAATCGGTACCGTGCGCCACCTGATCACGCACGGCCGCGCGGGCCTCTTCCGCGGAACGCACCACGGCGGCGGCGAGCGGATCCTCAGGAGCGGCCGGGTCCTTGGGTTTCGCGCCCCACACAATTCCCAAAGTGGAAACCTGGTAGCGAGGACCATCGATGCGCCCTTCGTTGATCGCATTCCGGATGGCGACGTCGCCGTATCCATTTCTGTGACTCGTCATGTCGCGTGCCGTGGTGAAACCGGCGCGTAGGTCGAACTGCGCGTTTTGAACGCCGATCAGCATGTAATCTTCCGTGGTGCCCTTTGGTTTGCGCGCATTGAACATGTGCGTATGCGCATCGATCAAGCCCGGCAGGACGGTGGCTTGGCGGAGGTCAATCACCGGCGCGCCTGCCGGAATCTTGACCTGCCCTTCCGGCCCGACCTCCGTGATCCGTTCCCCCGAAAGGATAACAATCTGCTTCGTCAACATCTGGCCGCTCTTGCTATCGAACAAGCGGCCGGCGCGGACGGCCATCACTCGCGCAGCCGGCGGGCACTGCAACACTCCGCCGTCGGAACCTACGCACGGCGTCGGCCCCGCCCCTCGCCACGGAGTCGTAAGCGGCTTGGGTGGGACTCCCACTTGCGCGCCAGCCGGCGCTGAACTCAGTA
>Ga0181536_10005973_pt1 | contig 12324 bp, 12 predicted proteins | sample PEATcosm2014_Bin_41_FD_121105 | JGI IMG/M metagenome (GOLD analysis project Ga0181536, IMG submission 121105) | Peatland microbial communities from MTU Mesocosm Facility, Houghton, MI, USA - PEATcosm2014_Bin17_60_metaG | ecosystem: Environmental > Terrestrial > Soil > Wetlands > Peat | place...
GTGTGACAGCCGATGAACTCGCCGACCGCATCCGCCGGGACGGCGTCCAGGTCTCCACCGTCGGAAAGTATCGGGTGCGAGCCTGTACCCATCTGGACGTGGACCGCGCCGGGGTCGAACTGGCGATCCAGGTCATCCGTGAAAAAATTTCGCGATAACCCGTTTGGATTCACCGAACATTAGGATTTGGACGGCAGATTTCCGAGGTTGCACGCTTCCCCCGGAGGTTTCCCCCATGCGCCTGTTCCACGCTCTGTTGCTGCTGCCTTTGTTCGGTGCGCCGGCTCTCGCCCAATCCGTCACGCCCGCGGCCGCCGAACACCACGGCAGGCGAAGCGCCGAGGACCATTTCGCCGATGCCAACACCACCCATGATGGCCACCTGACCCTCGATCAGGCGACCGCCGGGTACAAGTCGATCGCGAAATCGTTCAACCAGATTGACGTCAGTCATCACGGTTACGTCACGCTGGACGATATCAAAGCCTGGAAAGCGGCGAAGAAAGCCGCGCGGCAGGCCGCCAAACACGCGGCTACCGACGCGTCCGACGCGGCTGCCGGCATCGTGCGGCCGGTTCCGGCGTCGCAACGCTGGCTGGGGCCCAAGGCAACCGACACGTCGACCGACATGGTCGCGCCGGCGCCGGCGGGACAGCCGCGGACGGGCGTCGATCTGCCCAGGGCGCCACTCGATGGGGACCGGTCGTCCTAATCGCTCGCGTCATTGAATCTGACGGCGGTCCATGACTCTCTGGCAACAACGTCAACGTTGCCGGGAATCGGGACGTGTCAGAGGTGATTGTGAAGAAGTACGTGGTGCGGCTGGAGCCGGATGAGCGCGCGCGGATAAAACTCCAACGGTTGTACCCGTAACTTTGGATGACTCGGGCTGCCAGACGGAAATGCGGCCTCAGGCCGACCCGCCGATATAGGCGCGCAGGCTGTCCACCTCGGCGTCCTGCCGCATGATGCGCGACTTCACGACGTCGCCGATGCTCACCATGCCGACGACAATGCCATTGTGCATCACCGGGAGATGCCGGATCCGCCCCACCGTCATTTTCCGCATGGCCTCGTCGACGGCCATGTCGGGGTGGGCCAGGTGGACCGCCCGGGTCATGAGTTGACCGGCGGTCATTTCCAGGGTGCGGGCCCCGTTGCTGGCGATGCTGCGGACGATGTCCCGCTCGCTGACAATGCCGAGCAACTGCTCGGCGCGGTCCATGACGAGGACCGCGCCGATCCGATGCTCCGTCAGCCGCGCCGCGATCTCCGGCACCGTCGCCGTCGGGTCGATCGTGATGACGCTATGACCTTTGTGTTTCAGAATGGCCGCGATCGTCATGCTCGGTCCTCCTTCGTTTGGGGGAAACGCGGGGACGGCGATCCGATGGTGTGTGGCAAGGCGAGGCTCGGACTCTGGCCCGCGCGGTCTCGATTAAAGCAAGCCTACACGTTTGGGTTGACCCGCCGCAACAGGTTCCTGTGCGCTGCAACATGACTTTCACGACATGGGCCGGATCCCCTGGAGGTGACATGGCGAAGTTCGCTGCCCCGTGCCATGGTCCCACACCATGAGCTTCCGATCCCTGTACCGTCATGGGTTTGTCCGGGTTGCCGCCTGCACCACCCGCACGGCCCTGGCCGATCCGGCCACGAACGCCGCCATGATCCTGGAGATGGCGCGCTCCTGCCACTCGCAGGGAGTGGCGCTGGCGGTATTTCCCGAATTGGGGGTCTCCGGTTACGCGATCAGTGACCTGTTGCAGCAGACGGCGCTGCTGGACGCGGTGGAGGCGGCGGTCGACACGATCGTCACCGCGTCCGCCGCATTGATGCCGCTGCTGCTCGTGGGCGCGCCGATCCGGCACCAGGGCGCGCTCTACAACTGCGCGCTCGCCATCCACCGCGGCCGGCTGTTGGGCGTGGTGCCGAAAATCCATCTGCCGAATTACCGCGAGTTCTACGAGACGCGGCATTTCGTCAGCGGCGATGGCCAGGTCGGCGGGACGATCGCGATCGGCGCGCACACCGCGCCGTTCGGCACCGACCTGCTGTTCGCCGCCGAGGACCGCCGCGATTTCATCGTCCACGCCGAGATCTGCGAGGATGTCTGGGTCCCCAACCCGCCCAGCGGCGAGGCGGCGGTGGCGGGCGCGACCGTGCTGGCCAATTTGTCGGCCAGCAACATCACCATCGGCAAGGCCGAGACAAGGCGGCTGTTGTGCCAGTCGCAATCGGCACGTTGCCTCGCCGCCTATCTCTACGCCGCCGCCGGGGCGGGCGAGTCGACGACGGACCTGGCCTGGGACGGCCAGGCCTCGGTATTCGAGAACGGCGCCGTGCTGGCCGAGACCGAGCGGTTCCCCGCGCAAGGCGGGGCGGCGATCGCCGATATCGACCTCGACCTGCTGCGGCAGGAGCGGCTGCACATGGGCTCGTTCGACACCAACCGGCGGCGGGTCGTTCGCCAACGGGGAACGGCATGGCGGACGATTGGCTTCCGGATCGATCCGCCGCTGGACGATCTCGGCCTGCGGCGGCGGATCGAGCGGTTTCCCTTCGTGCCCGCCGATGTCGCGCGGCTGGAGCAGGATTGTTACGAGGCCTATAACATCCAGGTCTCCGGCCTCGCGCAGCGGCTGCGCGCGACGGGGCTGCGACGCGTGGTGATCGGCGTGTCGGGCGGGCTCGATTCGACGCAGGCGTTGATCGTCTGCGCGCAGGCGTTCGACCTGTTGCGGCTGCCGCGGACCGGGATTTACGCCTATACGATGCCCGGGTTCGCGACCTCGGATCACACGAAAAGCAATGCGCTCCGCCTGATGGAAGCCTTGGGCACGACGTATGCCGAACTCGATATCCGGCCGGCGGCGTTGCAGATGCTGAAGGATATTGGGCATCCGTTCTCGGACGGCCAGCCGGTGTACGACATCACGTTCGAGAACGTGCAGGCCGGCTTGCGCACCGATTTTCTGTTCCGCCTGGCCAACCATAACGCCGGGATCGTGATCGGCACCGGCGACCTGTCGGAGCTGGCGCTTGGCTGGTGCACCTATGGCGTCGGCGACCAGATGGCGCATTACAACGTCAACGCCGGCGTGCCGAAGACATTGATCCAGCATTTGATCCGCTGGACCATCGGGACCAATAAATTCCCGGACGCGGTGCTGGAGACCCTCGACGCGATCCTGTCCACGGAAATTTCTCCGGAATTGATCCCGGCGGGCGAGGGTGAGACGCCGCAAAGCACCGAGGCGCAGATCGGCCCCTACGCGCTGCAGGATTTCACTTTGTTCTACATCCTGCGCTACGGTTTTCTCCCGTCGAAGATCGCGTTCATGGCGTTGCGGACATGGGAGGACGCGGCGCGCGGCGACTGGCCGCCGCATTTCCGGGCAGAGCAGCGGAAGGCATATGACCTCCCGACAATTCGCCATTGGATGGAAGTGTTCCTGCGCCGGTTCTTCGCGTTCAGCCAGTTCAAGCGGAGCGCGATGCCGAACGGGCCGAAGGTGTCGGCGGGCGGATCGTTGTCGCCGCGCGGCGATTGGCGGGCGCCGTCGGATGGCAACGCGGCGGTGTGGCTGGCGGATCTGGAACGGAATGTGCCGAAAGAGTGATCGCCCCGGCACGCCGGGCGGCCGCGTGCTCTGGAATGCCTAATTTATAATCAGTCCAAAGTGATGAATTCAGCGCCAATTTGCCCGCCGGACGCCCCGTCGGGAGCATAGCCATCCGCGTTAGCAAAGGGATGATGCCGCAATAGGCGTGTCATATATGTTGGCACGCCGCTTGCTGGGTCCGGTTGTGGCCTCACCCGCCAATGGGACGGCAGGGCACACAACCAACAGGGACAGGCAGCATGAACCCGATCCAACCCAATCTCTCACGTCGCGGCCTCGTCCGCCTGGGCACCGCGGCGGCCACCGTCGCCGCGATGGGCGCCGTGCGGGCGGTGACCGCGCCGGCCAGCGCGCAGGCGGCGGAACCGATCAAAATTGGCATCCTGCATTCGCTCTCCGGCACCATGGCCATTAGCGAGACCACGCTGAAAGACGTCATGCTGATGCTGATCGAGAAGCAAAACGCCGCCGGCGGGGTGCTCGGCCGCAAGCTGGAACCCGTCGTGGTCGATCCGGCTTCGAACTGGCCGCTGTTCGCCGAAAAGGCCCGTCAGCTCATCAGTGTCGACAAATGCGCGGTGACCTTCGGCTGCTGGACCTCGGTGTCGCGCAAATCCGTGCTGCCGGTGTTCGAGGAACTGAACAGCATGCTGTTCTACCCGGTGCAGTACGAAGGCCAGGAATGCAGCCGCAACGTGTTTTACACCGGCGCCGCGCCGAACCAGCAGGCGATCCCGGCGGTCGATTACCTGTGGACCGAGAATAAGGTGAAGCGTTGGGTCCTGGCCGGCACCGACTACGTCTATCCGCGCACGACCAACCAGATCCTGGAAGCGTACCTCAAGAGCCGGGGCGTCGCCGCCGAAGACATCATGATCAACTACACGCCGTTCGGCCATTCCGACTGGCAGAACATCGTCGCGTCGATCAAGAAGTTTGGCAGCGCCGGCAAAAAGACGGCGGTCGTCTCGACCATCAACGGCGACGCCAACGTGCCGTTCTACAAGGAACTCGGCAACCAGGGCATCAAAGCGACCGACATCCCCGTGGTCGCGTTCAGCGTCGGCGAGGAAGAACTCGCCGGCCTCGACGCGAAGCCATTGGTTGGGCACCTCGCCGCGTGGAACTATTTCGAGAGTGTCGACAATCCCGACAACAAGAAGTTCATCGACGACTGGCACGCCTTCACCAAGAATCCGAAGCGCACCACCAACGATCCGATGGAGGCGCACTACATCGGATTCAATATGTGGGTGAAGGGCGTCGAGAAGGCGAATTCGGTCGCGGCGGATGACGTGATCGACGCGATGACCGGTGTCGCGGTGCCGAATCTGTCGGGCGGCTACTCGGCGATGATGCCGAACCACCACATCACCAAGCCGGTGCTGATCGGTGAGATCCAGGCCGATGGCCAGTTCAACATCGTGTCGCAGACGCCAGGCCTCGTTGTCGCGCAGGAATGGTCGCCCTACGTCGAGGATACCAAGGATCTGATCGGCGACTGGCGGGCGCCGCTGAAATGCGGTGCCTTCAATGTGAAGACCAAGACCTGCACCTCCGGAAAAAAGGCCTGATTTCTGGCGGCATCAATCCGGGATACAAGGCGGTTTCCGGGTTGCGCGAGGGGAGCGGCGTCCCCGCCGTCTCTCCCTCGCTTTACCGGGGTGCGCCGCGAAAGAGTGCCATGACCCGCTGCCTCGCCGTCATCCTGCTCGCCGTCTTATGGCTCTTTCCGGGGCCTGGCCGCGCCGAGACGGCGGACGAGGCATACGCGGCACTGGCCACGACCAACTTTGAGTCGATCCGCCATGGCGTGATGGCGCTGAGTGTGTCCGGCGATCCGCGTGCGCAGATCGTGATCGCCGCGTTGCACGACGGCAAACTTTACCTGCGGCCGGACAAGGCCCTGTTCATTAAGAACGATGACGGAACTTTCGCCGATGCCTTGACCGGCGCCGCCGCCGATGTTCCGGCCGGCGCGCTGAAACAAGTACGCGTCAACAACACCGTGCGCGAAGCCATCGACGCGGCACTCGGCGTGTTGCGCCTGTTCGCGCCGGATGCCTCGACCAGGCTTGGCGCCGCGGAAGCCGTATTCCTGTCCCGCGATCCGGCGGCCTTGCCGGCATTGGACCGCGCGCTGGCGAAGGAAACCGATCCGTCCGTCAAACGTAGTATGGAGCAGGCCCGCGCCGCCGCGGTGTTGTCGTCATCGGACACCTCCGACGCGGATCGTCTCGCCGCCATCGAGATCATGCGCGCCCGCGGCGACCTTGAAGCCCGTAGCACGCTGGGCAACCTGACCGGTCAATCGCCGGCGGTCGCCGCCGCCGCCGCCACCGCGATCACCGGCATCGATCGCAATCTGCAACTCTGGTCCGTGCTGGAGAGCGTATTTTACGGTCTCAGTCTCGGCTCCGTGCTGTTGCTCGCCGCCGCCGGGCTGGCGATCACCTTCGGCGTCATGGGCGTGATCAACATGGCGCACGGCGAGATGGTGATGATCGGCGCCTATGTCACCTTCATGGTGCAGCAGGGCATCAAGGCCTATCTGCCGGCGATCTACCCGGCCAATTTGCTGGTCGCCATCCCGCTGGCGTTCCTCGTCGCCGGCCTGATCGGCATCGCCATCGAGCGCACCTTGATCCGCTGGCTCTACGGCCGGCCGCTGGAGACCTTGCTCGCGACCTGGGGCCTGTCGCTGGTGTTGCAACAGGCGGTGCGATCGATTTTTGGCGCCAATAATCGCGATGTCGATACCCCCGACTGGATGAGCGGCGCGACGCAACTCGGCGGCCTGACCCTGACCTGGAACCGGATGTATATCATTCTGTTCGCGATCCTGGTGCTCGCCGCGTTGATGGCCGCGTTGCGCTTCACCTCGCTCGGCCTGCGCATGCGCGCGGTGACGCAAAACCGCCGGATGGCCGCCGCGATGGGCATCCGCACGCCCTGGATCGACGCGCTGACCTTTGGTTTGGGCTCGGGCGTCGCCGGCATGGCGGGCGTGGCGCTTTCCCAGATCGACAACGTCTCTCCCAATCTCGGCCAGAGCTACATCATCGACAGCTTCATGGTCGTCGTCTTTGGCGGCGTCGGCAACCTCTGGGGCACCACTCTGGGTGCCTTGACGTTGGGGATCGTTAACAAATTCCTGGAGCCGGTGGCCGGCGCGGTACTGGGCAAGATCGTCGTGCTGATCCTGTTGATCCTGTTCATCCAGCGGCGGCCGCGCGGCATGTTCCCCCTCAAGGGGCGGGCGGCGGAGGCATGATCAGCCAGCGCGTCGCCACGCTGACGATCGTTCTGGTGCTTGGTGGTGCGATCCTGCTGGCGGCGCTCAATCAGTTCACCCCGCCGGCCGCGGCGCTGCACGTTCCGCCATACGTGATCGCGCTGGTCGGCAAATATCTTTGTTTCGCGATGCTGGCGCTGGCGGTCGACCTCGTGTGGGGGTTCGGTGGCATCCTGCCGCTTGGCCATGCCGCGTTCTTCGCCCTCGGCGGCTACGCGATGGGCATGTATCTGATGCGGCAGATCGGGGCCCGCGGCGTGTACGGCGATCCGAACCTGCCCGACTTCATGGTGTTCCTCGGTTGGAAAGCCTTGCCGTGGACCTGGTACGGCTTCGAATGGTTCGCCTACGCGGCGCTGATGGTCGTGCTGGTGCCGGGCGTGCTCGCTTTGGTGTTTGGCTGGCTCACCTTCCGCTCCCGGGTCACCGGCGTTTATCTGTCGATCATCACCCAGGCGCTGACCTATGCGTTGCTGCTGGCGTTCTTCCGTAACGACATGGGGTTCGGCGGCAACAACGGCCTGACCGACTTCAAGGATATTCTGGGCTTCAACGTGCAGTCGGACGGCACCCGCGCCAGCCTGCTGGTGCTCTCGGCGCTGTTCCTGTGCGGCCAGTTCCTGGTGGCGCGCTTCGTCGTGACGTCCCGCTTCGGCAAGGTCCTGGTCGCGGTGCGTGACACCGAATCGCGCACGCGGTTTCTCGGCTACCGGCCGGAATCCTACAAACTCGTTGTCTGGGTGTTGTCCGCGGTGATGGCCGGCATCGGCGGCGCGCTGTACGTGCCGCAGGTCGGCATCATCAATCCGAGCGAGTTCGCCCCCGCCAACTCGATCGAGGCGGTGATCTGGGTCGCGGTCGGCGGCCGCGGCACTTTGGTCGGCGCCATACTCGGTGCATTAATCGTGAATTTCGGCAAAACCTGGTTCACCAGCGCCCTCCCCGAATTCTGGCTTTTCGCACTGGGCGCCTTATTCATCGGCGTCACCTTGCTGCTGCCACAAGGCGTCATGGGCCTGTTCGGCCGGCGCTTCGTGAAACCCGCCGTGACACCCGCGCCGACGATCTCCGAAGAGGAGGAAGCGCCGGTATGACCGAAGCCGACACGCTGCTTTACCTCGACGGCGTGACCGTCAGCTTCGACGGCTTCCGCGCGCTGAACGCGCTGTCGCTCGTGCTCGAGGACGGCGAGATGCGCGCGGTCATTGGTCCGAACGGTGCCGGCAAGACAACGATGATGGATGTCATCACCGGACGCACCCGTCCGGATACCGGCACGGTCGTGTATCAGGCCAACATCGACCTCACCAGGCTCGACGAACCCGCCATCGCCGCGTTGGGGATCGGCCGGAAGTTCCAGAAGCCGACGGTGTTCGAGCCGCACACCGTCTGGGATAATCTGCTGCTCGCGTTGGCCGGCGACCGGCGGCCGCGGTTCAGCCTCTGGGCGCGGGAAACCGCGAAGGAGCGGGACCGTATCGAGCAAATCCTTGAAACGGTCCGCCTTGGCGACCAGCGCGACCGGCGCGGCGGCGATCTGTCGCATGGGCAAAAGCAATGGCTGGAAATCGGCATGCTGCTGGCGCAGGAGCCGCGGCTGCTGCTGGTCGACGAACCGGTGGCCGGCATGACCGATGCCGAAACCGAACAGACCGCCGAATTGTTGCGCGAAATCAACCGCACCCGCGCGGTCGTGGTGGTGGAGCACGACATGGCGTTCGTCCGCGCCCTCGGCGTGAAGGTCACGGTGCTGCACGAAGGCTCGGTGCTGTCCGAGGGCTCGATCGACCATGTCAGCGAGGACCCGAAAGTCATTGAAGTGTATCTGGGGCGATAAATGTTGAGCGTCGAACATGTCGACCTGCATTACGGCGCCGCGATCGCGTTGCGCCAGGTGTCGCTGACGGCCGAGGTCGGCGCGGTGACGTGTTTGCTCGGCCGCAACGGAGTCGGCAAGACCTCGCTGTTGCGGGCGATCGTTGGGGCGCATCCGATCACCTCGGGCTCGATCAAATGGGAAGGCGTGGAGATCACCCGTCTGCCGACCTATGAGCGCGCGCGCCGCGGCATCGCCTGGGTGCCGCAGGGCCGCGACGTGTTTCCGCTGCTGACGGTCAGAGAAAATCTGGAAACCGGCTTCGCGGTGTTGCCGCGCGCGGAGCACCGGATCCCGGATGAAATCTTCGAACTGTTCCCGGTGCTGAAAACCATGCTGCGGCGGCGCGGCGGGGATTTGTCGGGCGGCCAGCAGCAACAGCTGGCGATCGCCCGGGCGCTGATCATGAAACCGCGCCTGCTGGTGCTCGACGAGCCGACCGAAGGCATCCAGCCGAGCATCATCAAGGACATCGGCCGGGTGATCTCGCTGTTGCGCGGCCGCGGTGGAATGGCCATCCTGCTGGTCGAACAATATTTCGATTTCGCCCAGCAACTGGCGGACACGATCGTGGTGATGGATCGGGGGGACGTGGTGCTGTCCGGGCGGCGGGAGGAGCTGGACGAGGCCGATGTACGACGGCGTCTCTCTGTCTGACGGATTGCAACGTGCCACCGGCGAACTGCGTGTTTCGGTGAAGCGGCGGGGCGGCGAATCCGTGCTGGACGGGTTGCGCCAGGCCGGCTGCCTCAAGGCCCGGTTTCCCCGCGCGCTGGCGCCTGGATGGTTCGATGCGACAACCGTGAACACCTCCGGCGGAGTCGTGGGTGGGGACCGATTGCAGTCGGTGATCTCCGTTGGCACGGGCGCGCGGGCGACGATCGCGGCGCAGGCGGCCGAGCGGTTTTATCGGGCACTGCCGGACAGCGCGCCGTCAGTGGTGCGGACCACGGTGGAGATCGGTCCCGATGCGGCGGCGGAATGGTTGCCGCAGGAGACGATCTTGTTCGATCGTTGCGCGCTCGACCGCCGGTTGACGATCGAGATGGCGGCCGGCGCCTGGTTCCTGGGTGTCGAGATGCTGGTCTTCGGCCGCGCGGCGATGGGGGAGCGCGTGGTGACGGCGCGGCTGCGCGATCTAATCCGGGTTCGCCGCGGCGGGGATTTGTTGCTGCACGATGCGATCCGCCTGGATGGCGAGGTCGATCTGGTCCTGGAACGAACCGCCATCGCCGGCGGCGCGCGCGCGGCCGCGACCTTGGTCCATGTGGCCCCGGACGCGGAGGCGCGGTTGGACCCGGTACGCGCGGCGCTGGCCGGCGTGGCCGGCTTCGGCGCCAGCGCCTGGAACGGCATGCTGATCGCGCGCTTTCTGGCCCCAGACGGTGCATCGTCGCGCCGGAGCGTGATGGCGGCACTGTCGGTGCTGCGTGACGGGCGGCCGTTGCCCCGTGTATGGCTGTGTTGAGGAAGGGACCGAGCGCATGAACCTGACCCCACGCGAAAAGGACAAGCTGCTGATCAGCATGGCCGCGATGGTCGCCCGCCGCCGGCTGGAGCGTGGCGTGAAGTTGAATTTCCCGGAAGCGGTCGCGCTGATCAGCGATTTCGTCGTCGAGGGCGCGCGCGACGGCCGCTCCGTCGCGGATTTGATGGAGGCGGGGGCCAGCGTGCTGACCCGTGACCAGGTCATGGACGGCATCGCCGAGATGATCCACGATGTGCAGGTGGAGGCGACGTTCCCGGACGGGACGAAGCTGGTGACGGTGCATGAGCCGATCAGGTGAGGCTCGCCCCCCTGTCAACCCTCCTCGACCTTTTCAGCCAGCCACATCTTGATCAGCGATTGATAGGGGACATCACGCTTGTTGGCGGCGACCTTAATCCGTTCCAGCAAGGGCATCGGCAGTCGCAACGAGATCGCCGTTTGGGTGGGCCTCAAATTGGGCATGCGGACGTGCTGTGCCTTGCTCCAGTCCAGATAGGCCGTGGAATCGTGGGTTTCCCAGAAATGGCGTTCTTCGGCCTCATTGGCGAAGGCGGGAACAGGTTTAAGTGTCCTGGCCATACCGTGTCCTTTCCGTCCTGTGCATGTCGCGTGCCGAGATAATCCGGATCAATCGTTCCTGGTCGCGAACGGTGAAAGTGACGTGCAGACGCCGGCCATCGTCCGTACGGCCCAGAGCGTGAAAACGCGACTCAATCTGGCTGTGCCTGGCATCGTCGAGCAGCAGCAGCGGCTCGTTGAAAAAGATCTGCTCCGCCTCCGCCTGACTGACCCCGTGCTTGTCCACACTCTTGCGCGTGTTTCCAGCATCCCACTGAAAGCCCTCGCATCGCGCCAGATCAACCACAATCTGTATATGACATACATATACGTTCCCGGTCAATTCCTGAATTCCATGGTCTGGAACCGTGGTGCGGTTACGGATATGTTCGCGCGGTGATACCTTCGGTCAGACCACAGGAAGCCCGCATGATCCCCGGCGAACTCTTCCCCGAACCCGGCGACGTCGAACTGAACGCCGGCCTCGCGCGCACGACGCTGACCGTCGCCAATACCGGCGATCGGCCGATCCAGGTCGGCAGCCATTATCACTTCGCCGAAACCAACAAGGCGCTGTCGTTCGATCGCGCCCAGGCGAGGGGGAAACGGCTGGATATCGCGGCCGGAACGGCGGTGCGGTTCGAGCCGGGTCAGACGCGGGAGGTGACGTTGATCCCCTATCGCGGCACCCGGACGGTTTACGGCTTCCGCGGCGACGTCAATGGAGCGCTCGGCTGATGGCTCGCATCACCAGACAGGCTTATGCCGACATGTTCGGGCCAACCACCGGGGATCGGGTGCGGCTCGCCGATACCGAACTGATCATTGAAGTCGAACGCGACCTGACGACCTATGGCGAGGAAGTGAAATTCGGCGGCGGCAAGGTCATTCGCGACGGCATGGGTCAGTCGCAATTCTCCCAGGCCGAGGGCGCGGTCGATACGGTGATCACCAACGCGCTGATCCTCGATCATTGGGGTATCGTGAAGGCGGATGTCGGGATCCTGAACGGCCGCATCAAGAAAATCGGCAAGGCGGGCAACCCGGACGTGCAGCCTGGCGTCACCATCATCATCGGGCCCGGCACCGAGATCATCGCGGGCGAAGGCAAAATTCTCACCGCCGGCGGCATCGACAGTCATATTCATTTCATCTGTCCGCAACAGGTGGACGAGGCCATCGCCGCCGGCGTAACGACCTTGCTGGGCGGCGGGACCGGACCCGCCACCGGCACCTCGGCCACCACCTGCACGCCCGGACCATGGCATCTCGCCCGCATCATCCAGGCCGCCGAGGGTCTGCCTGTCAACCTGGGCTTTGCCGGCAAGGGCAACGCGTCGCGGCCTCAGGCGCTGGAGGAAATGATCCGCGCCGGCGCCTGCTGTCTGAAGCTGCACGAGGACTGGGGCACCACGCCCGCCGCGATCGACAACTGCCTTTCGGTCGCCGATCGTTTCGACGTGCAGGTGATGATCCACAC
>Ga0181536_10005974_pt1 | contig 12324 bp, 13 predicted proteins | sample PEATcosm2014_Bin_41_FD_121105 | JGI IMG/M metagenome (GOLD analysis project Ga0181536, IMG submission 121105) | Peatland microbial communities from MTU Mesocosm Facility, Houghton, MI, USA - PEATcosm2014_Bin17_60_metaG | ecosystem: Environmental > Terrestrial > Soil > Wetlands > Peat | place...
CGACCAGCTCAACGCCAAGGGTGGGATTCTCGGCCGCCAGATCGAGCTGCTCTCCGAAGATTCCACCAGCGGCGATGCGGGCACGGCAGTACAGAAGGCGCGCAAGCTGATCGAGCGCGACAATGTCGATTTTCTGGTCGGCAACGTGAATTCGGCGCTGGCCCAGGCGATGGCGCAAGTGTCCAATGAGAAGGGCGTGCTGCAAATCGTTCCCGGCGGTCACACCGATCCGATCACCGGCACCGACTGCAAATGGAACGTATTCCGCATCTGCAACACGACGCGCATGGAAGCGAACGCGGTGTGCGGTCTCCTGTTCAAGGATTACGGCAAGAAGTGGCACTTCATCACGCCGGATTATTCCTTCGGCCACACGCTGTTTCAGGGTTGCGAAGCCGATTTGAAGCAGCTCGGCGGCACGGTCACCGGCAACGAGCTCACCCCGCTCGGCACCACCGACTTCTCCGCTTACCTCATCAAGGCGCGCGCGGCCAATCCCGACGTCCTGGTCGTGCTGGTGCAAGGCAACGACATGGTCAACTGCCTCAAGCAGATCGCGCAGTTCGGCATCGACAAACAGATTCACGTCGCCGGCACCCAGCAGGAGCTGGAAGCCGTCGAAGCCATGCCCCCCGAGGCGCGGGTCGGCGTGTGGATGTTCGAATGGTACTGGAAGCAGGCCGCGGGCACGCCCGGCCTCGACCAGTTCATCGCCGAAGTCCGTAAGCGCAGCGGCGGCAAGGTGCCGACCGCGCGCACCTGGTTCGGTTACGTCACCATCCACGCCTATGCGCTGGCCTGCGAAAAGGCGAGGTCGGTCGAAGCCAAGGCCGTAGCCAGGACGCTCGCCGACATGGAGTTGCCGCCGGAAATCAAGCTGCAGCCGAACAAGGTGTATTTCCGCGGCGGCGACCATCAGCTCATGCTGTCGGCCTTCATCGGCGAGCTGTTGCAGAAGGGCGACGGCGATCCGGAAAACCTGTTCAAGGTGAACAGCATTGTGGCCGGCGACAGCATCGCTCCAGCGGTGGCGGACACCGGCTGCAAGATGAATATGCCGGCCTGATCCCGTTGCAATGCACGCCCCTCACCCCGATCATCGCGATCGCCGGTGAGGGGCTTTGTCGTGGCCGGCACCCCATGCTCCAGCTCATCTTCTTCAACATCACCAATGGACTGATCATCGGTGCGTTCTACGCGCTGATGGCGATCGGTCTTTCGCTGATCCTCAATCTTTCAGGAGTGATCAACTTCGCCCACGGCGGCTTTCTCGTCATCGGCGGCTATCTCGCCTATACGCTGACGCCCTATCTCGGTTTCTGGGGCGCGCTGCTCGTTGCGCCATTCCTCACCGCGATCATCGGCTTTGTCGTCGAGCGGTTGCTCATTCGCCGCCTCTATGGCCGCGATCCGCTGTACAGTTTGCTGCTGACTTTCGGCCTGGCCTTCATCATCGAGGACGGCACGCGGCAAATATGGGGAGCGCAGGGGCTGCCCGTATCGATTCCGCCGGCGCTGGCGTCGCCGCTCAGCTATGAATTCTTTTTCATCACCGGCTATCGCATGTTCATGGTGGCGATGGTGGCGGTCGTGGTTGGGCTCTTGTTCGTGCTATTGCGCTACACCCGCATCGGCGTGCGCATTCGCGCCGGCACGCTGGATCTCGAGACCGTGGCGGCGCTCGGTGTCAACGTCCGGGCCCTGCGCTCGCTCAATTTCGCCGTCGGAATCTTCCTCGCCGGATTGGCCGGCGTGCTGGCCAGCGGTCAGCTCGGCCTCGAGCCGACCATGGGTGACGGCCTGCTGATGCCGAGTTTCATTGCCATCATCGTCGGCGGCGTCGGCTCGCTCACCGGAACGCTGCTTGGCGGCTTACTGATCGGCGTTGCCTCCGGTCTCACGTCCGTCTTCTTTCCCTCGGCAAGCGAGGCGATCATCTACGTGATGATGGCGATAGTGCTTCTGGTCCGGCCGCGCGGCCTGTTCGGCGAAGAAGGCATGATGACGTGACGTCGGAGCAGTGGAAGCGTCTGGCAGTTCTGCTCGTCATCTGGGGCGGGCTGATCTTCGCGCCCTACTGGATGCCGCTATTCGGCGGATACACGGCGCTCGGCAGCCGCGTCTTGGTACTCGGCCTCGGCGCCATGGCGGTCAATTTTCTGCTCGGATTCACCGGCGTGCTGTCGTTCGGTCACGCCGCCTGGTTCGGACTAGGCGCCTACGGGTGCGGATTGGCCCTGAAATTCGTCGCCTTGAGCACACCGCTTGGACTTCTCGCCGGCACGCTCGTCGGCGGCATTGCCGGCGCGATCCTCGGCGCATTGCTGGTGCGCCGCCGCGGCATTTACTTCGCTATGGTGACAATCGCCTTCGGTCAGGTGTTCTATTACATCGCGTTCCAGTGGAGCTCGCTGACCGGCGGCGACGACGGCTTGCGCGGATTCGCCCGCCAGCCGCTGGACTTCAAGCTGTTCCGGATCGACCTGCTGCACAACGACGTTTATTTCTATTACTTCGTGCTGATCTGCTTCGCCGCCGTGGTCGCCATCATGGCGTTCGTCCTGCGCTCCCCGTTCGGCCGGACAATGATCGCGATTCGCGAGAACCAGCGGCGCGCCCGCTTTCTCGGCATCCCGATCGAGCTGCACATCTGGATCGCCTTCACGCTGTCTTGTTTCTTCATGGCCTTTGCCGGCGCGCTCTATGCTTTGGTCAATAACTTTGCCGATCCGCGCATGCTTCACTACAGTCTGTCGGGCGACTTCGTCATCATGGCGGTGATGGGCGGCATGCGCGCGTTCTGGGGCCCGCTGCTCGGTGCGGTCATCTTCGTCGTTCTCCAGGATTATATATCGAGTGTCACGGTCAACTGGATGTCGTTCATCGGCATCCTCATCGTGCTGATCGTCATGTTCTTTCCGCGCGGCGTTCTCGGCCTGTTGCGGCAGCGGAGCACGGCATGAGCGTGCTTGAGGTCAGCAACCTGAGCAAGCGGTTCGGCAGTCTGGTCGCCGTGCGCGACATATCCTTGACCGTCGAGAACGGCGAATTGCGCGCGGTAATCGGCCCGAACGGCGCCGGCAAAACCACCTTCTTCAATCTGCTGAGCGGCTTCTTCGCGCCGTCGGCCGGCTCGATCGCCTTCGACGGCCGCGACATCACCGGCGTGCCGGCGCATCGGCGGGTCGGTCTCGGCATGGCCCGCACGTTCCAGATCACCGAAATCTTTCCCGAGCTGACCGTATTCGAGAATATCCGCATCGCGACCGAGGTCGCCGCCGACTATCGGCTGCGCCCGTGGCTTAATCGTGCGGAGGCCGCGGACCTGCGTCGACGCATCGAGGAGACGCTCGCGCTGGTGGCGCTCTCCGGCAAAACCGACCGCCTGGTCGGCGAACTGGCGCACGGCGACCAGCGCGCCGCGGAGATCGCGATGGCGCTCGCGCTCAAGCCGCGCTTGCTGCTGCTCGATGAACCGACGGCCGGCATGGGCGACCAGGAGACCTACGAGATCACGCAGCTCATCCGCCGCCTGCACAAGGACGGCAAGCTGACGATCGTGCTGATCGAGCACGATATGCGCGTCGTTTTCCATCTTGCCGACCGCATCACGGTGCTCGATCAGGGCAGTTTCCTCGCCGAAGGCACGCCGCGCGAGATCGCCGCGAACGAGGCCGTGCAGAGTGCGTATTTGGGCAAAGCCGCATGAGCGCGGCACTCACTGCCGAAGGGCTCCACACCTATTACGGCAAGAGCCACATCCTCCACGGCGTCAGCCTCGAGGCTGCCGAAGGCCAGGTGACGGCACTGCTCGGCCGCAATGGCGCGGGCAAGACCACGACGCTACGCAGCCTCATGGGACTGACAGTCCCCCGCGAAGGCCGCGTCACCGTCTTTGGCAGAGAGACCACGCGCTGGCCGCCGTTCCGCGTCGCCGCGCTCGGTGTCGGCTATGTCCCGGAAGGCCGCAGGATTTTTGCCAATCTCACCGTAGACGAGAACCTGATGGTGCCGCTCGAGCGGCCGGGCCCGTGGACGCCGCAGAGCGTCTATCGGCTATTCCCCCGGCTCGCGGAACGCCGGCTCAGCCGCGGCCGGCAGCTATCCGGCGGCGAACAGGAAATGCTCTCGATCGCTCGCGCGCTGCTCGTCAACCCCAAGCTCCTCATTCTCGACGAGCCCTCGCAAGGGCTGGCGCCGCTCATCACCCGCGAAGTCTTCCGCATCGTGGCGCAGATGCGCGCGGAGGGAATCTCGGTACTGCTGGTCGAGCAGAACGTGCGCATGAGCCTGGAAATCGCGGACCACGCCTATGTGCTCGACGGCGGTCAGATCGTCTATTCCGGTCCGGCACGCGAGCTTGCCGCCGACGAGGCGCGCGTCCAATCGCTGGCCGGCGCCAGCGCCGAGGAATGGGCGCCGCAAGCGTGCTAGTGAACCTGTTTCCGCTGGTTCCCGTAACGTCCGAAGTTACTAAACCGGAAACCGTATTGATTTAGGCTTCCCCCAGATAAGCCGTCCTCACCTTCTCGTCCTTCGCCAACGCCGCGGCGGTATCGGCGCCGACGATATGGCCGTTGTCGAGCAAATAGCCGCGGTCGGCGATGGCGAGGCTCTGCTTGGCGTTCTGCTCCACCAAAAAAATCCCGACGCCGGCTTCTTTGATGCGGGCGAGCGTCCGGAATAGTTCCGTGCACAACAGCGGCGCAAGCCCGAGCGAAGGCTCGTCGAGCAGCAGAATCGTCGGCGCCGACATCATCGCGCGACCGATCGCCACCATCTGGCGTTCGCCGCCGCTCAGGGTGCGCACGAGCTGCTTTGGCCGTTCCCTCAGCTTGGGAAACAAGGTCAGAACGCGCTCCAAATTGTCCGCCTCGAGGGCGCGCGCGCGTGCCGGATGGGCGCCCAGCGTAAGGTTCTCCCGCACCGTAAGCTCGGCGAAAATGCCGCGATCCTCGGGCACCAGCGCGATGCCGGTCTCCACGATTTCGTGCGGTGGACGGTGCGTGATGTCGGTCCCATCCATGAGCACCGTGGCGCCGTCCATCTTGCGGATCTGGCCGGCAATCGCGCGCAAAAGGGTGCTTTTGCCGGCGCCGTTGGCGCCGAGCATGACCACGATCTCGCCTTTCGACACGAATGCCGAGACGTTCTCCAGCGCGCGATGGCGCCCGTAAAACACCGATACGTTGCGGGTCTCAAGCATCGGCAACTCCGAGATAGGCGCGGATCACGCCGTGGTCGGCCAGCACTTCCGCGGGCGTCCCCTCGGCGATCTTGACCCCGCCGTTCATCACGATGCAGCGGTCGCACAGGCTGCGGATCGCGTGCATGACATGCTCGACGATGATGATCGTGCAACCCTCGGCGCGCAATTGCTCGATCAGCGCGATGCCGATCTTGAGCTCGGTCGGATTGAGACCGGCGAGCCATTCGTCGAGCAGCAGAACCTTCGGATCGGACGCCAGCGCGCGCGCAAGCTCGACGCGCTTCTGGTCGATGTAGGTGAGCGACGACACCAGGGCGTCGCCGGCGTTCGGCAAACCGACCCGCCGCAACAAGGCATGGGCGTAATCGTGCAGCTCCTTGCCCCAGCGGCGGGCGTGACCGAACACGCCGCCGGCGCTGACGTTCTCGAGCACGGTCATCGCCGGCAGCATGCGCACCAGCTGGAAGGTACGCGCCACGCCTTTGGTGGCGACGCGGCTGGCGCCGGTCCCGGCAATGGACTCGCCGTAGAGTCTGATCTCCCCCGAGCTCGGCTTCAGCGCGCCGGAGATCAAGTTCATCATCGTGGTCTTGCCGGACCCGTTCGGCCCGATCAGGCCCAACACCTTTTTCTCGGCAAGTTTGAACGACATGTTCTCGACCGCGACGAGACCGCCAAAACGCTTGGTGACGGCGGTGGCGGTCAGAGCCTCGGCAGTCGAGCGGTCAGGCATTGCGGCTGTTCCACCGTTGCCGCAGGTTTCTCACCGAGCCGGCCGAGGCGTCGATAGCGCGGTGGAGTGCGCCCGATCCGCCGAGCTTGGCGCGGCCATTCCAGGCGTCCTCGATGAGCCCGGTGATGCCGTTCGGAATGACGTAAACGATGAGCAGGAAGCAAACGCCGAGCAGCAGTGTCGTCTGCGAAGGAAAATAGATCGCGATCAGTTCCCAGAGGAGCACGAACGGAATGACGCCCACCAGCGGTCCCCACAAGCGGTGCGTGCCGCCAAGAAGCGCCATGATCACAACCTGGAACGACAAAAACGGGCTGAAGGCGACAACCGGCTCGACATAGCCCCAGCGCGGCGCCACCACGGCACCGCCGATTGACGCGAAGGTGCTGGAAATGACGAACAAAATCACCTTGGCGCGCGCGGTGTTGATGCCGCAGTGGACGGCGACGAGTTCGTCGTTGCCGATGATGCGCAACGCAAATCCAAGCCGCGAGCGGCCGATCCACCAGCCGACCAGATAAACCACTGCGGTCATCAGCAACAGCTGCCAGAAGTACATCTGCTCGCTGCGGTCGATCGTGACGTAGAGCCCGCTCAGCGTGCCCAGCACGTGCTGCAACCAGGTCATGACCTGGCGTACCAGCTCGGCGAGCCCAAGCGAGAAGATGACGAAATAAACACCGGAAACCCGTAGCGTGGCCAAGCCTACGATCGCGGCCAGCACGGCACCGGCGACGCCGGCGGCGAGGATCAGCACCGGATAGGGCACCAGATCGATCCCCCCCGCCGCCGTGTACATGCCGATGCCGAAGAACGCCGCCGTGGAGAGGGCGATGTAATTGGTCGGCCCGGAGAACAACAGCCATGACGTGGCAAGTGCCGTATACATCACGATCGAAATCGCCAGCTGCAGCACATAGCCGCCGAAGATCAGCGGCACCGAGGCGGCGGCAATGAAGAGCACGGCGCTGACCAACAGATTGCGCAGCTCATGGGCGGCGAAGCCCACTCCCGCGCGCACAGCCTGCGGCGTCTCAATGTCGCTCACGCCGTTCGCCTCCCGAACAGACCTTCCGGCCGCACCAGCAAGACAATCATGAACAGCACGTACGCCGCGGCGAGCGTGAGACCCGGATCGATCAGGGTGGCGACGGCCGTTTCGGCGAAACCGAGGATGAAGGCGGCGACGATCGTCCCGCGAATATCGCCCACTCCGCCGAGGATGACGATGACCAGCGCCTTCAACGTGAAGACCACGCCGAGCGAGACATCAAAGGTCAAGAACATGCTGAGCAGGCCGCCGCCCGCCGCCGTCACCGCTCCGCCTAATGCGAAGGCGAACGCCGAGATGCGCGCAACATTGATCGCCACAAGTCCGGAAGCCGACGGATTGACCGAAACCGCCCGTAACGCGAGGCCGGCGCGGGTCTTATGCAGCCAAAGATAGAGGCCGGCGCAGAGCACCGCGGAAGCGAGGAAAGCAACCACGCGGTTGAGGCCGTAGCGTTCGCCAAAAATAAAAATCGGCCGCGCCAGGTAGGAATAGTCCAGATATTCACCGCCGAAAATAGCCAGCAGAATTCCGACCGATATGAAGCTGATGCCGAAGGTTGCCAGAATGCTGTCGACTTCAAGCTTGCCCTGGCTTTTGGCGCGGCGGACGAGCGGCAGGAGCAATACACGGTAGATCGCCCAGTTCAGGACGAAGGCCGAGGGCACCACCAAGAACAGCGCATAAAGCGGGCTCGCTTGCGTCGCGGCGTAAAACCAAAAGGTGCTGAAGGCCCCCGCGATCAGAGTTTCGCCATTGGCGAGATTCATGATGCGAGCGACGCCATACTGCAATTGCAGGCCTACCGCCATCAAGGCATAAGTGCCGCCGAGCAGCAGGCCGATGATGACGATGTCCATGTCGAACGGGTTTATTGATTACGGATGCCCGGCGCGAAGTCTCAAAGCCATTCTCTGCCGGCCAAAGTCAACTCCTCGGCGGTTTCGTCCCCGGCCTATTCGCGACCGGGGACGATAACCGTGACGTCGGAGTCTTCTCAGCTCGGCGAAATGCGGTCAGCCCGCTTTCGGAGCCCCGGGGATTCTCATCCCCAGCTGGTCTTCAGCTTGACCTGAGAGTAGTTGGAGAAGCCTTCGCCATTCACCGCGGCGAAGAATCCGCCCTGCCATTGTCCGACCGTGTAGACCTTGTCGAGGATCTGGCCAGGCATTTCGGCCTCGCCGATGAGGGTCTTGAATTTGCGGCCGCGGAAGTGAGCCGCAATTGCCATCCGATCCATTGAACCGACGGCTTCGATCGATTGCGTCAGCACCTGGAGCATCGAGTAGTAGAACGGGCTGCCCCAGTAATCGGCGTCGACCTTGGTGACTTCCTTGTGCCGCTTGTAGAAGTCACGGATTTCCGGTGTGTCGACCACGCCGCCGGCGCCGAGAATGTTCTCGGCGGCAGCGCCGTTCTTCTGCGAAAAGCCCTGGAAGGCACAGCCAACAGCGCTGTAGTAGGCCTTGACGTTGAGGCCTTCAATCTTGGCCGCGTCAGCGAGACCAAACGTGTCAGGCGGATAAGACCAGGCGACGAACGCGTCCGGATTGGCCGCCTTGGCGGCCTTGATCACCGGCGTGTAATCCTGCGTCCCGAGCGGGTAGGACTTGTCGTAGACGATCTCGAAGCCGGCTTCCTTGAACAGCGGCCGCCCGGCGTTGGCAAGCTCGATGCCGAAGTCGTCACCGACGTTGACAACGGCGACCTTGTTTCCGATCTGGCCGCTGTCCTTCAATTTCTTGAGGACGCCGATCGCGCCTTTGGCATAGGCCGTCGTCGACGATTGGAACATGAAGAAACCGGGATACTTCTTGACCAGCATAGGTCCCTGATCGGTGACGCAGGCTTGGGTGAGCTGCGGATAGTTGTACTTCGCGAAGGTCGGCGCCGCGGCGAGATTGAATCCGGTGGCGTATAGGCCGCCGATCCAATCGGCCTTGTCCACCGTGGCGAGCCGCTCCACGGCCTTGATGGCTTCGGGCGGCTGCGTGCGATCGTCGTACTCGATCAACTCGATCTTACGCTGGCCATCCTTTAGCTTCAGACCGCCGCGCTCGTTCACCTCATGCGCCCAAAGTTGATAGGGCGGGAAATGAGTGACCGCCGCGCCTGGCGCGAGCGGACCGGTTTTCGCGCCAACCACGCCGACCTTGATGGTGTTGGCATCCGCGCTGGCGGTGCGATAGCCGAACGATCCGGCCATCGCCGTGGCGGCAGAATATTTCAGAAATTCACGCCGTCTCATGAAATCCTCCCTGGATGTGTGCGCACTGCCGGGGGTTGCGCCCCCGTGGTTTCTGGCACACCAAGATGATAGCGTTATAAACACCGGTTGCATAGGGCTCTGCGACTGCGCTTCGCTTTAATAATAACGACCGCAGCGAATTGCAGTTCCGCCTGGTTCCTCCGCGCATCCAGGTAGATCGGGACTGATGATTTTTTGGGCGGCCGCCCATTTCTATACCGAAACGCGATCAAACAAATAACCAGGGAGGACGACAATGAAATCGAGCACCGACCGCATCATCACGACGCACGCCGGCAGCCTGCCGCGTCCGCCGGAGCTGCTCAAACTGGTTCGGGCGAAGGTGGCGGGCCAACCCTACGACGAGAAGGAGCTTGCCGCCGAAGTGACGCGCAGCGTCGAGGCGGTGACCAAGCGGCAGGCGGATCTCGACCTCGACGTCGTCAGCGACGGCGAAATGCTCCTCGCTTCGCGAGGCCCCGGAATGACGAATCAATCAGGCGGAAGTCGGATGACGGATCGGCGCGCCGACGGCGGGTGATTTATATCTTAGGGCGGCGCATCGCCGCCCCAACGGCCGTAGCCGCTTTAAGCATCAGCCCGCCGCGCCGGGGTCGAGATCGTATTTCTTGCACATCTTGCGAACGATCTCGATGTCCTTTCCGCCGGCGATGAGACCGACCACGGCCGACGAAACCTTGCCGCCCGTGACCGTGGCTTCGATGATGTAGGCTTGCAACCCGTTGTAGGCGGGATACGGACTCTTGGCGTTCACCATTCCGCAGTAATTGACCGAACCCTCCAGTGCATTCGGAATCTTCGCCCATCGGTACTGCGCCGAAGCCGCGTCTCTGATCGAGGGAGCGATTGCGTCGGTGATGATCTTCTTTTCTGGCGCCGTGAGGTCGCGCTGCCCGAGGCTGCTGTCGGGCGCCGCTGCGCTATTAAAGTTGAGGAGATCCCGAGACGACGACGAAGACGAAGACGACGGCGACGCCGTACACCCCGCGAGCGCAAGGCCGGCGGCCAAGGCAACGGCCACCCCGCACCGCATCATTTGCAAAGTCCGGGCGGCACGAGGGTCAGTCGGATACAGCGTCAGAGGCCGCCGAATTGCTGTCGACCCGAACCGCACTGGGGGTGACCGTCGCCGTGACGGATGGTTTGCGAACTTCATTGGACCGCGTGGATTCCGCTTGTGATCATCGCCCGCCCATCGCCCCAGGTAATTCATCTTGCCGTAGAATGCCCAGTCCCTGGTCAAAGCTGACCGAAAACAGGCCTGTAAGCCGGGCTTGCGTCGCCCCAGCCTCAGCTTCCACTCCATCATACTCCCGGCGCGACCAACAGAACAATCGGGGCAACATCTGGGTGATTCGCGACCGCCGCCGCCATTTGCAGCGATTTTCACCGGAAGGGCAGCCATGTTCGGCCTTGTCGGCGGCAAATTTATGGGCATGCCGTGTGGATTTTTCCGAATGTAGCATATTTGCAACGGTCGTCTGATACCCCCGCGAAAGGGATTTTGGGGACGAAAATTGCCGCATAATCCTTAGCTTTTCGCTCGGTCTCCGGTTGTGATTGCATCTACCCGCCGACGATACGATCCAACAAATTCGGCAGTGTGACTTTTCTGCACTAGAGAGCCGATTCGACCACATGTATATGGTCAACCCGTCATGACAGGGGGACTTCTTCATGAAACAGCTTGCCCTAGCAATCGTCGCGGTGCTTGCTCTCCTGAGCATCGCAGGGTGCACCAGTGTCCCTCCTCCGCCGGTAGTGACGAAGGGGTAATCGCTGTATAGCGATTGTATGGGGAAGGGCCGGCTTCGTGCCGGCCCCTTTTCTTTTGACGCTCCACTTTTGCCCGCTTTTTAGCGTCGTTCGCGTTTGGCGCGATCGGTAAGACGGCTTAAGTATGAGCCGTGTTCGCCCTGATGGCATTTTTGCACGATCTATAGGCCTCTGACCTATCGGAACTGTCATGCCACGCGTCGTCGGCATCGATCATCTCGTCCTCAGCGTCGGCGATTTCGCGCGCTCGAAAGAATTCTACGGCAAGCTGCTCGGCTTTCTCGGCTTCAGACTCAAATACGATTACGCGGATATTGCCGGCTGGAGCAATGGCAAGACGCTGTTCTGGATCGCCGCCGCCGACGCGCAAGGCAGAAAGCGGAAATATCGCAAGGGCGATATCGGCTTCCATCACTATGCCTTCGAGCTTTCCAGCCGTAACGACGTCGGCGAGCTCGGCGTCTTTCTGGAAGAAAACGGAATGACCGTGCTCGATCCGCCCGGTGAGTATTACGGCCGCAACTACTACGCTGTCTATTTCGCCGATCCGGACGGCATGAAGCTCGAAGGCATGATCTGGGCGCCGCCCGCGGCAAAGCGCAAGCCGGCCGCGACGAGGCGGAAGAAGACCCGCGCGCGGAAATCCTGATTAGGCTTTGGAATCAGCACGCGGCGCTCAGCAGCACCGGGGCATGCGCGACCACCGTATTGCGGCCGCGCCGCTTGGCGGCGTAGAGCGCACGGTCCGCGGCCTCGACCAGATCGGCGGCCTGTTGATTCTGCTCCGGTACCAGCGACTCGACGCCGATACTGATGGTGACAAGGCCGCAGGGCGCTTCGGCATGGGCGATGAGGAGGTCTTCGATGGCCCTGCGCGCCTCTTCGGCAAGCGCGGTGTTGCGCTCGATGCCGAGGCCCGGCAGCAGCAGAGCGAATTCCTCGCCGCCGTAACGGGCAACGAGGACAGCTTCCTCCAGGGTGACCAGCGACAATGTCTCGCCGACCGCGCGCAGGCAGGCGTCGCCCCTGACATGACCGTAACGGTCGTTGAACAGCTTGAAATGGTCGATATCGATCATCATGAGTGCGACCGGTTGGCGGCGTTCGCCCGCTTGCTGCCACTCGCGATCGAGCTGACGGTCGAAGCCGCGTCGGTTGGCCAGACCGGTAAGGCCATCGAGGCTCGCCAGCTCATCGAGGTGTTGATTGGCGATTTGCAATTCCTCCTCGCGCGCGGCGAGCTTGCGCGCCATGTCGTCGAGGGCGGCCGCAAGCGGCTCGAATTC
>Ga0181536_10005977_pt1 | contig 12321 bp, 12 predicted proteins | sample PEATcosm2014_Bin_41_FD_121105 | JGI IMG/M metagenome (GOLD analysis project Ga0181536, IMG submission 121105) | Peatland microbial communities from MTU Mesocosm Facility, Houghton, MI, USA - PEATcosm2014_Bin17_60_metaG | ecosystem: Environmental > Terrestrial > Soil > Wetlands > Peat | place...
ACGCGCCACGGACCGCGCAGAATGCGGGCGAGCCCTTTCCGTTTCACGGGAGACAGAGCCGCGTCGGGCGGAGTTTTGCGGGCGGTTTTTTTTGGGGTGACCGCGAGCAGCGCGGAAGCGCCGGCGGCCAGCATGATGAAGGTTAAGAAAGCGCCAGTAGCAAACCTTCGCGAACGCAAGGACAAATGACCCTCCCCCCGCCTAAGCGTTAGGCAATCGACAACTTAAGATACACGAGAAAGATACACGACCAACAAACATTGTGCGGGAGAAATGACGTAAGGTCAAGTTTTCTCCCGCGCGACACTATTTTACCTTCACACTCACACTTTACCTATCGGCGGTTCCGCACGGATCATCAGGTCGGCGCGCCGCCGCGCGAATGCCGGGCCGCGAGCGTCTGGCAGTGATAACCTAAATCCGTGGCATCCAATCCGCAAATGGCTATGACAATTCCTACCGAGCTGATCGTTCGCGATGCGGAAGATAAGACGGTAACAGTGCCATTAAACCGGGATCGTTTTACGGTGGGACGCTCCAGCGCCTGCGAGCTCGCCTACCCGGACGACTCGGGCCTTTCCCGGCAGCACGTGGCTTTGACGCGCAACGGGGACAAGTGGCAAGTGCAGGATCTGGGTAGCAAGAATGGCACGCTGCTGAACGGGAAGCGCCTCGACGGGACCGCGCCGTTCGGCATGGGAGACCGCATCTCCGCCGGGCACCTCACCATTGAATTTGCGGGCAGCGACGCGACGGCCGCGATCGCGCGCAACAAAGTGGTCTTCGTCGAAGGCGAGGGCGCCGCCAGGTCGACCACCACCGTAGCCGCCAGTCTGGATTCGCTCATCGGCGCTTCCGGCATCGACGACATGAACAAGACGTCGATCATCCAGACGAATCCGCAGATGCAGGCTCTGATCCGCGCCGGCCGCGAATTGGTCGGCTACCGCCCGTTAAATGAGCTCTTCGAGGTCATCATGGACCTGGCCATGGAAGCCGTAATGGCGGCGCGCGGCGTGCTGATGACGCTTGAAAACGGCGAGCTGATCGTGCGCGCGGCCCGCGGCGCGGGCTTCAAAATTTCCACCACCGTGCGCGATCGCGTACTGAAAGACAAGACGTCGCTGCTGGTGCGCGACACGCAGCTTGATCAAGCCCTGCGCGAGCAGATGAGCATCGTGCAAAACAAAGTGCGCAGCATGATCGCCGTGCCCCTGCAGACCAACGACCGCGTCATCGGCCTGATTTACGTGGATACTCCCGATCTGATCCGCGAGTTCACGCGCGAGGACCTGGGGCTGCTGACGGTCATGGCCAACGTCGCCGCGATTCGCATCGAGCACGCGCGGCTGAGCGAAATCGAAGCGGTGGAGCGCGCCATGGCCAAGGAACTGGAGCAGGCCGCGCACATCCAGATGGGCCTTCTGCCTTCCAAGTCGCCGGAAGTTCGCGGCATGGATATCGCAGGCGGCACGCTTCCCTGCCGCACCGTCGGAGGCGACTATTACGACTATCTTCCCTTCCCCGACGGACGCATCGGCGTGCTGATTGGCGACGTCGCGGGAAAAGGCATGCCCGCTTCCTTGCTGATGTCGAGCTTGCAGGCCCGCGTGAAAGTGCTTTTCGAAGACGGCGACGACCTCGCCCAGAAAATTAACCGCCTCAATAAGCACACTGCCGCGAGCTGCCCGGACAACCGCTTCATTACGTTCTTCATGACGATCGTGGATCCAGCCACGGGCGAGCTCGTCTACACCAACGCGGGGCACAATCCTCCGCTGCTGGTGCGCAAGAACGGAACCGTGGAGCAGTTGCAGGGCGGCGGCATCATTCTGGGCATCCTGGGCATCGCCAAGTATCAGGACTTCCGCATTCGCATGGACCCGGGCGATACGCTGGTACTTTACTCCGACGGCGTCACCGAGGCGGTAAATCCGTCGGACGTCGATTTCGGCGAAGACCGTCTGGGGGAGTTGACCGCCGCGCTACGAGGCCGTCCGGCTTCGGAAGTGGTCGCGAAGATTCAGAGCGAAGTCGCGAAGTTCGCGGCGGGTGCCCCGCAAGCGGACGACATTACGGTCGTCGTGATGCGCAGGCTTTAGCCTCTAAGAGCAAGGGATCACTTAAGAGCCATCACCGCCAGAACGATCAGCGGAACGAGCGTAAGTATCGCCACGACAACCCACGACGGCCGGTTCGCGAAGTTAAGGGTATATCCGAAACCGAAGCGGCATTCGACCAAAAACGCCGGGTCCGGATTTGTAGTAGAAGTGGTCGAGCTGTCAGCATTCATCGGGCGTCGCACCTCTACGCTATCCCCTGGGCGACCTTCGGGCATCGAGCCAAATTTTGATGGGCAATAGAGCGCGCAGCGTAAACAGATTGAACAACGTCAGCGCGACCGCAACGCCGTAGTGCCCCATCGCTACCGAGGCGCCAATGACGCAGGCGTTCCACACGCTGGCCGCGGTGGCCGTGCCGCGTACCGTGAGCCCGTCCTTGAGGATCGCGCCGCCACCGATGAATCCAATCCCGGTGATCAGCCCCTGCAGCACGCGCGATTGCGCCGCGATATCGGGATTCTGGCCGAGGATCAGCAAATAGCCGCAACTGGCCATGCCCACGATGGGAAACGCGCGGATGCCGGTGTTGTGCTCCTCCGCCTCGCGCTGCCAACCGATCATTGCCGTCAGCGCAAAAGTCAGACCGAGCTGCCCACTGGTCTTCCAGATCACGTACCAGTCGATCATCTGCCACTGCATCGTAAGCCACTCGAACATGGTGGGCGCTCCTATCGCGGAATCGAAATTCAATCGTAATCCACATTTATTTTCGGCGCTGAACGTCCCCTTCAGCGCCAACGATCCGTCTGACCTCCTCTGCCGTGCGTGTTCGCCACGACTCCCGGCGATGGGACCGGGACGGCCCAGCGCGAATCACATGAGTTGTGATATCTTCGATTGTGCCGCACCGAATTCTTGGGGTCATTCCCGCCCGGTACGCATCCTCCCGATTTCCCGGAAAAGCCCTCGTCTCTATCGCCGGGAAGCCCATGCTGCAGCACGTATGGGAGCGGGCGTTACAGGCGCGCTACCTTACCGACATTGTCATCGCCACCGACGACGATCGCATTCTGCAAGCAGCGGAAGGATTTGGCGCCAAGGTGGTCCTGACTCGCGACGACCACGCCTCGGGCACCGACCGCGTGGCCGAAGCCGCCTCCGCGTCGACGGCGACCGTGATCGTCAACATCCAGGGCGATGAGCCGATGATCGATCCTTTCGCCATCGACGCCGCCGTTCTCGGAATGCTGCACGATGAAAACGTTCCCATGGGCACGCTCAAGAAACGCATCGAGCAACCCCACGAGATTACCGATCCGAACGTCGTCAAAGTAGTGACGGATCACCTGGGCAACGCCCTCTATTTTTCCCGGTCCCCGATTCCTTTTCATCGCGACAGCGACGCGGAAGCCGCCGCGTATTATAAACACATCGGCTTGTACGTTTATCGCCGCGATTTTCTGCTCGCCTATCCGGATCTTCCCGTGGGGCCTCTCGAACAGGCCGAGCGTCTGGAGCAGTTGCGCGCGCTGGAAAACGGATTTCGGATTCGCGTGGTGGAAACGGAATATGAATCCCTGGGGGTCGATACGCCCGAGGATTGGCGGACGGTGGCGGCTCTGTTCGAAAAGACATTGTCAAGAAAGACGCTGGTCCATAAATAGACATCGAAGTAAACATGGTCAATCAATAGAAATGGCAAAGTACATATTCGTCACCGGCGGCGTGGTTTCCTCCCTGGGCAAAGGCATCGCGGCGGCCAGCATCGGATGCCTGCTGGAAAGCCGCGGCCTGAAGGTCACGCTGCAGAAGTTCGATCCGTATCTCAATGTCGATCCGGGAACCATGAGCCCGTTCCAGCACGGCGAGGTCTTCGTCACCGACGATGGCGCGGAGACCGATCTCGACCTGGGCCATTACGAGCGCTTCACGCACTCGCCGCTGAGCCAGGCGAATAATCTGACGAGCGGACGCATCTACGAACAGATCATCTCCCGGGAGCGGCGCGGCGATTATCTGGGGAAGACCGTGCAGGTGATTCCGCACGTGACCAACGAGATTAAGGCCGCGGCGCGGCGCGTGGCCACGGCCGCAGACGGCACGGCCGCCGACGTCGTGATCGTCGAAATCGGCGGGACCGTGGGCGATATCGAATCGCTGCCGTTCCTCGAGGCCATTCGCCAGATGCGCCATGAGATCGGCCGCGAGAATTCGCTGTTCGTTCACGTCACGCTGGTGCCCTGGATCGCGGCGGCGCAGGAGCTGAAAACCAAGCCCACCCAGCACAGCGTCAAGGAACTGCGCGCCATCGGTATTCAGCCGGATATTCTGCTGTGCCGCAGCGAGCGCCCTTTGCCCAACGACGTGAAGGAAAAAATCGCGCTGTTTTGCGACGTGGATCCGCAGGCTGTTATCACCGCGAAGGACGTCGATAGCGTGTATGAATGCCCGCTGGTTTTCGCCGAACAGGGCGTCGATGAAATCGTATTGAGGCTGCTGGCGCTGGACGCGCCCCAACGGGAACTAGGACAGTGGCGCGATATGGTGGCGCGCATGAAACATCCGCAGCGCCAGGTGTCGATCGGACTGGTGGGCAAATACGTCGAGTATGAAGATTCGTACAAGAGCTTGAAGGAAGCCCTGCTGCACGGCGGCCTGGCGCATGACGCGCGAGTCAACATCACGTGGATCGAAGCGGAACGCCTGGAATGGCCGCAGGCCATGGCGGAGCTGGAGAGCTTCGACGGAATTCTGGTGCCCGGCGGCTTCGGGAAGCGCGGCATCGAGGGCATGCTGGTGGCGATTCGCTACGCGCGCGAAGCCAAGGTTCCCTACTTCGGTATCTGCCTGGGCATGCAGACGCTGGTGATCGAATTCGCGCGCAACGTGTGCGGACTGGCGCAGGCCAATTCCACGGAATTCGATCCGGCCGCGCCCGATCGCGTGATTTACAAACTGCGCGAGTTGAAAGGCGTCGATGAACTGGGCGGGACCATGCGGCTGGGCGCGTATCCCTGCAAGCTCGCCGAAGGCAGCTTCGCCCGCGAGGCCTATGGCGAGGCCGAAATCAGCGAGCGCCATCGCCATCGCTACGAGTTCAACCGTGAGTACGAGGCGACCTTCAAGGAGCACGGCCTGCGGCTCGCCGGCGAAACGCCCGACGGAGTGTACGTCGAGATTTGCGAGCTGCCGGATCATCCGTGGTATCTAGGCTGCCAGTTCCATCCCGAATTCAAATCGCGGCCTCTCGAACCGCATCCTTTATTCCAGGCCTTTGTCGGCGCCGCTCTGGCGCATCGCAAGCGCCGCATGGAGTCGCCGCGCGAGGCGGCGCTAGCCAATATAGACGCGCCGCACGAAGCGGGGCGAGCCAGCATAGATGCGCCGCGCGCCGACGATTCGCGCCGCAAAACTTCGTTCGCTTCGAAAGCGTGATTCAAGTAAATTTATCGTGATCCAAATCACTGAGGAAATCTCCATTGGCGACGGCTGCCCTTTAGCGCTGATCGCCGGGCCGTGCGTGATCGAGAGCGAAGAGCATGTGCATTTCCTGGCGCGTGAAATCCGCAAGATTGCCGGGCAATATATCTTCAAGGCGTCCTTCGATAAGGCCAACCGGTCGAGCGTCGATTCCTATCGCGGACCTGGCCTCAAGGAAGGTTTGCGTGTTCTGAAAGGCGTGCGCGACGCGGGATTTCCGGTGCTAACCGATATCCACGAACCATCGCAGGCCGCGCCCGTGGCCGAGGTCGCCGACATTCTGCAGATTCCGGCGTTTCTGTGCCGCCAGACGGATCTTCTCGTGGAGGCGGGGCGCACGGGGCGCGTGGTGAATATCAAGAAAGGACAATTCGTCGCGCCGCACGACATCCGCTATGCCGCTGAAAAGGTGGCCGCCACCGGCAACCGGCGGATTCTGATTACCGAGCGTGGGTCCACGTTTGGATACAACAATTTGGTTGTGGACATGCGCGGGATCGCCATCATGCGCAAGGAGGGATGGCCCGTGGTGTTCGACGCGACGCATAGCGTTCAATTGCCGGGCGCGTCGGGAACGGCGTCGGGAGGGCAGCCGGAGTTCATCGCGCCCCTGGCGAGAGCCGCGGTCGCGGCCGGCGCAGACGCGGTTTTCCTCGAAGTTCACGAGGCTCCCGAGCGGGCGTTGTCGGACGGAGCCAACGCTTTGCGGCTGGATTTTCTAGGTCCACTATGGCGGACGCTCCAGCGGATTCGAGAAGCGGTCGGCAAAGAATAGTTGGCGAGAGCGGTATGCGGGAGACGACCCTTGCGCCCAGGTCATCCAGAACATAGACTGGCTGCTGGGAGTCGCATGCGGATCGCGTTAGCTTTGGCCGCTTTTGGACTGGTCAAAGTGTGGGGGCAATCCCTGCCCGTGATTTCTATCTCCGGTCAACCTTTTTCGGCGGACGAAGTGACCATCGAGAATGCCCGGCCGAATGTGCACGGCGTCGTGCCGATGAAAACCGTTCGCGTCTACCGGGACTCCGCCGGACGGACCAGAGTCGACGTATCCATTCCTCCCGACCACACAGCCACTCCGTTCGTGAGCATACAGGATCCCGTGGCCGGTGTTCATTATTCTCTCGACGCGAAAAATAAGATCGCCCGGCGGCTGACGTTTCCCGCGCCGAGATCATTGCCGGGACCGGACCCTCCTGCGATGAGTGGCTCGGCCATGCTTTTCTTTCCCGGACGTCCCATTGGAGATCGTGGCGTTCCTTCGACGTCTGAATCCTTGGGGACCCAACTCATCGAGGGTCTCTCGGCAGAAGGCAAGCGCATTACAAGCGCCAGCTCCCCCATGCCCGGCTGCGACCGAAACGTGGCCGTAACCGAGAGTTGGTATTCCCCGGAATTGCGAATGACCCTTCTGCAGAAGCACTCGAACTGTTTTGGAGATGGCACCGCGAGCCTTGAAAATATCAACCGCGCGGAACCGGACCCGCTTCTATTCGGGGTTCCCTGGGACTACACCATCGTCGAGCAGGAGTGGTCTCACGGCGTGAAGCCGGCCGATCCTCCCGCGCCGACGGTGCCCGCATTCGAGTTCCCGAAATTGCCTCCTTTTCCGCCCAAGTAGCGCTCTCCCGTGGGCCGACAGCGCATATACCAAGCTCGGCTGCTTGCACGTTTCCCGCGCCTGAGACGTCTACAATATAGATGGACGTTACCATAACCATGTGCAATCGAACTACGCGTAACCGTCGCCCCCGGGCCTTTTCGCTGATCGAGCTTCTGATCGTGATCTCGACCTTTCTGATCATGGCGGCCATTGCAATCCCCAAGATGAATAATCAGTTAATGGCTGCGCACGAAATGGCGGCCATTCGCCAGGTCACGACCATCCATCAAGCGGAGACGCAATATTATTCGCAATTTGGAAAATACGCGGACAACTTGCTGGAGCTCGGCCCCCCCGCCAGCGGCGCGGCGAGTCCGGCGGCCGCCGACCTGATCCCCAAGGTGCTAGCGGACGGCAAGAATAGCGGCTACACTTTCACGGTTGCCGCAACGCCCACGGGATACACGGTTACCGCAGTGCCTGAAACGTTCAACAGCACGGGACGGCGCACATTCTATTCCGACCAGTCGCTCGTGATCCGCAATAGCTGGAGCCAGGAAGTCGCCACGGCCCAAAGCCCGGAAATTAAGTGACCACCGAAGTCTAAACGAGTCAAATAGAGGCCTTGCTCAGGTGGTTTTGGGAAACGGGGCGTCGGTCATGGCGACCGGCAGCGAGAGGCGCAGAAGCTCCGGCTGGTCTTTTGCAGATTCCAGATGGACGGGTTCCGGTTTGGCCGGTTCGGGAACAGACTGCGGCAGAGATTCGATCTCGATCGGCGGAGGCATTGCGGCTTGGCGTTCGGCTGCTTCCTGGTCGAGCTGCTGCTGAAGCGTCGCGATCTTCTCGCGCAGGTAACTCGATTCGCCCTTCTTGCGCAGCTGGTCCAAAAGTTCGGCGCGCCGTTCCATGTTGCGGATCAACTCCGGCGTGCGCTCCGGACGCATTCCTTCCCACACCTTCCCGGCCAGCGCCAGCTCCTTCACCGCATCGGTGTAGCGACCGGAGCATTCTTCCACGTGCGCCAGCGTCTCGTAGGTGACCGCCAGGCGCACGCCGCCCTTGCGGCGGAAGGTGCCCGAGGCTTCGTACAGCAACTCTCGCGCGCGCGAATAATGCTGCCAGTTGATATGCAGATTAGCGAGGCCAAATTGCATCTCCGCCAGGTCGTCCAGATTGCTGCCGATGGTGCGGAGCTTGTACGTCAGCGCCGTTTCGTATTGTTGCGCGGCGCCTTCCGGATCGCCCGCGTCCTCGAGCGATCCCGCCAGGTGGTGCAAGGACGCAATCGACCCCGGCGAATCGATTCCCTGCTCCCGCTGGTGAATGCGCAGCGCACGGCGCAGGCATTTCTGCGCTTCCTCGTGGCGGCCTTCGGCGCGATAAGCGGCGCCCAGCTCGGTTAACTGGCGGCCCGTCTCGGCATGCTCCGGGCCGAAGCTTTCTTCGTGCATGGCCACGGCTTTTTCCAGAATCGGAATGGCATCCTTGGTGCGTCCCATGCGGTGCCGGGCGATGCCCATGCGGACCGTGCGGCGAGCCATGCGCAGCGGGTCGGGATGCGGCAGGGCGGACTCAATGCGGATGGCCTCTTGCATCACTTTCTCCACGGCGTCGAAGCGGCCCTGGTCGGTGAAGATCTCGTCCAAGGCGTCGAGGCATTGAACGTAAAGGGCGCTCTCGGAGCTCTTGGCGGCGATTTCGAGGGCGGCGCGCACCGTCTGCTCCGCCGCAATCAGCTTGCCGACGTTCGGCTCGTCTTCAATCGCCCGAAATTGCTGGCGCTGTGCTTCCGCTAACTGCAGATGAAGATAGATGCGCTTGGGAGCCGACCGCTTGCGCGCTTCCGCTTCGGAGATGGCGCGGATGAGCAAGGTCTCCGCCGACGCGTAGTTCTTCGCTTTGAGGAGCCGCTCCCCTTCCGCACGGTCCCAGTTCCGATCCAGCGTCCATTTCTCAGCGCTAGAAGGGCTGCTGGCGCCTGGCTGCGCCGACCATCCGAATAGCTGCAGATTAGCAAACATGGGCCGTCGTCAAGTCTATCGGACATCTAAGGCCGGAACTTTAGTTCACCTGAGCTGGGGGTCCCCACAAAGCCTTACTCGCAAAAACCTTAGAGAGGGACCGAGGCTCCGCCAGGTCTCCGAGACCTAGACCATTTTCTGAATAAGCACAGACCGCTTTCCTCGGAACGAGGTCAAATCCCTCGATCGTCCGGATTTGCACCTCGGTCCACGTTATCTCTGAAACCGGCCTAGCTGGCCTCAGCCCAATTCGCGGCACGCGTCAGCGTCGCGATCCGCGAGCGCACAAAGGCGGCGTCCTCGCTCCGTTGCACCCGGTCCATGATGCGTGCCTGGCTTTCCAGATTTCGCGCCAACTCCTCGGAGTGCTGCGGCTGCAAAGTTTCCCACACTTGGCTCGCGTGGTGCAGTTGGACCAGGGCGTCCTGCAGGCGTCCGCCCTTTTGCTCCACGGCCGCCAGGGCCTCGTAGGCGGCCGCCAGCCGTGGACCCTTCCGGCGTTTGAACGTGCCGAGCGCCTCCATCCACAGCTCTCGCGCGCGCGAGTGATTCCCCCAACGCATGTGCGACTCCGCCAAGTCCGCTTGAGCTTCCGCAATTTGCTCCAGGTCGGCGCCCACGGCCCGGAGCTTCAGCCCCAGGACGCGTTCATGCTCCTCGGCGGCGCGATCCAGCTGGCCGCACGATTCGTACGATCCGGTGAGCAGGTTCAGGTCATGCACCGCTTCGGCTGATCCCAGACCGCATGCGCGTTCGTGGATGCGCAGAGCCCGCAGCAAATGCTTCTGCGCCACGGCGTGTTGCCCCAGGAGGCGATAGACGTCGCCCAGCTCCGTCAAAAGATCCGCCGTTTCCGGATGATCCGGGCCATGGAGACGTTCGACCGTGACCAGCGCTTGCTCGAGCGGCGGGACGGCATCGCTTACCTGGCCGGCCTCGCGACGCAACCTCGCTAATCGGTGCAAGCGCCCGGCCAGCACCAGCGCGTCCGGACGCTGGACGTGCTGTTCCACTTCGATGGTCTCGCGCATCAGCGCTTCCACGCCTTCCAGATCGCCGCGCTCCGCGAGCGTTTGGGAAAGCGCATCCAGGCACTGTGCCAGGAGCCCTTTATCGCCATGCCGACGAGCGAGGTCCAAAGCGGAGCGGGCCGTCTCCTCCGATGCCTGCAACTTGGCAGGCTGCAACGGCCCGTGCTCCGGCCGGAACTGGCGCAGCAGCGCCAATGCCAGCTCCAAACGAATCTGGATGCGCTCGTCGTTTGGCAAGCGCCGCTTTTCGCTATCGAGTAGCGCCTTGGCCAGACACAACTCCGCCTCAGGGTAATCACCCTCGTCGAGGAGACGCTCTCCTTCAGACCGATCCGAACACCCGGAGGCCAAGGCGTGGAGCTGCTGCTTCAGCCCGCTCAACCGCAGTTGCTTGAGACCATTCAGCATGGGAGCGTTCCTTAGTGTATTGAAGGGTATCGACAAGGCCCGCTCGGCACTTTAGACCATGCGACCAAATAGTAATGGACCAGGGTAATCCCTCAGGTTCTACTTCGGCATATGCCGGACGCTCTAGGCCGTCATAAATAGGTGCCGAAACTCTTTGTTGACAACCGGCGCTTTCCATTCAGGAGCCACGATCCCCTAAAATTGTGAGAAGGTAGGTGTAGATGGTTCCGCGAACCCGCGAGCTGCTGCATGAAATCGTCGAGGCATTTATCGAGACAGGCGAGCCAGTTGCCTCGCGTGCCATCGCGCGCCGCCGCAGCGATGGATTGAGCGCTCCCTCCATCCGCAACATCATGGCGGATCTGGACGAGGCTGGGTATCTGTGCCAGCCGCATACCTCGGCCGGACGCATCCCCACCGAGAAGGCATTTCAAAGCTACGTGCAATCGGTGACGCTGCGCCGCATGGCCGTTGCCGAACTGGAGCGCCTGCGCACGGAAATCGGGCGGCTGGAAACGATCGAGCAGCGCGTGGAATTTACGTCGCGCGCGCTGATGGGCATGACGCGCGGCCTGGGAATCGCCGCAGCCATCCCCGAAGCGAGCCCGTCATTGAAGCAGATTGAACTGGTTTCCCTTCCCGACCGGCGCGTACTGATGGTCGTCGTCACGCGGGATCACGAAGTGCGCAACCGCGTGGTGACGCTGGATGAGCTGGTTTCGCCTGAAGATCTGGCCTCCATTCGCAACTACGTCAATCGCAACTTCGCGGGTTGGACGCTCGAGGACGTACGCCGCGAATTGTCGGCGCGGCTCGATCAGGCGAGCGCCGCCTATGACGAGATCCTTCGCAAGTTGACGCTGCTCTATTCCAAAGGGCTGCTGGATATCGATTCCCGTCCTGAGGTTCACGCCGAGGGCGCGAGCAATCTGGTGGGCCTCGATCTGCACCTGACCAAGGAAAAGATGCGCGAGCTTTTCCGGGCGCTGGAAGAAAAGAAACTGGTCCTCGAACTCGTCGACCGATTCTTATCGCAGCCGGCCGGGGAGTTGGCCGTTCACGTAGGTCTTGGTGAGATGCATCCCGCCATGCGAGAACTGTCGCTGATCGGCGTGCCGGTCAGACTCGAAGGCGGATTATCGGCCGTGATCGCCGTGCTCGGCCCCATGCGCATGAACTACGGACGCGTCATGTCCGCCGTCCAGCAAGTGGGCGAAGCGTTTCTGACGGCCTGACGCCGGCGCCGGTGTTCCGGCCCCTAATGGCGATCGACAGGCTCCGGCGCGGCAGCGTAGACTCAGAGGAGGAGCGCAAGCCATGGAAGTACACTTTCCCCCCGAAATACAGGCAAAGCTTGAGCAGATGGCGCGAGATACCGGGAGCCCAAGTGACGAGCTGGTGAAGAGCGTGGTGACCGACTTTTTCGACGAGCTCGCCTTCACGCGGCAGACATTGGATCGGCGCTACGACGAGGTGGAAAGCGGCAAGGTGAAACTGATCCCGGGCGAGGAAGTATTCGCGCGGCTGCGTGCCAAGAGCGAGGCTCGCCGTGCCGGACGGGAATGAGTGGGCACGAATTTCATCACATTGGCGTCGTCGTACCCTTGAGATAAATGAGCACCCGAGACCGCACGGGCGAAATACTTGAGGCTAAGGAAAGAAACCCGCGCCGACATCAATTTGGCTCGTACAAGATTCAAAGCCTGAAATCG
>Ga0181536_10005978_pt1 | contig 12317 bp, 9 predicted proteins | sample PEATcosm2014_Bin_41_FD_121105 | JGI IMG/M metagenome (GOLD analysis project Ga0181536, IMG submission 121105) | Peatland microbial communities from MTU Mesocosm Facility, Houghton, MI, USA - PEATcosm2014_Bin17_60_metaG | ecosystem: Environmental > Terrestrial > Soil > Wetlands > Peat | place...
CGATCATGTCCGCGGCGTTCTCACTGATCAGATGAAATAGCTCTTCCCGTTTCACCAGCTCCCTGCGGATTCGATAGATCAGAAGATGTTGATAGATGGTGTAAAGATCGAAGAGGAAAACCAAGCCCACGAGCCCTCGCACGGCTTGCGGCAATACATAGAGCGAATTGAAATCCTGGCTAGCGGTTGAGTTAGGAAGGAGGAAGGAGGCAAGCCCGACCGTCAGGAGTAAGGTGATAACAACAGCTGCCGCCCACAGCCACCATTCCCGCTGTTCGATGTGCCGGAATTTCGCGCGCAAGGCCATCGTCTGTCTGACGTCTGGCTCGCCCACACTTTTTGTTCGATGCACTCGCACTAGTTCTCCATGGGCATCCACGTTTTTGCGCAAGGCAGCAGGCCTGCGAGACAGAGCCTGATCCTTTCCGTGGGTCCCCGATCCTTCCCCTCTGTTCCTGCACGAAGGCCACCAAGGGTGCCTCCATTCTTGCTCTACGGATTTGACGCAACATGTTGAAATATCAGATGAAACCCTCTTCGCAAGCAAGGCGGGGGACGCAAATCCAGAACGATCCTGTGCCAGCGGGAAGCGCTGGTCCTTTTTGGAACAGGCTGCCATGAGGAATCCGCTTCCGAGTTTCAGTGATTCCCCGGGGGCGGCTCGTCGAACGAACAGACTGTAGGGACAAATGCAATTGCGGGCGCAAACCGTGTGGAGAGATGCGAACCATCAAAAGTGGAGAATATCGATTTCACCGCTGGAGAAGGCGCATTTGAGCCATGAGCGGAAATCATTTTGTGATCTTCGGGAAGATACCGGCTAGAGAGCTTCGTCGCTCTCCAGCTCAAGGATGTGGGGCGCAACGGTTACCCATTTCCAAGATAGCAGACGGCTTCAGCGATCACCATTGTTTCAAACCCGGGCAGGCCGTTGGAGCTGTCGAGGGAAGTTGTATATAGGCGCGTTGAATGATGTGGAGATTCCTGGAGAGATATCTGCAAGCTATGTGGCCAATACGAAATCAGAAGTGTTGTTGTGGATGTTCGCTGCTAAGTACATTAAGTGAAAACCAGTTCCGCCGAGTATAGAAGACTCTCATGAGATTTGTTCCTCTTCGTAGGCGGTCTGCTGCATAGGTCATAAGTCTTCATTAAATCGTGCCACCAAAGGCGCATTTTACAGTTCGGCACTCGAATTGCACGTACCCGACCACGAGTGATGATGCAAATTTTGTTAAATCCGGGTAAGCCTACTATTGCGAGGAACTCGATAGCGAGCCACGAATCGAACTGAGGCGTAGCGAGCCAAACGCAATGTGATTCAAAAGATACTGAAAATGTCCTCAAAGCCCACGTCGCAATGGAACGTTGTGGATGCTGTTGAACGCCAGCGGGTGGTGCTGGAAAACCTGACTGAAGTGCGGTACATCGCGCGACGGATCAAAGAGCGTTTACCGTCACAGGTGTCATTCGGGGATCTGGTGCAAGCCGGGATTCTGGGGTTGATCGATGCCATCGATAAATTTGACCCGGAGAAAAACGTGCAGTTCATGTCGTACGCGCGATTTCGAATTCGCGGCGCAATCCTGGATAGCCTGCGGCTGATGGATTGGGCTCCGCGAAACTTGAGGCGGGAGGCGCACAGGCTTGAACAAGCGAGTCGCGAACTCATTGGCGAGCTTGGGCACGCTCCTTCGGCGTCGGAGATAGCCTCCAAGTTGGGCCTACCCATTGAAGACTTTCAGCGGCTACTTGGCGATCTACGAGGTCTCAGACTAGAAAGTTTGCAGATTCGGCCGGACGAAGGGATTGGTGAGGAAACCTTACCCGTGGCATTCCGGCCGGAGGAAGATCCCTTTCAGATGGCATTTCGTCTGGAGACTCGCCATCTTCTAGAGGAGGCCCTATCGGAACTGGACGAAAAGGAAGCTGACGTCATGGGCTTGTATTATTTTGAAGAACTCAATATGAAGGATATCGGGATGATTCTGGGGGTTGGCGAATCACGTGTGTCACAAATTCACGCGGCGGCATTGATTCACTTGCGCTCACTCCTGGTACCATTTCAACCTCGTTGCCAGGAGCCGGCAAGTGCAACTCCGGCGAATGCGGGCGACGTAACGCCGATTGAGTGGTCCGGAGCAGTTTCTCGGGTCTATGGCATGTGTGCGACCGAGCGCACGCTGAGATCCCGCGTTGACTAAGCGTAAAGAGGCCCCACGTTTCGCTGACAAGAGCGAATTGTGCTGGACCCTCCAGACTGCCCACGTGATTCTCGAACAAGACCTGAGTGACTGGAAAAAGGGGAACTCCAGGCAACTGAAACTATTCGCGCGGAGCGAAAAGGATTGGGCTGGGTGATGCACCGCGATATCCCACGCGGGCACGATGCTCTTTGGGCCGAGCACGAACGCGTAGGCGTTGCCGGCGTGAAGATCCTGGCCCAGGGAGAGCGCGGACTGGAACGGGAGCTTCTCCGGACCAAGCCCGAGGGCCGCAATCATCACGACGCATCATCAATGGGTGTGAATTGATACCTTCTCAACGAACCTGGTAAAAAGCTCGGCCCGGTCACATCTACCGGACAGGCGCCAGGCCCGGCATTTTTCCACTCTGAAACAGCCTGCCGATCACGGCGCACGCTTGGCCTCCGAAACGAGCGTGACCCGACCGAGTTTCTGTAAGTTCCGTTCTTCTAGCTAGTTAAACGTCCATCGGGGGAATGCTTTGGTTCTTGGCTTGCTCATCATTGTTCGAAGGTCTTCCCCTCGGCACGCAAGTAGTCACTCCTGCGGGAAGGATAGAGCAAAGAATGGAAAGCCAATTTTCCGCTCCGCGAGTGTGTGATTCGTACGATTCACACTCGTGCCAGTCGCGCCAAGTGACCGCCAGGCTTAAGATCCACGACGAAACCGGTTCCTTGCACAATCGCCTGACCTGCGTGTTTTTCGCGTTCGCTTTGACCATTTCGGCGAGCGGTGCTTTGGCTCTGGATCGAAACAAGAGTATTGATCACTACGGTCACGAAACCTGGGCTTCCCAAAACAGCCTTCCCGGGGAAGCTGGCACGCGGCGCGTTGCTTACCACACCAACCTTTCTCCGGGCCAGTACCGCTTTCGGGTGATCGCTTCCAACGATGACGGAGTATGGAACGAGACCGGCGCGTCCGTGAGCTTCATTCGGAAACCTCACTTTTACGAAACGTCCTGGTTTCATGCCTTGTGTCTCCTGCTGGGCATTCTGGCGCTGTATAAAAGCCAGAGATTTTACAACCGCCGATTACGAGCACACGCCGAAACGCTGGAACATTGCGTCCACGAACGTACGTCCGAACTGGCGAACGCGAATCAGTCCTTGCAATCGGAAGTGATTGAACGCGTTCGCGCGGAAGAAGCGCTTTCCGAAGAGCGCGCGTTGCTCCGCGCCCTGATCGACAATGTGCCCGATTTCATGTACGCAAAGGATACCCATGGCCGTTTTATCGTGGCCAATCTCGCCTTAGTTCGTATCATGGGCAAAAACACCGCCGACGAATTGCTCGGAAAAACCGATTTCGATTTTTTCCCGGAGCAACTGGCCAGAGCCTATTACGAGGACGAGCAGAACATAATCCGCACGCAAGAGGCGCTTTACAACCGGGAAGAGGAGTGCGCGGACATTCAAGGGAAAAGATTCTGGCTGCTGATTTCCAGAGTTCCGTTGCGCGACAAAGACGGCCGGGTCACCGGAATCGTGGGAACCGGGCGCGACATTACCATGCGCAAAGCGGCGGAAATCGAGATGCGCGAAGCCAAGGAGGCGGCGGAAGGGGCAAGCCGGACAAAGAGCGAATTCCTGGCAAACATGAGCCATGAGATTCGCACCCCGCTAAACGGCATTCTGGGCATGACGGACCTGGCCCTGGATACCACGTTGACCCCCGAGCAGCGCGAGTATCTGGAAACGGTAAAGCTATCCGCCGATTCCTTGCTCACGGTGATTAATGATGTCCTTGATTGTTCCAAAATTGAGGCGGGAAAAATCGATCTGGAAAATATCGACTTTAGCATGCGCGAAACGCTGGAATCGGCCTTGAAGACTCTCGCGTTGCGCGCCGACGAAAAGAAACTCGAACTTCTCTGTGACATAGCCCCCGACGTGCCGGAGACCATGCGCGGAGATTCCAGCCGCCTGCGTCAAATCATCCTCAATCTCGTGGGCAACGCGATAAAGTTCACGGAGCACGGCGAAGTGGCACTGAAGGTTCGTGTTGACGCTCAGGATGGACCATTCCGAGTCCTGCATTGCGAAGTTTCGGACACGGGAATCGGCATACCCGCCGAAAAGCAGGAATTGATCTTCGCTCCGTTCTCGCAGGCGGATTCTTCGACGACACGCAAATACGGCGGCACCGGCCTGGGTCTGACGATTTCGTCGCGGCTGGTCTCCATGATGGGCGGAAAAATGTGGGTCGAGAGCCAGGTTGGTCAAGGAACGCAGTTCCACTTTGCCCTGCCTTTGGGAGTTAGCGACACCAAGCCAATCGTGGTGGGGGCCAACGCTCCTCCGGAAGTTATGCGAGGCGTCAAGGTTTTGGTCGTCGATGACAATTCGACGAACCGGCGAATTTTGGCGGGAATGCTCACACGCTGGGAAATGAGGCCGACACTGGCCGAAGGTGGAGAAGAGGCACTCGTTCAAATAGCTGAGGCTGCACAGGCGGGAGCGCGCTACGGCTTGATCCTGACGGACCTGCGTATGCCGAAAATGGATGGTTTTGAGCTGATCGAGCGAATCCGGCAAAGGCCCGAAGTGTTGACGGCCACGATCATAATGCTTACTTCAGCAGGGTACCGGAGAGACGCGGAACGTTGCCGAGAGTTGGGTGTCTCCGCGTATTTGCTAAAACCTATCAGGCAATCGGAATTACGCGAAGCCGTCGCAAGAGTATTGGGGGCACGAGAGCAAACGGGCGCGATTCCGTTGATGACTCGCAACGCACTGGGAGTTGAACGCGACCGGTTCGTGCCCTTACGGGTGCTGATCGCCGAAGACAATGGGGTCAACCAACGCCTTGTAAGCCGTTTGCTTGAGAAGAGGGGACATGAAGTTGTAGTCGCCGCCAACGGTCGAGAAGCGCTGGAAGCTGTGGAGAGACAAAGCTTTGACATCGTGCTAATGGACCTGCAGATGCCCGAATTGGATGGCTTTGAAGCGACGGCGGCGCTGCGCGCAAGGGAAGCCAACTACGGAACGCATTTGCCGATTATCGCGCTGACGGCTCATGCTATGAAAGGCGACCGCGAACGCTGCCTCGCTGCGGGCATGGATGGTTATCTCAGCAAACCTATCCGTCCTCAGGAACTTGACAAGTTGCTCGAGCTGCACACAAAGCGATCCGAAATGAAGACCGTGCCCGACAGCGTTGCGCCTGAACGTTGATCCGTCCGACGGACTCGGCCTCTCAGGGGCAAGTGCTCAAAGCAATTCTAGAGCGGGCCACCACCGGATGCGGGAACTCGATCGGTACGGCATGGCTCACAATCCGCCGAAATCTTTCGTCCAGCGGTAGAAGATCTGCAGCGTGATTGCGGGCGCACGGCATCATTTAGGCGCGCAGACTTTGCAATACCCCCAAATAATGAACCAGATCGTCACGCGAAAACACTCCGATGACTCTGCCGCGATCCACAACAGGGAGCTGATTGATTCCGTTCCGCTCCATGTTTTCGATGGTCGTCCATGCCGCTGCGTTCGCTGGCGTCGAGGTGAGCTTGTCTGTCGGGATCACTACTTGTGTCACATTCGTCGTGGACCAAGACGACCGCGGCACCTTTTTGATTTCCGAAAGTGTTATCAGCCCAATGGTCTCATTTCCACGGGTCACCACAAAGCAGCGATGCCCGCTCGCCAAGACGTGTTTTTCGACGAGTTCCTGCAACGTCAGGTCACCTGAGATTGGCATGCAATCCCGGCTCATCATCTCCGACACCTTGTGCCCTGCCAGCAAATCCTTCACCATTTGGCCCTGCACTTGGCTTGTCGCGGCGCTTTCAAGGTACCAGCCGATGAACGCTGTCCACATGCCATTGAGGAAGCTCCCTTCTAGAACCTGCCAAACGCCAAGAAAAATCAAAAGGAAGCCGAACAAGCGCCCCGTGAAGACCGCGACGGAAGTAGCGCGATGAAAGTTCCCGCTGATTGCCCAAACGATCGCTCGAAAGACGCGGCCTCCATCGAGAGGAAAAGCAGGAATAAGATTGAAAGCGCCCAAGCCAAGGTTCATCAGTCCCATATATTTCGTAAGAGCCAGGAGCGGCGGGACGCTGGCGAAGACCGGCCGCAGTTCCCAAAAGATGGCTCCTAGCGCAAAACTGACGGCAGGGCCGGCAATGGCGATCCAGAATTCCGTCGCCGCCTTGGTGGGCTCCGCCGCGATCTGCGAGACTCCGCCGAAGACGAATAAAGTGATTCGCGGGACGGGGATTCCGAAGCGCTTCGCGACGACGGAATGTCCTAGCTCGTGGAGTAACACACTCACGAAGAGCATGATCGCGGTCAGGGCTCCCAGCAACCAATACGCTCCAGGGCTCCAGTTCTTGAATTCAGCAGGATAGTAGTTGACAGCCAAAAGCCAAGTGAGCAAACCAAAGACGAGGAACCAGGAATAATCTAGGTCTACTTCGATGCCGAAGATCCGTCCCAATCGGATTGTGTGTCGGGACATGTTTCACCTCGCAACCCACAAACAATGATCAGTCCGCGCGCGAAGCCTCTGCGAGGCTAGTTTTAACATACATTCGAGGGTTGTTTTCGTCACGCCCAGAACTTTCCTCTCCAAGCTTTCCCCAGGCTAGGTGTGCAATAGCAAGGCCAATCCTAAGCTCTTCAAAACACTGCAGCGTATGGATCATGCCAGTCGCGATTCCCTCGTGAATTCGCGAACCTCGTTAAGAATAATACGGGGGGTGATGGTCAGTTATGGGCTTCAGCCGCTAGTGCCGTTTCAACTTGTTCCAGCAAATCCCTTCGAGAATACTCTCTCCGTGTTCGCCTGAGATGCTTGGACCGTCACTTGGCCGAAATAGTTGGAACGGCACTAGCCATTGAATTGAGTGGTTACGTCTGTGACAGACTAATCGACGATTGTCGGATCCAACTGAACCCCCCAAAATCTAGAGCCCTGATCCTGTGATTCTTCCAATTGCCATTCCAATTAAATACGTTACTGCCCCCTCGACTGCACCCACGAAGGTCATTTCGAGTCCGCTGGACCACCATGAACGGATGGTAATGAGCGATTTGGCGGCGCCGACAGCGAAGTGAGCCATGAGGGAAATCACGGCGGCCCAAATGACCGCGGGATAGCCGCTTAGAAAGAAAAAAGGAACAATGGGAATAATGGCACCCACGGCTGTGGAGAGAGCTCCCGACACAGCTGAGGTCCACGGCTTCCTGAGTCCTTCTTCGGTGGTGTTCAGACGTTCCTGGGCGAGCGCGCGAACGAGCTGAGATTTGTCGCGGGCCAGGTTCTCCACGAAGCGGTCGGCCTCTTCCGGAGGCAAGCCGCGAATTTGATAGCTGAGGGAAAGAATTTCACGCGCTTCGGCTTCATCGTACTCAACGGCATCGCGCTCACGCGAAAACTCCGCTTCGTATATTTCCCGTTCACTCTTGGCCGCGAGGTAGGCGCCAGAACCCATGGAGAGCGCGCTCGCAATCATGCCCACCATTCCTGCGATGATTACGAATTTGCTGTTACCAAGTGTCGCCCCGGAAACACCAGAAACAATCCCGAAGATCGAACCGAGGCCATCGTTGACGCCGTAGATTGCATCACCGACCCAGCCTGATGCCTTTTGATGTCCTCCCTGGTCGGCGGCCAGGAGCTCGTCAAGCGCCTGTCTGGCCTGCTCGGGCGAAGACTGAGGAATGGGCCCCCGATTGCGGATGAGATTGCTGAGAATCTGGTAATGCTGGCGTTCATCGTTTAAAACCTGCGTAAGTATGTTGTTGCTGGGCTCGTCGCCGAGTTCCTTTAGCTGCTTAGCGTACTTTGCGATGTCACGGCTTTCGTCCAGCTCCAGCCGCCGCAATGTCATGTCCTTGCTACCTGCGCGGTTTGCAATTGTGTCGGCCTCGCCAGTTTTTGGACCTTTATAGACCGGCTCGGGACCTTGCAGGGTGCGAATGCGGTCGGCCCAGAGATCGGCATGGTGATTCTCGGCCGACGCGAGGCCACGGAATGCGCTGCGCCGTACCGGATCTGTTTCGCGGTCTGCCAAAGTTTCATAGGTGTGGTATCCCCGCATCTCGGCCTGCCAATTGCTCTCCAGGATTTTAAGGACGTCTCTGCGTTTGTTGGCATCCTGGTTAGAAAGCGAGACCGAGGAGTTGGCGCTCATGTGAAAATCTCCGATGGTCTTCCGCGAGACCTTGCGTTACGCGTGGTTCTGTTCCAATTCCTATTGAAAATCTGAAGGGGCATTCTACCTGAGAAGGCTTGCATAAAATACCAGGAATCTCTGAGCGCAGGTTTCAGGCACAGGAGGAATGCGCTTCCTGGTGTTTATTGCGGTTAGTTCCTTACGCTCCATGCTTGAGGAGAGAACCCTCTGCTCGCTGATGATCTGCAAGCAGGTATTCGCCTCCGCTCAACATTGCAAGACTTGCGTTTCAACTCGATCAGTGCGGGGCGGATGACCCTATAGTCTGCGGCATCGGCCGTTACAACAGCCTCCGCAAGCGCGCAGAGAAAGTTGTCCGACTCATCCGCGATCAGATTTATCAGCCAATTACTCAGTTCACCGTCGTCGCCAAGGCAGCTTATTACCCCAATATCATGCTGAGCGCATCCGGCGGCTTCGGGAATACTTCAATTACGGACTGGTTTACATGGCCAAGCCGGTTTTGGTCGCTCGGGCCGAGCCTCGCGGAAACAATCTTCGATGCGGGGTCGCGAAGGGCTACCGTCCAGCAGCACCAGGCGAATTACGACCAGACCGTGGCGAATTACCGGCAGACTGTCCTGACCTCCTTCCAACAAGTGGAAGACAACTTGGCATCTCTAAGAATTCTGTCCCAGATGATCGACCAGCAAGATGCAGCCGTCGATGCCGCTACGAGGAGCCTGCGAGAGGCCGAGGTGCGGTACAAAGCGGGCGTTGATCCCTACCTGAATGTGATCGCCGCGCAAACGATCTTGTTGAACGATCAGCAAGCAGCCGTGAATTTTCGCATGCAGCAAATGGTGGCGAGCGTTCAGCTAATCAAGGCGCTTGGCGGTGGTTGGGGTGCTACGCAGATCCCATCGCCGAAGGAGATGCAAGCAAAGACTGCGCCGGGCTCAAATCCAAAGCCCTAGCAGACTTCCGAAACTCCCCCGGGACTCACCTCGATCAATCTGCCATCAGCAGATCCGGCAGGTCCAAAGTCACACAAAAAAAAGAAACGGAATCGACAGACGCAAGCGGACATCCAATTATTTTCGTCGAGTATAGTCAGGTTCCCTTTTCCGCTTTGGGCAGAGAGTTGATCCAAACTCGTTTGCTCCTGAAACCGGCAGCCACGTTAGGGCTGCTCCAGGAGACTATGTGGAATTCGTTGGCGAGGCTCCCGGCGCTCTCAAGTTGGGCTCCTGTAAGAATGTGGTGACCTAAGCGCTCCTACTCCACGGAACAGCAGAGAGGAGGAAAAGACATGAGCGGAAAAAGCATCACGGATGTATTCAAGGAAGCTACGGGGATATCCATCGGATCGGGCGTAATCATGATCCTGCTGGAATTGTTGGCGATGTTTCTGCCCCAGCAGACGGGCTTTGGCGTTTCCGTTGTGATCGGTTGGATTATCGTGGTGGCCGGTTTGGCGTACCTGGCTTACGCCTTCGCTGCCCGGGGCGCTGGATCATTTCTCTGGCGCATGCTGTTAGGGATTGTTTACGTTGTGGGCGGCGGGTACCTGGCGTTGTATGCGCGACTGGCATTGCAATCTCTCACCGTAGCGGTGGCGATCCTCTTTTTCATAGCAGGGGTACTGGAGATCGTGACGTTTTTCCAGCTGCGTATCCTGCCGGGTTCCGGATGGCTGCTCTTTGACGCCATCGTGAGCCTTCTTCTGGCCTTCGTGATCTGGTACCCTTGGCCATCCAGTGCAACGTGGGCTATCGGCCTTCTTGTGGGCATCAACCTCATCGTGAGCGGTATCACCCGGCTTATCTATTCGGTGGCTGCCCGCAAGGCGTTGCAGGCGATGGCTTGATGAACGTGCGCACCAGGAATTTCACTGAAGATGCAGCGAAGAGCACGGCCTAATTCTTAGCAGACCCTGGGGTAGTTCAGAATTCGCGAAAGGAGAACTGACAATGTCTGGTCCGACGGATGTGCTGATAGTGAAAGTCACCCCGGAAATGATTCATCACTGGGGATGGTTTCTGGCGTTTGGCATCGTGTTGTTGTTGTTGGGTATCGCCGCAATTGTCCGGTCCTTCGCCGCCACGGTGGTGTCGATGGTGTTCTTCGGATGGTTGCTTGTGTTTGGGAGCATCACCGAGTTCGTCCATGCGTTCATGGTGGGGAATTGGGCGGGGTTCTTCCTGCACCTGCTGGTCGCAATCCTCTTCGGAATCGCCGGCGTTGCCATGCTGGTGAAACCGGTGATGAGCGCCGAGGCAGTGACTCTCCTGATGTCGGTGTTCTTTCTGATCGGCGGGCTGTATCAATTGATTGCCGCGTTGTGGACGCATCTGCCGGGCTGGGGCTGGCATGCGCTGAACGGAATCATCGCCTCAATCTTGGGCGTTCTGCTTCTGGCGCAATGGCCGGTCTCGGGGCTTTGGGTGATCGGTCTGTTCATTGGAATTGATCTGCTTTTCTACGGTTGGGCCTGGATCGCGCTGGCTATTAACCTGCACAAGATGTGAGGAGCATGGTGAGGAACTGCTAGGCCACAGTTACCCGTAGCCTGGCCGATCAAAATTTCAGAATCGGAGTTGCTGGGAAAGGCGTGGTGCTTAGCGAAAAATTGCGCTAGGAGAATCCTGTTCAGAGGTGTAAACGAGAAGTAACTCGGTGGGAACTTTTCCCTGAAGCTGCTGTGCCAAGCTTGGCATGGAGGAACACGCCGTGGGAGGCATGATCCCATTAACCGATGCATCGCGACGCCCGGGGCATTTTCCCATCGTTACGACCGGCATCATTCTCACGAACTTTTTTGTTTTTGCGCTGGAACTGCATGGCGGTGATGCCTTCGTGCTGCAGTGGTCGGTGATCCCCGCGGACATTACGGCTGGGCATCACTGGATCACCATCCTGACGGCCATGTTCATGCACGGCAGTTGGTCCCACATCATCGGCAATATGGTGTTCTTGTGGGCCTTTGGCCCAGAGATCGAAGACGCAATGAATCCCTTGCGCTATTTGATTTTCTATCTGCTCGGCGGGCTGGTGGCGATGCTGGCGCAGGTCGTGGCCATCCCCCATTCCACCGTGCCGAACTTGGGCGCGAGCGGGGCGATTGCCGCGGTCATGGGGGCCTTCCTGGTCACCTATCCCAGCGATCGCATTCGCACGCTACTTTTCTTCTTTGTGTTTGTGCGCATTAGATTCATCCCGGCCGCGCTTTTAATCGGCTTTTGGTTTCTCACGCAGCTCTTGAACGCCGGCGCGGTGGCCCAAGTGCAGACGGGCGGAGTGGCTTACCTGGCGCACGTTGGTGGCGCCGTCTTTGGGGCCGTGAGCGCGCGTCTTTTTGAAGACCCGCGCCGGCTCGCGGATTAAGGAGCTTACCGTGTCCTCCAATGCCAGTGAGACGCCCGCCGCGATGGCCGGCTTGACGGCAGAGGAAGCACAGGCACGGCTTGACCAGTTCGGGCCGAATGAGCCCGCCGCGACACAGCACCATTCCTTTTTTTCCGACCTCTTGCATGCGTTCGCAAGTCCGCTAGTGCTGATCCTGTTGATTGCCGCAGTGGTGTCGGCATTTGTGGGCGAGAAGGTTGATGCGGGAATCATCGGCGTCATTGTTCTGCTGAGCGCGGTGATTGATTTAAGCCAGACCTATCGTTCTCAGCGGGCCATCGAACAACTGCGCAAACAGGTTGCCCCGACGGCGACCGTCCTGCGCGGCGGGGAGTGGAAAGAAATTCCCCGGCGGGATGTTGTCCCGGGAGACACTGTCCGGCTTTCCGCTGGAGATCTGGTTCCCGCGGACGCGCGCGTCGTGGTTGCGCGTGATCTCTATGTCCAGCAGGCAGCGCTAACGGGCGAATCGCTCCCCACCGACAAAGAAGCGACCGGAGAGCCCGCCTCCACCAAGGCGGATGCGCGCAACATGGTCTTTC
>Ga0181536_10005979_pt1 | contig 12316 bp, 10 predicted proteins | sample PEATcosm2014_Bin_41_FD_121105 | JGI IMG/M metagenome (GOLD analysis project Ga0181536, IMG submission 121105) | Peatland microbial communities from MTU Mesocosm Facility, Houghton, MI, USA - PEATcosm2014_Bin17_60_metaG | ecosystem: Environmental > Terrestrial > Soil > Wetlands > Peat | place...
ACTTGCGCTCTATATCTCAGGTCTCCATTTCAGCATCTCCGCCGCCATCGGCTTCGTCTCGCTCTTCGGCGTGTCCGTCATGGACGGCATCCTGATGATGACTTTTTACAACCACGAAAGGGACAAGGGCTTGGCGCCCATGGACGCGATGTTCCGCGCCGCAACCACCCGCTTGCGCCCACTGCTGATGACGGCGCTTTCGGCCTGCATCGGCCTCTTTCCCGCGGCAATTTCCACGGGTATAGGCAGCCAGGTGCAGCGTCCGCTCGCCACGGTGATCGTGGGCGGCATGCTGGTCGGCCCCGTCATGCTGCTTCTCGCTGTGCCCGCACTGAGAATGATATTTCTAGGCCGCAACCATGACCCAATATCGGAGGTTCAATCAGGATGAAGACCACGTGTCTCCTTTTCCTGACGATGATCTGGGCGACGTTGATGCATGGGACAGGTTACGCAGTCTCGTCTAGTCCGGTAATACGGCTGTCCAAATTTGAGAACTCTCCGAGTGGCCAACGCGGCTCCGCCGCCCCGCTGTGCGGAAAGCCTCTGGCTTTCCGGCCAAGCCCCGCCATTTCTCTTTCTCACCGTCTGGAAGGCGCAGCCTTCCAGACGACGCTGAGGAGGTTGGTTAATGTACAGGCGCCACGGAAAGGCGAAGCCTCTCCGCACAGCGGGGCGGCAGAGCCGCTGGTCAGCACCCACCAGGCTTCTGATGAAGAGCGAGACCACGGCCGGGCTTCTGACACGAATCACCCACCCAGCCGGGCGAGCCTAACCAAGGCCAATCGTCCTCAGCAGCTTCCGAATAGCCGGCAACGTTCCCTACCTGGAAATGCTCTTCATCAGCCGGGTTCAAGCAAATCCAGTGGTGCGCCAAAAGGCGGATTAATCCGGAACGAAACAGTCAACAACGCCTTGGCTGTTCGGGCTTCAAGTGTCGTCCGACCCACCGTACCAGCGCTCAACAATGTGCACCATCGCGGCCCTAACCCGGCGGTCGTGGGTGGATCGCCGAACTCCCATGGCAGGAATACAGGGGCGATCAACGGAACCCGTATGAACCGCAAGCCTTGATGGGATGTAGCGCGGGCGTCTCGCCCGCTGTGGCGCGGGCATCCTGCCCCCGACCTCGCGCGGGAGCGGGACGCTCCCGCGACAGCGGGCGAGACGCCCGCGCTACGAGGGAACTAAGCGTATGTTTCGCACTCGCCAATTGCGCCTCGCCCGCTTCATCGCGCCCTCTGCCTTACTGCTCACCGCAGGTTGCGTGGTTGGGCCTAAGTTCAAGAAGCCTGCTCCTCCGGATGTCGGCGGTTACACGCCCACTCCGATTTCGACCACCAACAGCACGGCCATTGTCGCCGCGGGAGAGGCGCAACACATCGTGGAAGGGCGGGATATTCCAGGAGAGTGGTGGGCGTTGTTTCACTCCAAGCCACTCAACGATTTGATTGAGCGCTCGCTCAAAGCCAATCCCGACCTCAAGGCGGCGCAGGCGGCATTGATAGTGGCAAGAGAAAATGTGCTGGCCCAACGAGGTTTTTACTATCCCAGTGTTACGGGCGGTTTTTCGGTGACCCGGGCGAGGACAGCGCAGGACCTTTCACCTGCCCTCAACGCCAACATCCAGAATTACAGCCTCTATACGCCGCAGGTGAGTGTCTCGTTTGTGCCGGACGTTTTCGGTCTTAACCGGAGGACCGTGGAATCGCTCGAAGCGCAGGCACAGCAGGCGCGTTTTGCCTTGGCCGCGACGCATATCACACTGAGCTCAAACGTCGCCGCCGGCGCCATACAAGAGGCATCCTTGCGAGGGCAGATTGACGCAACCCGTGAGCTCATCACCATCAACACCAACATGCTGAAGATTTTGTGGGACCAGTATAAGAAGGGGTATGCGAGCGAGCTCGACGTGGCGGCGCAGGAATCGCAGCTCGCGCTAGTCGCCGCCACCTTGCCGCCGCTGCTGAAGCAGTTGGCGCAACAACGTGACCTGCTGGCGGTGCTCGCGGGCGGGTTCCCCAACCAGGATTTGACCGAAAAGTTTGAGCTGTCGAATCTGCAACTGCCGCAGGAACTGCCGGTGAGCCTTCCTTCGAAACTCGTGGAGCAGCGCCCGGACGTGCGTCAGGCTGAGGAGAACCTCCATGCTGCCAGCGCCCTCATCGGCGTAGCCATTGCGAACCGGATCCCGACTATTACCCTGACCGCCGATGCCGGCAGCTCGCCGGATGCAATCAGCAGGATGTTCTCACACGGCAATGGCTTTTGGGATTTGACCGCGGGAATCACCCCGCCCATCTTTGATGCCGGTACCCTGCGGCATCGGGAGCGCGCCGCGCAAGCCGCTTTTACTCAGGCCGCCGAACAATATCGCAGCACGGTCTTGACCGCCTTTCAGAATGTCGCTGACACGCTGCATGCGCTCCAACAGGACGCCGACGCCTTGAAGGCCGCGGCAGACGCAAAACGTGCCGCCAGCGTCACCCTCGACCTGGCCAGAAAACAGTATCAGTCCGGCTACGTCAGCTACTTGGCGCTCTTAAGCGCGGAACAAGCGTATCAGCAAGCCATGATTAACCTGGTTCAGGCGCAAGCCAATCGTTATGCCGACACTGCCGCGTTGTTTCAGGCTCTTGGCGGCGGATGGTGGAACCGCCCGGATGTTCCCAAGAATTGATTCGAAATGAAAGTAGGGGCACGCCATGGCGTGCCCCTACTCGATCCCATCATTCTGCGCTGTAAGACGAAAGGACGGGACTCTCTGACGTCGAAAGAAGTCCGCGCTCGTATCGAGGAAACCGGCATTGTTGCTGCAGTCCGCGTGAACTCGGCGGACGAAGCTCTTTTCGCAGCCGAGGCGGTCGCCCACGTACCCGGTTGTCGCAAACTGGGGCAACGAGCCGGAAGCCCGATCATGCTGCGTTTTATTTGGCGCGCTCCAGGCGGCCGCCATCGCGACGGTCGGCGCGCAGGAGCAGAATCGAGAAGATCAGGCCGCAGAAGCCGAGCGCGGCGAACATGATCTGGCTGGCGGTATAGCTGTGCGTGGCGTCTCGCAGCGCGCCGTTGGCGACAGGGTAGGCCGCCAGACCCAAGTTTTGGATGGCGGTCATCACGCCGAACGCCGTGCCCACGCAGCGCGCGTCCACGATGAGTGGTACCGACGGCCAGATGCAGGCGGGGACCAGCACGAAAGCTGCGCCCAGCACGATCATCGAGAGGACCGGGGAAAGGTGCGTCAGCCCCAGGAGCAGATGCGCGGGAATGATGAGCAGCGAGCCCACCACCATGAGGGTGGCGCGGCGGCCCAGACGATCGACAAAGTTGCCGGCGAAGGGTGCGAGCACCATGGAGGCCGCGATGATGATCGACGTGGCGCCCTGAGCGGTCGTCAACATGTGGGTGAGGTTGTAGAACACCCCGGCGAGGAAGCCTAGTCCTTCAGCGGAAGCCATAGGCATGCCCCACTTGTCGTGAAAGAAGTCGGTGGCCAGCGCGGTAAAGGGAAAGATGGCGGAGTAGAACGTAACGCAGATTCCCACGGCGTACCAGTAAGAGGGACGAAACTTGCCGACGTCGCTCCAGGCGATCTTGTCGCCAGCGCCGGCTTCGGGCAGATGCAGGATGGGCTCGGCGTGGCGATCCATCAGGGTGTAGATCCAGTTGCAGAGCAGGCTGGCCAGGCACAGCGCCGCCGCGATCCAGAGCGCTCCGCGCCATCCGAAACGGCTGGCCAGCAGTTCTTCAGTATTGAAGGAAAACAGCGTGCCGAGGCGGGCGATGGTGAGGGTGATGCCGAATGCCATGGCCAGTTCCTTGCCGGTGAACCAGCGCGCGATGATGGTGCTTTGCGCGACGTACATGGATTCGGAGCCAATGCCAAAAAGGACGCGGCCGGCATAGAGGACGGCCAGGCTGGGCGCCCAGGCGACCATGGCGGCGCCGGCTACCACGAAGCCGGAGAAGATCAGGCTGGCGCGGCGCACGCCGACACGGTCGATGAAGAAGCCTCCAGCCAGGACCGCGAAGACGGCGGCCACGCTGTACATGGTATACATGGTGCCGATGGCGGCGCGGTCGGTGTGGAACACCTGGATGAGGGTGGTCTCGATGGCGCCGACGCTATCGTAAGCGAAGTAGCTGCCGAAGGCCATCAGGGCGGCGAAGGCCAGGATGATGAAGCGGTAGGGTCTGGCGGTGGGGTAGAAAGGGCCGTGTTCCGACGGAGACATGAATCTCGGAGTATAGCATAGCGCCGTGGCCGGGCGTACTACACTAGCAGTAGTGAACGATGATTCAGAGAAACAGAAGGATATCTATCTGGTGAACGTCTATGCCCGACGTTTGAAGCAGCAAGTGACCATTCGGCTTGACCATGAGACGGTAAAGTACTTCAAGCGTCTGGCAGAGGAAACGGGCATTCGTTATCAAACGCTGATCGACCTTTACCTCCGGGAGTGCGTCTCGACCGGGAAGAAGCTCTCCAACACCTGGGCGGCTGCGCATGCGAGCGGGTAGCCGCGGCGACACTGTGGCTACCCGCTTTACGAAGCCATGAATGTTTTGTATGTCAGCTTCCGAGCAGCCGATCAACAGCATTCTGGGTCTCTTGACTGAAGCGCAAGAATTCATCTTCGGTCAGCAAACCACGAGCCTTCACTGAAGCGAGCTGAGTCAGTGCAGTTGATCGGCGAAGGTCATCGAAGGTCTGAGCAATCTCTTTATCTCGTCGTTGGAGGACCTCGTAGATATCCAAGTATTTTCGATGAAAGCTCTTTGCGCGGTCAGAGTTGATGCGTTCGATCTCCAAAAGGATTTGCTTACAGAAACGCTCAAGTGCCTCCGAGTGCAACTGGCGCAGAAGTTTCCAATCAGACTCTTTGATTTCGCGCATCATTGCATGCATACGTCACTCGCCTCGGACCTGTATATCTAGGCCAGCATGAGACGCTCGCCCTTCGGTTCCGGAATGGGGTCCCCGAATTCCCGGGCGGTGTCGATCCACAATTGAATGGCTTCGTTGGCGTGTGCGAGCGCCCCTTCCTGAGTGTTGCCATGGGCCATGCAACCCGGTAATTGCGGGACTTCGGCAACAAAGACCTGGTCCTCGTTGCTCCAATAGATGATGATCTCATACTTGTGCATGTTTACCCCTTTTCGCCTTCCAGCCCATAGCGCACGACGACCTGGCGCACCTGACGCACTTGATAAACCTCGGCCTTGCTGCCCTCCCGCTGCAAATTGATCAGCTCCCTGACGCCGTGCCTCCTGAAAATGTGGTGGCTGCCGCGGGTGCGGGTGTCGATGGTGTTGCCTTTCTCGTCGATGATCCTGTCTCTTTCCCTGCGGAAGTCGGGCAAGTCGGAAGTCACTTGGTTCTTTCCAATAATGTGCAACTGTGCGCCCGCGCCGACCAGATTCTTCGTGATCATCGGATTGTGCCGGAGCTGACGGTCCATGTGCCGCCAGGCTTCATACATCGCCCTGTCGGAGACAACGTCCGGCGCCTTGATCGGAATGCCTTAGTAATCGAGCAGCTTGGTGTAGAAGCCGCTCTCCGGTGGGTCGATTTTCTTGATGACCAGTTCTTCTCACCGGTCGTCGGTTGCGAGGGCGCCTGCCTCTTCGCATGCGGCGCCTGAATTCGGACAGGGGATCAACTCAACCCAGGTAATGTCGTTCTTGAGCGGCGCTACATAGGCGTCGCGCTCCGACTTGAGCGGCGTCGCGGGACGGTACGTCCCAACACCTTTCAGGCCGGCTGGCTGTTCTATGCGCAGGCGGGCTGTCGGCGCAAATTCCGTGGCAGGGGCCAGGCCCACGCGCACCGCGCCGGTTTTCGGGTTTAGCTCCACGCTCTCGAACTTCCCGGCATCCAGCGTCAGCCAGAGGCCGATGGGGGCCACATAGACGCGCATGCGGAACGAATCGAGCGGCGTGACCTTGACCGTGCCGCGGTCAACCCTGATGTTGCCGCCAAACGCCTGCCACCCGAACTCGGGGTGATTGACAATGTATGTGCCCGTGTTAAAGGCGTGGCCAAGAAAGTTCGGGCCGTAGTCGCCTGTATACGGGTCGAACTTGAGCATGTCGGGGAAGGAATGGAAGGCGGCGGAAGCGAACCCCTCCTGATCGATGTTGGTGATGGCGCCCATGGTGCCGCCGTAACCGACCCGCAGCAAGTAGAAGTCCTCGGGATGCTCCCGATACTCGGCGAGCACCGGGATGGCGTTGATGCCCGAGCCGTAATGGTGGAGTTGCCGCTCGATGCGGCTGTACTTGGCGGCGTAGAGGAAATCCCAGTAGCGGCGGGCGCTACCGTTGTAACCCCAATGCGGCATCGTGGGCATATAGCCGAGGATGGCGTCGAGCGTCACCCTGGCCTTTTTGGAATCCCCAAAGTACTTGGTCCAGGCATAGACTTCCTCCTGGCCCGTGGAGTCCCAAGGCATCTCACTGCCAAACGGATAATTCTGTTGCCGCCAGAGGGTGGCGCGCGCGCGCATCGGGGATTCAAGTTGGGCAGCCTGTGCCGTCCAGCCCTCACGCTTGAGGTCGACCAGGATCTCGACGAAGACGTCACCCTCCATCTGGCCGAACGGGACCAGGCCGGCAGGGTCGCCAGCATATTGGGACATCGCTAGGCTCGTCTTCCAGGCCTGCTCCAGATACCATTCCCAGGGATGATTGGTGACCAGGCCGTTTTGGTTGCGCGCCAAGCGATAGAGCACCCAGTAGGCCGCGGCGACGTGGGGATAATCGAAAGAGCGGTCGACCCTTTCGGACGCTTCCTTGTTCCAACTCGTCCAGCTCTTCCAATTGAGATCGCTGCGGTAATAGTTGGCCGGCATTTGATCGGGCTGATAATAGAACAGACTTTTCCGCACGCCGTATTGGCGCGGCCCGTCCTTGTACTGGAGGACACCCCACAGCACGCCATCGATGAACTGCTGAAGCTTGGCGAGTTCTTCCTTGTTGGGCTGGCCCAGCTCTTTCATGATGGCGGCCAGCCACGATCCCGCGCCGCCCTCGTCGCTCAGGCCAGCGATCCAGACGCGGCTGTCCTGCATGACAATCTGATTAGCTTCCCGGTCGTAACTCATGACGGATGGGCTGCGGTGAAAGGGATCGTTCGGATCGACGAACCATTGCGTGGTGGTCAGGAAGCGGCCCATGTCAGCCACCGCCTGGGCGGCGGGCTTGATCACGTCATAGTGGATCGCCTGCGCCAGGCCGTCTTGGTAGGTGACGGTCAAGCGGGCGCGGCCCCAAGTTTTGCCCTTCAGGGTATAGGCCTTCCAACCGCTTGCCGTGGTTGGGTCTTCAGTAACCGCCATCGCGCCCTTGGGTTCGACTTCTATGGATTTGACGCCCTTGGAATACTTGAGAAAAAGGCGCCCGACGATATCCATCGGCAGTACGTAGCCGGGGATGCCGACGGCCACGGGCCGGTCATTGGCGGCCAGGGTTTTCTCGATGTTCCGGATTTCGTCGGAGACAAGGAACTTGACGCTGTAAGTCTTGGACTCGCCAGGAGGAAGGGTCAGCAGTGTCGGCGGGTTCCACTGCTGGGCTTTCTTCCACTCATTCTCGGCATAGGCTTGGCTGTGGACCATCCATTCGTAAAAGCCCTCAAACGTCAGGCCGCGCGGTGTGGGATCGGTAAAGATCGGCACGGGGCCGCCGAACCGGGGCCTGTTCAGCATCGGGTTGTAGGCCTCAAAGGGAGTCCTGCCCTCGGGCACGACGAGAAGCGCTGGGCCATGACCATTGAGGCGGGTCACCTGAAGGTAGCCGGCATCCTCGCCGATGTAAGGGTCGTAGAAAGAGCAGAGGGCGTGGGCTTGGTCGAGGGAGCGATTATTGAGCACGTTGTTGAAGACCATCGGGATGCCCAGCGCGCCGACCTGAACAGGCTCCGCAGTCTTGTTCTTCAACTCGAAGCGGAGGACCAACTTGCCGTTATCCAGCCCCCAGGTCCGCGTAACCTGGAGTGGGAAATCCGCCGGCAGGGTTGGGGTGAGCTCAGCAGAGGCCAGAATCTCGGCTGAAGTAGGCAGTGCGGTGACTGGTGCGCGGGCAACGGCCGTGGAGTAATTCTTCCATTCTCCTGAGCCCAGTTTGCGCACCCGCAGATCCAGGTCACCCAGGTGATAGTAGCCATTCTGGGAGCGTTGGACGAGCAGGTCACCCGGTGTGAAATCGAACCCGTCGGCGCCTTTGGGCTTCAGGGCGGCAATCGTCTGCGAAGAACGCACCAGACTCAGGTCAAAGTCAGGTGTGTCGATATTGATCAAGCCCTGATCGAGCATAGGCCCCGGGGCCGGCGGAGCCTCGCGGCTTCTTTCCTGAGTGGCCGCACTATGTTGCAACGCAAAAAGCAGGCTCAGCAAAAGCAAACACGCGAGCATTTGGTTTGCGTGCCGAAATATGCCGTGTTTCATGGCCCCATCCTCTTTTGGATTTAATCAACCTTGGCATCTGTGAAGGCTCTGCAAGTTTCTTACCTTTCTGCATCGGCACGGATCATGCGAATGCCGAAGACAGCGGCAATCTCGTTTCCGCCAGTGGCCTGCAAGCGCGCCGTCACCGTTTTCTTGTCCCGGATCAGGGACTCGGGAACGGCATACTCTACATCAAAGAAGCGCGGTGGGCCGCCTTTTTCCACCACCTGCTCGCCCACCCGCTGCCCGTCCACCAGGATCTCGAACGTCCGCTTCCGCCACTCATCGCTGTAGTAGGTCACGACGAGCGCCATGGGGCGAGCGGGGTCCACAGGCAGATCGAAGGAAAACCACTTCCTTCCGCGCCGGCCGGGGCGGCCCATGACCTGGTCAGGCCAGGTCTGCTCGCCCTGTTGATGGAAATCCCGTTCCTGCTGCCTGTCACCCGGCTGCACGAATCCCACCGTGGCCAGCTCCAGCTTGCGCTCCCGTTCGCGCTCAGCGGCATACTCCGCGGACTTCTTCTCCCATTCCGGGGCGGTGAACAGATCCCAGTACACCGCGTAAGTACGCCGGTGCAGGCGGTAGAAGGGGACGAAGTCTACGTCCCTGTCGCGGCCGACACCCTCACTGCGGAAGTCGCCCGCCTTTCCGGGAACGGGCTTCAGCCAATCCGCCACGGGCTGCTCCGCTGCCACGAGCACGGGAACTGCCCCCGGCTTCCAGGCGGGGAAATCACCCTCGGGCCCCAGGTCCCCGGCTAACACCAGTGGACCCCACATGAGGGCAACGCGGCGAGGGTTGTCGGACAGGGGCTCCAGGTGCAACGCCTTGGGCATGGCGAGTTCCACCACGTCGCCGCTCTTCCAGACCCGTTTGAGGTCAACGTAAGTGCCGGGCCCAGGCAGGTCTTTCAATTCTTCACCGTTGATTTTGACGACAAAGCCCTCTCCGGCCCAGGAGGGACGGCGCAGGGACAAGGTGAAAAGCCGCGGCGACAGGAGCGCGAGCTTCAGCACCGCAGACCCGCCTTCCGGAAAGTCCGTATCGGCGGTCAAGTTCAGGCCCCCTGCCTTCCATTCCGCAGTCGAGGGTACATACAGATTCACCCAAAGGCGGTCGCCGGATTCGTAGTAGATCCCATCACCGTGGAGCGCATGGCTCTCCATGCCTGTTCCGACACAACAGGTGAAATCGCGGAACATATCTTGATACTCGTGCTGCACGCCCCGGCCGACCGGGACCATGTAGCACGTGCGGCCGTCTTCAGGGTCCATAGAGGCCAGGATGTGGTTGAACAGGGCTCGCTCGAGGAATTCGGCGTAGTGGTCGTCGGGGCGAAGAGCAAAGAGCTTCCGCGTCATCTTGAGCATGTTGTAGACGTTGCAGGTCTCCGCGGTGCGGCCATCCACGAAGTTACTCAGCTTGTCGGCTGGGCCGAAGTACTCGTCCTTGCCGAACCCTCCAGTAGCATAGCTGTGGTGCTGGACTGCCTGATCCCAAAAGAAGCCCCCAGCAAAACCATCGCCCGGATCACCCGTGTAGGCAAAGCGTACCAGGGAGCCGAGCAGTTTCGGCACCTGGGTATTGGCGTGCAGGCCCGCGAGAGGGTCCTGGTGGCGCTTTAACGGGTCCAGGACAGCTCTGTGCTCAAAACGGTAGGAAAGGGCCAGCCAGCGCCTGTCGCCGGTGTCGGCGTAGAGGTCCGCCAATACCTCATTCATGCCCCCGAATTCGGTGTTGAGCACCTTCTGAACTTGAGCGTCGTCGAGTTTGGCGAGGATCCCTTCGGTCCATCCGGCAAACTTCACCTCCAGGTCCAGCGCGCTGCGGTTGCCGGTGTAGCGGTAGGCATCCCGCAGCCCGGCGAAGACCTTGTGCAGGACGTAGAAGGGCGACCAAAGGCCGTTAAGGTCGAAGGGGCCCGAGCGGATGTTGCCCCGGGCCACCTCGGCGAAGCGCTCCTTGCCTCCCGCCAAGGCTCCCAGATAACCATCGCCGTTGGCGTCCTGAACCTGCTTCAGTTCTGAGACGATGTAGTCTACTCGCTCCTTGAAGCGCGCGTCGCCCGTGGCGGCCCACATCAGGCTTGCTGCCGACAGGTAGTGGCCCAAGATGTGGCCCGTGAGGTTCCTGCCGTCTCCGTCCCAGCCGCCATAACCCGGGGCCTTGGGTTTCAAACCGGCGCGCTGACGGTAGTAGGACAGCATGCGGTCGGGCTCAAGCTTGAGTAGATACTCCCTGTCCAGGTCCTGGGCATGCTTGAGTGGCCCGCCGGTAAGGCGCACGGCCGACAGGGGCAGGGGGCGGGCTGCATCCGGGATAGCGTTCTGGACAGGCTGAACCGCGGTGATCACAGAGATGGCGGCAAAAGCCAGGACCGCGGAGTAGACAAGGGTTCTCATGGCGATTCTCCGGTTACACAGAAATTGTCTTCGGATGCGACGGGCGCTGTGACTTTCCCAAGGGAGAAAATACAGCGGCATCTGGAAGCAGTGAGACCCACCTGTGTGGCGCGCCGAGCGCCGTGCCTCCTGAAAATGTGGTGGCTGCCGCGGGTGCGCTCTTCAAACCCTAACCATGGGAGGAAGTGGCGCAGATCGTCGAAATTGATGTTCACATCCGACTTGCCTTGCAGAATCCGAAGTTGAAGTTCCTCATACTCGCCCACAGCCCCTAATCTACCACATGTCAAGCGCGGGCGGCATGTACATTTCCCTTTATCGGCTCGGCTGACCGGGGAACTTTAATAGCGCACTCATAATGCAAGGGATTCCAGCGATTGACCCATTGATCCATTGAGTCATTGATTCATTGAAAAAACCCAGGCAAGGGCCCTTCAATGAGTCAATGGATCAATGATTCAATGAGTCAATTGGAGAGGTCCTGGGCTAGGTCCGTCAACTGACGGATGGACACAATGTCTCTTGACAGCGCCCCGCCGCTGTAGTAGCCTACTCATGTGAAAAGCCCAACCCGCGGGGAAGTCCTTTCCTCGTTAAGCTAACACCCGCCCCTGGTCAGGACGACGGTGCGAGGATGGAGAACATCGAGCAGGCCCCCGACAGCGATATTTCGTCCGATAACTCGCGGGGCATGGAAACGGTCGAGAACTTAAAATTGAACGACCGACGCGGGAATGTCTATGAAAACAAAGGACCGGCTTTCAGCAACCCGCGCCGAAGCGGGAATGTTAAAGAAAACAAAGTAGTTGCGCGTTGAAAAGCGGGAATGTTGTTGAAAAGAAAGGAAGAGCAGGATTCAGGATTCAGGAGGCAGGAGTCAGAATGAAGAGCATCTGCTCTCCGTCAACTGCCTTCTGCTTACTGCCGAGTGCCTACTGAAGTGGTAGGTGGTAGGCGGTAGGTGGTAGGAGGGGAAGAGCGGGGACAGGTTACAGAGGACGGGGAAAGGGGTCAATCGCGCGCTTGCTGAGATTGGCGATTGAGCCGCAATGCCATCTCGGGTTATAGTTGAGGGTCGCGATTGACCACGAACAGAAGGCAGATGGCACAGGTTTCTTCACGCTTGGGAAGTAGAGGCAGGCGGCTTGTTCCGGCAGTCCTGCTGGTGTTGGCCTTGGTATCCGGCGTTGTGGCGCTGGAATTCTCGAGCGCCGAGACGGCCAAGATCCCCCCGATTTCCGTACCCGTCCGCTTTACGGACATCCGCCAGGCCGCTGGCATCACCTTCCAGCACGACAATACTTTCAGTAAGGAAAAAAACTATCTCGAGACCATGGGCAACGGCCTGGGTTGGATTGATTACGACCAGGACGGATTGATGGACCTTTATTTTGTGCAGACGGCGGAGACCGAGTGGTACAAGCCTCCGCACCCGCTGCGCTCCGCCCTTTATCATAACAATGG
>Ga0181536_10005982_pt1 | contig 12314 bp, 14 predicted proteins | sample PEATcosm2014_Bin_41_FD_121105 | JGI IMG/M metagenome (GOLD analysis project Ga0181536, IMG submission 121105) | Peatland microbial communities from MTU Mesocosm Facility, Houghton, MI, USA - PEATcosm2014_Bin17_60_metaG | ecosystem: Environmental > Terrestrial > Soil > Wetlands > Peat | place...
AACGTTCACCACCGTCGCTTTTGACGACAGCAGCTTGCGGTGGCTTGAGATCAACACCTGATTGCCGAACTCGAAGGGTCCTCCTTCATCTCTCGTACAGTTGCGCATGCCGTTTGGACCGGCGATGCTCGTGACACAAAACCCATCTCGGAAGTGGGGTGTGCATTGCAATAGTCGAGACAATCGCTCAGTAGACTTGGAGATGAGAGCGGCCAACGGGATGTGCCCATGATCCGAACTGCTGCCCTGCTTTTATCAATCGTCGTCATAAGCACTGCTCAGGCCGATGAGCGGTTCATTACTCTCAGCTCAACCACCTCGACCCAAGACTCTGGTTTATTCGATCACATCCTCCCGCTCTTTCGAACATGGCCTTGGCCTCAGCAGCGGTGTTAAATTGGGCCTGTGCAAGAATGGCTGTGAGCAAGGGAGAAGTCCTATGGCATTGAAAAGACGGGATCTGCTTCTAGGTAGCGCAGGGATGACGGCAGGATTGGCCGCCGGCAGCTTGGCTTCCGGTCCTACCTCCGCTCAAGCTCAGCAGTCTCCGACCAAGTGGGATCGTGACGCCGATGTCGTGGTGATCGGGTCGGGAGCGACGGGGCTTCCCGCGGCCATTGTCGCGCAGGAGTCCGGCTCTTCGGTGATCCTGGTCGAGGCCGAGAAGGACATCGGCGGTCACGCCATCACAAGCGGCGGCAATGTTCCGCTCGGCGGTGGCACCAGCGTGCAGAAGAAATACGGCATTGCGGACTCGCCGGATTTGTTATTCCGGGACCTGACGGACTGGTCGGTGGTCGAGGCCAATGGCTTTCCGGATTACCGCTACAACGACCGCGAGATCATTCGCGCCTTCGCGGACAACAGCGCGCCTTCCTTTGAATGGCTGGTTGCTCACGGCGTGATCTTCGTCGACAAGGCACCGGATGCGCAGGGCGGAAATTCTGTCGGAAACTCGGTGCCGCGGGAAATGCACGCCGCGGTGAAGGACTGGCCCATGGTGCAGACCGGCAAGCCGGCCAATCCGATCATCCAGGCAACTTTCTCATCCGGTAACGGCCTGATGCGTCCGCTGGAGGCTGCGGCCAAGAAGGCCGGCGTGCAGATCCTGCTCGAGCACAAGATGACGGGGATCTATCGGCAGACGCCGAGTTCGGGTCCCGTGCTCGGCATCGCGGTCGACAACAATGGCACCAAGCTGAACATCCGCGCGCGCAAGGCCGTCATCATTGGCACCGGAGGTTCGACCGGAAACGTGAATTTCCGCCGCATGTTCGATCCGCGCCTTACGGAAGAGTATTGTGGCCTCGCTGGCATGCCCTGGTCGAATCAGGACGCCAGCGGCGAGCTTGCCGCCATATCGGTCGGGGCATCGCTGTGGGGCCTGTACAACCAGACCGGCGAGTTCGGCTCGAATGTGACCAAGCCCGGAGAGATCGGATGTCAGTATGGCTACCGCAATCTCCAATGGATGCCCGGCAGTGCCGTTTTTGATCGCGCCCGCGCCTCCGGCTTGATGGTGGGGAATTGGCAGAACGTCATCCTGGTGAACATGCTCGGCAAGCGGTTCTACGACGAGACCGGGGAGCAATTCATCGCCAACGACTACAAGTCCATCGACCCTTATGTCCAGGAAAGTTACCTCAACGCCAAAAACATCAAGTATAACCCCAATAACTTCCTGGACGCGGCGCTCGCCGGAATTGACGACGGACACAATGGCGGCGGGCCGATCTGGGCGATTTTCGATGCCGATGCCGTCACGCGGGAGAAATGGAATCCGACGCCGCCGAACGTCGACGTCGATGCCGGGTTCTTCTACAGCGCAGACACCCTGGCCGATCTCGCCAACAAGATTGTGATGAAATACCAGCGCGTTGCCCTGCCGCCAGCGAATTTGGAGGCGACTGTGGCGCGCTACAATTCTTTCGTCGATTCCGGCACCGACGAGGACTTCGGCAAGCCGAAGCCGCTCTACAAGATCGCCAAGCCGCCGTTCTATGCCGCGTGGGCGACACCAGTCGTTCACGACACACGCGCCGGCTTGCGGATCAACGCCAGCTGCCAGGTGGTGGACATGAACGGCCAAGTCATCCCGGGTCTGTATTGTGGCGGCGAATCCGCGGGTGGCTTCAGCCAGCATGGCCTCGCCCGAGCCGCGTGCCAGGGATATATCGCTGGCAAGCATGCCGCGGCGGAAACCGCGAGGACCTGACTTCACGCAAGATCGTGTCACCGAAGTTACCCAGCGACGAGCAAGGCTTTGCAAACGAATGGGTGGCCCGATCCCGGGCCGCCCATTCGCGTCTTGACGCGTTAGGGCGGGGTCAGGCCGAAAGCGTGGCATTGGTCGCAGAACATCTCCGACGCCTGGTGGACGTGATGACAGGCTGAACACGGAATTTCGCCCAGATGCGAGGCATGCGGATTGGGCTGATCGGTGGCGGTCTTGGCCGCGATCTGCTGGTAGCTGCCGTGGCAGCCGATGCACGCCGTCATCTCGGGCGCATTGGGCGGTGGCGCATCATGGTGGCAGGAGGCGCAATTGAGTCCCGCTACGATGTGCTTGTCGATCAGGAAGCTATGGCCGCTGCCCGGCCCGGTTGGCACCTGGGCAACCGCTTCCAAAAAGAACGGGAAAGGGGCGACGAGCAACGTAACCAAGAACAGCGATTTTCGCATGGGATCGCCTCAGCAGATGCGCGGCAATGGATCGTCTTCAAGTTCAATCGAGGCGGCGTTCGCCCCCGACCTCGGTCCGCAAGATGACGTACGGACCTTCATCATCCAGGCGCCCGATGATAGCCGCTAAGAGCGGCAATGAATTTTCGCCTTGCGATGTTGATCGCCATTTGACCGCTCCCCAATGGGGTCACGCGGACTGGAATGCCGGGAACAATACCACGCCTCAATACAGGGATCTGTGACGTACTTCACAGTGCGTCGGAACGGCGACGGGATGTCCGGTTATGGCCCTGGCTGTGTGAAAACTCCTAGCCTGGTGTGATTCCCGCGATATGATTCCCCGGACGATTTGCGGGGGATCGTATGAAGCGCTTTGTTGAGGGGGCGGATCGCGGGCAGAGCACGCTGTTTCCTGATTGCCTGAAGGACTGGATCGGCGAGGACAATCCGGTTCGATTGATCGACATCTTTGTCGAGGAACTTGATCTGGCCGAGCTTGGGTTTGGCGGTGTCGATCCTGCGGCTACCGGCCGGCCTTCGTATCATCCATCGGTCGTGCTGAAGCTCTACATCTACGGCTATCTCAATCGGGTTCAGTCGAGCCGGCGGCTCGAGCATGAGGCTGGGCGCAACGTTGAGGTAATGTGGCTGGCGGGCCGGCTTGTACCCGATCACAAGACGATTGCCGACTTCCGCAAGGACCATGGCAGTGCCATCCGCAAAGTGTGCGCACGCTTCATCGCGCTTTGCCGCATGATTGGCCTTCTCACGCAAGGCAGCGTCGCGATTGACGGCAGCAAGTTCAAAGCAGTGAACAACCGCGACAAGAACTTCACGCGCGCCAAGATGGAGCGGCGTATGGTGCAGATCGAGGAAAGCGTCGGGCGCTATCTGCAGCAGCTCGACACCGCCGACCGGCAGGAGCCGTCCGAGGCGCTCAAAACCAAGACGATCCGCCTGAAAGAGAAGATCGAGAAGCTGAAGGAGGAGATGCAGCGTCTCGAGATTCTCAATGTACAAATGCTCGCCACGTCGGACCAGCAGATCTCGCTGACGGATCCCGATGTCCGCTCGATGGCGACGAGCGGCCGCGGCTCTGGCGTCGTGGCTATAACGTCCAGGTCGCCGTCGACACCGAGCATCATCTGATCGTTACGCATGAGGTGACCAACGTCGGGACCGACCGGTCGCAGCTCGCACATGTGGCCAAGGAGACCAAGGCGACGCTGGAAGTGGAGAACCTCGATGTCGTCGCCGACCGCGGCTACTTCAGCTGCGAAGAGATCTTGGCGTGCGAGAAAGCGGGCATCACGGTCACACTGCCAAAGCCGATGACCTCGAACTCAAAGGCGGAAGGGCGCTTCGGCAAGCAGGACTTCCGTTACGTGGCTGCGGAGGACATTTGCCCTGCCGGTGAGAAGCTCGCCTACCACTTCGGGGCATAGCGGAAGTGATTGGACCTGCAGCTTGCTCGTCCCGGTCGCGACTGACACACGGCAGTCGCAGGACGGACCATCAGAAAGGGCTTGCACCGGCCCAGGCTCAGCGCGATCATCATATCGCTACGGCCGCCGCCTCTCATCCTGATTGCCGCGCCGTTCTCATCCAGATTGTCGCGCTATACCTAGCCTATGACGCGCGATTTAGAAAGATCGGCAGCCCGCGCTTGTTCGCGTAAATGGGACGGTAGCGTTCGGTGTTGTACATGGTGGCGACGTCCACCTTGCGCGGCCCGAGCTTGGGGTCCGGAATCGGCACCAGATCGTAGCAGCCCTCCACCATCGCCGACATAAGGCCGCTCTTGCCATCCAGGATCGCATCGTATGCCATGTTGCCAAAGGTCAGCGCCACAAGCTTATCGATGAAGTCAGGATCGCCCGAGCGCAGGTCGTAGGTGAGGTCGGAGGCGATCGTCTCCTCGCCGGCCCGCCGCTTGATCTCGTCGGCAAGCACCTCGGCGACGCTCGCCTTCTTGCGGTGGCCGTAGGCATCAGACTCACCGTATTCATGCCCCGCGTAGCCCTCCCATTCGGCGCCCTCGCTGAGCACGACCAGCGCGTAGTTGCTCGGGTTGGCGCGCTTCTCCTCGAGGAGCAGGTGGATGAGCTTGTCGAGATTCACCTTGTACTCGGGGATGACACAGCGGATCGAGGTCGCGTATGCGGTGTAGAGCGCCGTAAAGCCGGCATCGCGGCCGAAGACGCGAAAAACGCCGATCCGCTCGTGCGAGCCGACGGTGGTCCGCTGCCGTTGGATGGCGTCGCTGGCTCGGGTGATCGCCGTCGAGAAACCGATGCAGTACTCAGTGTTACGAACGTCGTTGTCCATCGTCTTCGGAATGGCAATGATCTTCACGCCGAGTTCGTTGAGTTTGGCCGCATAGCTGAGCGTGTCATCGCCGCCGATGGCAATCAGGTGTTCGATGCCGAGCGCCGAGAGGTTAGCCAACACCTGCTTGGAGACATCCCAGGTCTTGGTAGCGATGCCGCCCTTGATACTCAGGGAGGCCGGAAAGTCCGTGCCGGCGAGGTGAGCGGGCAGCTTTTGCATTTTGGAGGGGTTGGTACGGCTCGTGTGTAGCACGGTGCCCCCGCGACGGTCTATCGTGCGTGTGTTCTCACGATTCAGTTGAATGACATAATGCGACCTGCTGCTCGGATCCTCGAAATTCAGATGCGTGAGTGCCTCCCAGCCACGACGGAGACCGAAGATCTCGATATCGTTCTCGCTGCTGCGGTAGGTGGCGCTCTTGATGACGGAGTTGAGGCCGGGGACATCGCCGCCACCAGTAAGAATACCGATGCGCTTTATAGCCATTATCATCCCTCACCATACCTTATGCACCCGCGTCGAGCATTCTGCGAGTCGTAATTCCCAAAATTCGGTTCAAAAGACATGTGGCAAGGCGTGCGCCTTCCTGGCAGTTCGGTTCACGCCGTACGGTGGAACAAGCATTGGCATGCCGTATAACGCACGCGTCGTGCCGTGGTTCGCAGTGGCAAGCATGAACGGGACTTCCATCCTCGCGTTACATCCATCAACAGTCCGATAAACTTGCGCCGGCGATCTTGTTGGCTGGCTCGCCTTTCAATCTCGGGCGGTTTCTCTCGTCCATCCGTTCCGAATGCTAATGCTCTGCCGGCCGCTAATGAGTCTGATCGGCCAGCAGCGCCGCCAAGCCAACGAAGGCGGGGAAGGGTTGGATGATGACATATGTGGGAATGCGCGCAAGGTAAGGGCGCAATCGACCCTTGTTCTCGAAGCGTTCTCGAAACGAGCTTGCGGCGAAGACCGCGCCGAGTTTCGGCACTATGCCGCCGGCGACGTAGATACCGCCGCGTGCGCCAAGGGTCAGAGCGAGATTGCCAGCAATTATCCCCAGCATGGCACAAAACATATCGACGGCTTCGCGGCAATGCGGTTCACGCTCGCCGATACAGAAGTCGGCGATCTGTGCGGACGTGTAGGAGCTAGCCGGGATCCCGTCGATCTCAGCAAGCGTATTGTAGAGGTTGATAAGGCCCGGTCCAGAGAGGACCCGTTCCGCCGATACATGGTCGAAATGGATGCGCATACGATCGAATACCGCGCTTTCCCGAGTAGTCACCGGTGCTATTGTCACATGCCCGCCTTCCCCGGAAAGGGAAAGCCATTCGCCCGCCATCGGAACGAGCTTCTATCCCAGTACATCCAGATTGATACGGCCGACCGTTTCGTTCGCCTCAACCGTCTTCTTAATTTCCTCTTTGGTACGATAGCCGCCTGGGAGCCATGTATTGATCGGCAGGACTGGCAATTTTAGGAACAGATGCGCGCGGTCATGATAAGGACTGTGGCTTAAGAACGTAATGTCGAGTAGTTCCGGGTGAATGGGCATCGCATCGCCGGTCAGCACGAAGCCGAATGGTGCAAATGCTACCTCTGCAAATACGTGTTCTCGATTGTCTTTGATTACCCCGCTCATGCCGGATTGGCGATAAGTTCCCGACTTCTTCGGGTTAAGCAGATACGCGAAGATGCGGAGATCGTGCGGCACATATTGCTCTGGCCTGTCTAAGACGAACTTTCGAAGCTCCGGAAACTTGACGCATAGGTTCGGGCCGCACGCGCTGCAAAACATCGTGACAATCTGCTTGCAGACCCGCAGCGGATAAATCGTATAGGGATATGCCAGCGAGAGTTCACCACTAGAGCGGTCGAGAAGTTCGACGGCCTGCTTCGCCCACGATACGTACGGCGTGCCTTACCAAGAACCTGTGTCGCTGTTGCATTGCTCGCAAAGCGTCTCTTTGCCTGGGCTCCGCTGGATTCATTTGCCCTGGTCTTGCATGGGTCGCTCTTGACCGTCCCAACTTCCGGCGACGAGACCCCGGATGTTTGCCTCAAAGACACGTTGATCATTGTATGCGGCGCGCGGCGGCACGTGCTCGAAGGAGAGCTTCGAGTGAAGCCCGCAGATGCAGCAGTTTCCGTAGACCGGGCCATCGTAACGTTCCAAAAGTTTCTTACATGTTTGGGCGTGAGGCCGGTTGCGCAAGGTCAAGTCAGGCTTGGCGCCTGCAAGCGCAGAGGCTCTCGGGCTTACTAACTGCATCGGGCGTATTGTGCAGGCCCTGCTGATCAGCGCGAGGTTTCATAGCCGAAATACAGCTGGTTATTGTCGTCCGACCTCGATCACGGCATGATGATGCCATGGGACGCGATAATGACCAAGCAACACTCGACCTATTCTCGGCTGACACGGTCCGAGACGCTTATGCAGCGTCTACAAAGCCATCCGCTACAGAGGCCGCAGCCGATAAACCCGCGCAGTGGCATGTCCTACCAAAGAACCTTCGTCATGCTGTCAAGCAATTGAGTGACGGAGAATTGGACGAACTTTTTTTGCGGTGGCGTTCGATGAGGCAAAGCGGCGAGGCAGATTGCCATCGACTTTTGCAACAAACTCGACGCCACCGTCTCAGGGTTCTTCGGAGTCGCTGCGGAGACGGTCGTCCAGAGATAAGGCCGGTCATCAACGAAAAATAGAGATTCCCGAAGTCTCGTTGACCCGGGGCCAGGTGAACGCCGTTCGCGCAGCATTCAAGGCGGGAATCAGGCCGTCAAGAATTGCGCGACAGTTCGGGATTTCCCATTCGAATGTGCGAAAGGCATTGGCATCCGACTAGAAGCGAATGCCCCGCCAACTCTCATTGACGGGGCAATTATCCGATGACTTGTGTCTTGCTGTTAGACGGCAAGTTTCAAATCCTTGGCAGCCCGGAACGCCACCTTTTTGCTTGCCTTGATCTTGATCGCTTCTCCAGTAGCAGGATTGCGCCCCATGCGAGCAGCCCGCTTCCTGACTTGCAAAATGCCGAGACCGACAATGCGGATTCGCTCACCGTTCTTGAGGTGCTTTGTGATCAAGCCGACGAGGTCGCCGAGAAGGGCTTCACCGGCCCGCTTCGTCAAGTGATGGTCGTCGGCCAAGGCTGCCGCGAGATGCTTGAGTGTAACTGGACGGTTGGTCTTGGCGGCAGCAGGTGATTTTGCTGATTTAGCTGAACGAGCCATGGTGATTGTCTTCCTTGTGCGCGAAATGCGCTTCAAAGCAAGGATACGATTCGGGGCCGGAAGGAAAGTGGATTTGAAGAGTTCGGGGTCGGATTTTGAGCCACTTTCTCCCTCTTCGCGAAAGGGGCAACGGGGCCGCCAACTGAGGCGGCCTAGCATGGTGACTCGCCGTGGGCTTCCTTGTTCGGGCAAGAGCCCGCCCGCGTTTAAGGCGAACACCTAGTTCGATGCGGCTGCAACGGTGAGTCATGCGTCGGCGGCCGGACCGACTATTCAGGCGGATTTGCGTGTTATCGCTGTATCATCTATTCGAGACCGCCTCGGAATAGCGCGTATAGATGAGGTGGTCCCGGTTGTCTGAACAATATTTCCGCGTCGATAAGTGGAGTCTCTGCCGAGGTTAGGCTGCCAAGCGGAGGGGCAGCGGGGTGAAGTAGGCTTGATCGGATGTCGTGCCGTCAAGGCTCGAATGCGGGCGGCGGGCGCTCAGTCGCTTAGAGCGGTCCAATCTTCGGCCGTCGCAGACAACCTTTTCGCCCTGCGATGGCGCCCGGTGCAACAGCTACGGCACAATCCCTTTAACCGTGGGTGCTGTGCGCTTCAAGTAGCTCTCAAATTTATCCCGCAAAAAATGGGGTAATTCGACTTTCTGTTGCGTCTCTAACGACATCATCGCTGTTACCAAGCGGGCGCGTAATCTCTCAACACCAGCCAAATGACCCACGATAACAACACTCAATGAAGACAGTCCGATTTTCATGAGGAGTAACGTAAGATCGAGATGTTCTCCCATTCGGCTTGGTTTTTTGAAGTCTGTTTCGATGTGAACAAAGGGAAAGCCATACCGATCATTCAAGATCAGCTTGGCGTAATCAACGCCAAGTTGCTCGGTATACCAATCCTCAATCAAGCCATTGAACATATCAAAATAATGTGGGAAATAGACAATGCCTGCTGGATCGCAGTGAGAAAACCGAATTGGCACTGTGCGTGTAAATGCGCCCTGGGGCGGAACAAACTGATCTTCTTTCATTGCAACGTTCCCTTTGGCTCGTTACCCAGAATTCAAATAGTTGCTTCGCAAATGTAGGTCTACCATCGTGAGCGGTTTTCAACGAATACCCGAGGGCGCCCCCGCCAGCGCCGCCCCCACCGCTTCAACACTACCACCGGGCAGAGAATTCATTGGGTAACAACCTCAGAGAATTGTCCGTCGGCATGTCACGGATGTCGTCGGTAAGGGCCAATTGGTTGGCAATTAGCGCCAAGCGCCGAGGCGAACCGCTGCCCTTTGCTCCTGCGCCTCGCGTTGGCCGGCCTGTGAACTTGTCTGTATATAAACGTCGCGATGCACCCACCAACGTAGTGCTCGCGATGACAAACTGGCGGGCGGCAAGAGCGTCCAATAAAGAGCTTTGCGGACTGAGGGGTGCAGGTTCGTCGTTATGTGTCGAGATCAACAGAAACTTAGCTGCTTCCTTATGTTGCGAGACAACGTACCACGGCGTTCGCACCAAATGTCCGTAATAATAGCGCTCGTTCTGCGGCATTTATACCTACTCTTTTCTGAGCATGCCTTTGTCCGAGCCGTTAATCACGCACAGCTGATCGAAGTACTAGGCAGCAAGCCACGACCACAGGGTGCGCTTGTAGGAAATTGCATGACTATCAAAGGGACTCAACAGTTGCACCAACCGACATCCAAAACTATTCCTGTCAGGAAACCGCTCTCTTGCCAGCAAATCCGTCTCACACAGCGGAGTGGAAAACGTCGGATCGATCAGCAAATCGCTTGGGGCGTTCCCCGGATTCGCAAAGCATGACAACCCGGCCCTCGGCGTGGCGGGCCGGTGGCCTCCGATCTCCTTCAGAGGATCAAAGCCATGCCGGAGATCAATTATCTGTTTTGGTACACCGATCAGCCCATTACTTTTGCCGAATTCCTCAAAGCGAAGCCGCACTACATGCCAATTCGCTACGATGACATAGACAACGCTCTAGGCGCCGCAGAAATGGTCTCAAAGGCGGGCTGAGTTATTGCGGCCCTGTTATGGGCGATGAAGGCAGAGGGTTCCGAAGAGACTTGAGACCCTCCGGCGCGGTTGTCCACAGTGGGGAATGCAGGCAAACTATTTCGACGTTGGTGGTCGTGTAATGACTGAGCCTGTCGCTACAGACATAGCGTCGTTATTTTCAAGCTCTTTCCAGAGCGGATCATCATGAGAAATTTGGGTAAGTTGATTGGCCGTGAGTGGAGCAATGATATCTATTACCTTATGTAAAATGCCTCTTTGCTCGACGGTGAAGACGGAAATATCAGGCTGCTTCAAACAGATCATCTCTCTCCTAGTATAATCAAATACGTTGACTAGCCGTTCCGCCACTTTTCCTTCTCTAATCAGGTGGCGAACGGCCCGAGAAATATCATTCGACATCGGGCCTTGTGGTGTTCGCGTATATTGCTGTAGCCCCGTAATTGACACACCATGCCAACGATAGTGCTCTAAATCTGAATACCAAAGAATCCTATTCAGCTTGACGTATCCGAGCTTGCTAGGATCCGTTTTCTCAATGACATAATGCACTGCCGCATGCACCCGCTGGATTTCGAGAGGCATGTTATCCTTCGGTTGACGAAATCGAACCCAATCACATAGAGCTCTTCAAGTCCTTAGCGGGACTGAGTTCGCAGCGTGGCTCGGGTGCAGAGCTGCGAAATTCTAAGGGTTCGGTTTATCAACCGCGCGAGTCGAGGGACAGTCCGATACTGAACGCTTTTTGCCGGGTTGCTCCTTCAGATCGTTTCAAACGTCTAGCAATTGAACGAGCGGGTACTTTCTTGCGGGCGAGCGACTTGAGGTCGCGAACTTGTACGGATGTCCAAGGGCGTCTCTTTGATCCATTTTGCATACGAATCTCCATGTTTGAGCGCGGGTGCTTGTAGCTGGAAGTTTGTCAAAAGAAAAGTTCAAAGAGCTGTTATTTCTCGCGGCGATGCAGCCGGCAAGGCGAGCGGTTGCCTATCCAGTATAGAAAAGGGGAGGGGGTCGATGTCGGGTGAGGCGGGGGCAGTACTTTGCGGGCAATAAAAGGTGCCGCGTCGGCGGTCCGGTGTGAACGGGGAGCGGCTTGGAAGTGGGCGACTATACCGGCGGCCGTTTGGCGATGATGTTGACGGCCTTGAGCGTCATCACCAACTCGCCGGCTTGATTGATTACCTCGACTAATGAAGTGACTACGCCTCGATCGGGCTTGGATTTCGACGGGACGGTTTTGAGTACGGTCACGCGCACCGACAGTATGTCCCCTGGGCGCACCGGCTTAGGCCAACGCAGCTCGTCGAGGCCGGGGGAGACTGCGCTCGCCACGTGAGGGAGATAGTGCTCAACGTAAAGTCGCATCATCAGGCCAGCGGTGTGCCAGCCGCTCGCGATGAGGCCGCCGAAGGGAGTATTCCTGGCCCCCTCGGGATCCGTGTGTATCGTCTGTGGATCGAACCGCTTGGCGAAAGCAATTATCTCATCTGTTTCGACCGCGATAGTACCGAAGCAGTGCACGTCGCCTTCGACATAGTCCTCGAAGTGGCGATCGGCAGTGGGACGCGAAAATGTCATTCCGGCATCCATTGTCTGAACTGTGAGACGCGGTCGCCTATCCAGTAAAGAAAGGGAAGGGGATAGCCGAGGCGCTTAGATGATCTCTCCATGCCTTTGCAATGCCAACCACAGGCGAGCCACTGCTTCTTCGGCGGTCGACTGAAAGGACCCGCTGTAGGTTTGCTTGTCTCGAGTCTCAATAGTCGCAAACCATCCGAGTTGTGAATGCTCAAGGATGAAGTGGTCACAGTCCTTGTTTTTCTCACACGCCTCAATGAGTTCTTTAAGCGTGGGAATAAACCAATCTTGTGTGGGGGCGATTTCACCCAACGAATAGACGGAAACCCGGCCATCAGGGGTTACAAACTCTCTGCCTTGCCTATGCTGGACATCCTGGGTGTTGGGGAAGCCCGCGTCTTTCAGTTCTTTTGCTATTGTGTGGGGCATGACCGACTCATAGCATAGTTTTGCGGGTGT
>Ga0181536_10005983_pt1 | contig 12313 bp, 6 predicted proteins | sample PEATcosm2014_Bin_41_FD_121105 | JGI IMG/M metagenome (GOLD analysis project Ga0181536, IMG submission 121105) | Peatland microbial communities from MTU Mesocosm Facility, Houghton, MI, USA - PEATcosm2014_Bin17_60_metaG | ecosystem: Environmental > Terrestrial > Soil > Wetlands > Peat | place...
GGAGCCGCGGCCGTGAGGCACTACGATACGCACGCGGGTGTTTTTCTTTCCCATTGTGCCTGCGTCGACGAATTCCAGGTCGCCGACGGCAATGGCCACCAGATAGCTCGGCAAGGGCTTGGTCTCGGCGAATTTCACTTCTTTCATGCCATCGCCCGTGTCAGTCTCCGAGACGATAGGGGTATTAGAAAGCGCCACTTGGTCTTTCTTGACCCGCAGAGTCAACTGCCAGGGGACCTTGTAACTTGGCTCGTCGAAACAGGGGAATGCCCGTCGAGCCCAAATCGCCTCGAACTGCGAGTAAACGTACCAGCGGTCCCCATCTTTCATCTGAAAGATCCCCTGCTGATCCTTGCGACTGATCTCCCCCTGGTAAACGACGCGAAGCGTCGCTTCGCCGGGTCCGACGGGATGGTCGAAGGCAAAGCCGACGTAGTCTTGCGGCTCGCTGATGACCTTGGCTGCTAGCTTTTCGTCGCCGACAGTAAGGGTTGCATCCTTCACGGTGAGCCTTTCGCCGTTGAGCCACAGGACCGAAGTGGACTTGGCGAGCTGGAGGTCAATTTCAACCGCCCCGATGAAGGTGTCGTGATCTGGGACCACCGTCAGGTCCAGGCGGTAACGGACAGGCCACACCTCATGGGCGGGAAGGCGGAACTTGGGTGGAATCGGGGGCTGATCCAGGGCTTGGTCCGCCTTGGCGTTCCATGCGTACAGAATCGCCAAAGTACACACTGCGATCAGGACTACAGCGGACTTGTGAACAAACCGTCGCATGACCTCTCCTCGGGCCGGCCACGCCCTCCATGTCGAGCAACGCGCTGGCCAGACTGTCACTAAGAATGATCTCTCGAACACGCCGAGGAATCATACCTCAGGCCAATTCGTTGCACAAGGCGCGACCCTGGTTGGCAGCGTCCTAATCTGAACGTAGCGCCGCCATCTTGGCGGCTCTTTGCCGGCTGGAAGCCGGCGCTACACCCGAAATTGGGACACTTCCCCCTGGTTTGGCGAGAGGATCGGAGACGAATCGGCCATAGGAACTCCAGAACTTGCCGGCGGTGGCTCACGGTGCAGGGTTTCGCTCGTCTAAACCGTAAGAGCATCAGTTACGTATAATGGATGAGAAACGAGTGTGAAAGGAGAAAGTCCTTATGAAGTCCAACCGCATACTCCTCTTGGGTATTCTGACCGTCACCGCTATGTCTTTGTGCCTCGCCGCGCCCGCCCGCGCCGTGGAGGGACATTTCGTGCGCACTGTGCAGGTCTCGGGCGCCGTGGAGCTCGAGGTCCAGACGGGCTCCGGAACCATCGAGGTGCGCACGGGCGACAGGTCCACCGTGCGCATCACCGGCACAATCCGGACCAGCAGTGGGTGGTTCGAGGGCGCTGGCGCGGAAAACAAGGTCCACTACCTGGAAGCTAACCCGCCCATCGAGCAGCACGGGAATATCATCAAGATCGGTCGCATTGAAGACGAGGATCTGCAGCGTAACATCTCCATCAGTTACGAGATCGTGGCGCCCGTCGAGACACGCCTGCGCTCGAACTCCGGCTCCGGGGAGCAGAATGTGAGCGGCCTGCGCGGGCCGGTGGAAGCATCTTCGGGCTCCGGCAACCTGCGGCTGAACAATATCGGAGACATGGTCAGAGCCTCGACTGGGTCCGGGCGCATTTCCGTGGAAGGAGTGCAGGGAAAGGTGCGCGCTTCGACCGGGAGCGGCGAAATCCTAGCCACGGGCGTGGCGGGCGGCCTGCACGCCTCGACGGGCAGTGGCAGCGTCACGCTGCGGCAGACCGCGCCGGGCGACGTGGAGGTGAGCACCGGCTCCGGCACGCTGCAACTCGAGGGTGTTCACGGTGCCGTGCGCGCCCAGACCGCCAGCGGCAACATCCTGGTGGAGGGCGAAGGTCAAGGCTCCTGGCGGCTCTCGACCGCCTCCGGCAACGTCACCGTGCGCCTGCCCGGCGAGCAGGGATTCACGCTCCACACGCACACGGTCTCCGGCAGCGTTCACACCGCGCGCGAGGTGACCGTGCAGGGCGACTTCGGCAAGCATGAGCTGGAAGGCAAGGTCGGCGGCGGCTTCATGCTGGATGTAAGCACCGTCTCGGGGAACATCCGGGTTGAGTAGCCCCGACCAAAAGGAAAAGACGACGACGAAAACTAGCTCAATTCGACCTTAAATGGTTTTGACAAGCGGGGACGCCTCACGGGCAGCACTCGCCACAAGTTTCGCGCGCATGCACTTGGAAGGTATGGTAGGCCTGGAGGGATTCGAACCCCCGACCCACGGTTTAGGAAACCGTTGCTCTATCCTTCTGAGCTACAGGCCCATCAAAGAACTACCGATTTATGGTTGCACACTGGTTGCATATTCGCAACCCAGAATCTGTTGGAGCGCTTGTAGCCCTGCGTTCAACAGTGTAAACTCTTGGTCCTGGAGGATAATATGTCCCTTCGACCCATTAAGCGGCTCGTCAGGGCGAAGCCGACCCTGGAAGGTGCGGGCGTTCACCTGCGCCGCGCGTTCGGCTTCGGCAACACGTCTGAATTCGACCCGTTTCTCCTCCTCGACGACTTCCGGAATGACCGTCCGGAGGATTACTTGGCGGGCTTCCCATGGCATCCCCACCGTGGGATCGAGACCATCACGTACGTCCTCGCGGGAAGCGTCGAGCACGGCGACAGCCTCGGGCACAGCGGCGCCATCGGCGCCGGCGATGTGCAGTGGATGACGGCGGGGAGCGGCATCATCCACCAGGAGATGCCGAAGGGTGATGATGACGGCCGAATGCATGGTTTCCAGTTGTGGGCCAACCTTCCGGCATCTCTCAAGATGACAGCGCCGCGTTACCAGGAGGTGAAGGCGGTCGACATCCCCGTCATCACGGATGACGACGGCGCCCAGGTTCGCGTCGTCTGCGGAAGCTTTTGGGGGACGACCGGCCCCGTGGACGGGATCGCAGCCGACCCGATCTACCTCGATGTGTCGGTTCAGCCGGGCAAGAGGAAGACCTTGCCGGTCGAGACCACTCGCCACGCCTTCGCGTATGTTTTCGCCGGGGCGGGAAAGTTCTGCAACGCGTCGGGTCCCCTGGCGGTGCCCACGGAACCGGCCGGATGGGCGGACACGTCGCCTTCCACGGAGGCGGACAACCGCTCGCTCGTGCTCTTCGATCGCGGCGACGAAGTCACGGTACACGCCAGGGACGACGGAATCCGGTTCCTGCTGGTCTCGGGAAGGCCGCTGGAGGAGCCCGTGGCGTGGTACGGCCCGATTGTGATGAACACGCAAGAACAGCTTCGGCAGGCGTTCAGGGAACTCGAGCAGGGGACGTTCCTGAAGCATCAAACGCCGCGGTAGGAAGCACGGTCGTCGCCCACTCGGAAGTCACCGTCCTGCCGCGCCCCAGCCATGGCGCACGGCCACGTGGGCGCGTAGTCGCAGCATGGGGCGCGCCGTGGCCCGTGTGAAAGCCCAGCCAGAATCCCCCGCTTGAGAACTTTGTCGGGTGTGGAATGGCCGCATGCGTCGTCTGACGCCAACTGTAGGGCCGCACCTTGTCGGGTGTACAATGGCCGCAAAAGTCGTCGCACGCCAAGAGAGCCTTGTCAAAGGGTAGGTGCTCCGCTTCCAAGCCCACCTCCTTCTCACCTTACAGTTCGCCGCGCTGCACGCTGCGGAACTGTGACTTCCCAAGCCAGAGTCAGGTGTGCGCCTTCGGAATGGGGTCAACGGTACCTTGACCCGTTTCCAACACGATTTCTCGGACACCTCGCCATCTCCCTGCTTGCCTTCCTCAATCCACTGCCCGGCAGCGCCGTTGTTGCCGGCCTGTCGTATCTGCATCAGTCGCTTGTGGCCCGTGGTCATCCCGGAGGACTGCATGTCACGGTTGCGGACGGCGATACGATTTCAGTCACCATTGCGTTCGCCGACCTTTTGCTCGGGCCGAAGTCGGCCTGAACAAGGCGATCGTATTGGTCAACCGGCTCAACCTATTTTGGGGACTCAAGTGGGATACCGTCCCGGCTCACTTGCCCACGGGAACCTCTACTTCGCGCAGTTACTCTGGCGATGACCTCAATGCTCACATCGTTCTAGGGTGCGTGGATACGCGGGCTGCACGGGCTGCGATTCGCGATGCGGTTCGGAATTGGAGCATGGTATCGTATTGGTTCGATCTGGGCGACAATGCAGGTAGCGGACAGTTCATCCTGGGTGAGCCGCTCAACGAGCGGAACCGAAGGTCAAGGCTGCGATTGCGGACAGCGGCTGAATTCTTCCCTGAGATAGCAGACCCGAATCTCGACAATGATGGAGAACCAAGCTGCAGTGCAGTTGATGCCCTGGATCCCCAAGTTCGAAAAGAAACCCGTGGGAAGGAAAAACGGGGAGCTGGAGCTCAAGGTTAAGGCGTTAGGCAACCAAGAACTGCTGCTTGCTTTGCCGTGCTCCCTTGAATATCATTGCGGCCAAGGCAGGAACGAAAAGTGGTCATTTTTCGAGTCTTGCCGCACTTAGTCACGTATTGACCGATTGGAGAACACAGAATGGTCGGCAACTCGCACCCCCTGGCCCCTCACTGGTTTGTACATCTAATTCTACTCGTTTTCGTTTTTCTCTTCCTGCCTGGGGTTGCATTGGCCCAGCAGGAGGGGGTCGGCACATCGGGAACCCTGCCCGCACTCAAGGAAGCTCGCCAAGTCAGAGAACTTTCTTCAGGGCAAGCTCTGGCCCACCTCCGTGTTAGCAGGCTGGTGCAACTGACCGGGATATGCAGCATTCGTGTCGATGACAACAGGGCCCCCGTCGGCTTCGGACTTCTGCTTCGGGCGCTGGAAGACGTGGTGATCATTCAACAGCCTCCCTGGTGGACCCTTAAGCGCGCGCTTTCCCTGCTAGGTTTCACGGGATTGGTCATTCTTTCGGCGCTACTTTGGGTAGTCATGCTTAGACGGCGCGTGCAGAATCAAACCGAGACGATTCGGGCGACATTGGAGTCCACCGCGGATGGAATCCTGGTTGTTGATGAACGGGGGAAAATCACCGCTCTCAATGAGAAATTCGGAGAGCTTTGGCGGATTCCGAAGTCCATTCTCGCCTCGATGGACGAGGACAAAGTGGTTTCCTACGTGTCCTCACAATTGAAGGACCGAGAAAGTTTCCATCTGAGAGTGGCCCAGCTTTACGCCCATCCGAACGGGCAAAGTGATGACATCCTTGAACTCAAGGATGGAAGAATCCTCGAGAGGCACTCCAACCCGCAGCGAGTTCGAGGGAAGAACGTTGGAAGGGTCTGGGTATATCGGGACGTTACCGAGCGCACACGGGCCGAGGAAGTGCGCTCGAAGCTGGCTACCATCGTGGAGTCGTCCGACGATGCCATTATCAGCAGGACATTGGGGGGGACGATTACCAGTTGGAACAAGGGCGCTGAAGTGATCTTCGGCTATCGGGCCGACGAGGTTATGGGAAAGCCCGTATCAATGCTTGCGGCCCCCGACCACGTTGACGAATTCGCGGCGATGCTGCACAGGCTCAGGCAGGGGGAGAAAATCGCCCATTTTGAGACCGTACGAGTGCGAAAGGATGGCAGCCGGATTGATGTCTCCCTCACGATATCTCCGATTCGGAACGCCGCGGGAGACGTGGTGGGTGCCGCGTCTATTGCCCGTGACATCACGGAGCGCAAGCGGGCGGAAGCGGCGCTGATTGAGGAGAGGCATCTCCTCCGCACCCTCATGGACAATCTCCCCGACGTGATCTACTTCAAGGATCGCGAGAGCCGCTTTACCCGGATCAATAAGGCACACGCGAGAGAATTTAGGCTAAAGGACCCTGCCCAAGCGGTGGGCAAGACCGACTCCGACTTCTTCACGGGTGAACATGCCCAGCAGGCCTATGCCGACGAGCAGGAGATCATCAGAACGGGCCAGCCGGTGTTGGGCAAGGAGGAGAAGGAAACCTGGGTGAATGGTCATGTGACGTGGGCCTCGACCACGAAGATGCCCCTGCGTGATACCAACGGGAACATCATCGGAACCTTCGGCGTCTCCCGCGATGTCACCGAGCGCAAGCGGTATGAAGAGTCTCTTCGCGCCAGCGAGCAGCGCTACCGGCTGCTCTTCGAGAGGAACCTGGCAGGGGTGTATCGCGTCACGGTGGATGGCCATCTTCTCGACTGCAATGACGCTTGCGCACGCATGTTTGGTTTCGCGTCGGCGTCCGAGATGTTGGAGCACAGGGCTGCAGATTTTTATCCTGACCCCGGGGCCCGCGATGAGTTTCTCGGTAGATTGAAGGAGCATGGGACCCTAACCAATTACGAACATTGTTTGCAGAGGAAGGACGGGAGCCCGGTGTGGGTCCTGGAGAATGCTACCCTGGTCAGGAGTGCGGAGGGGGAGATCACTCACCTCGAGGGGAGCCTCATTGATATATCCGATCGCCGGCAGGCGGAAGAAGAATTGCGCAACGCCAAAGAGACTGCGGAAGCTGCCAGCCGGGCCAAGAGTGAGTTCCTGGCCATGATGAGCCATGAGATCCGGACCCCCATGAATGGGATCATTGGCATGACGGAATTGGCCCTCGACACCCCCCTTTCGCGTGAGCAGCGAGAGTACCTGAACAGTGTGAAGGAGTCCGCTGACACCCTCCTGACCTTGATGAATGACATCCTGGATTTCTCCAAGATTGAGGCCGGGAAGCTTTCGCTCGACATTTGCGAATTCGACCTGCAAGATACGCTGAGCAACACCATGCGGGCACTCGCCGCCCGGGCTGATGAGAAGGGACTTGAGTTGACATGGCAGACCCTGCCCGACCTTCCGGCTCGCTTAGTCGGAGATCCTGGACGGCTGCGACAAATCCTTCTGAATTTGGTGGGGAATGGCATCAAGTTCACGGAACGCGGGGAGGTGGACTTGCGAGTCGAGATCGAGTCGCAAGGGGAAGATTGGACCATCCTGCAATTCTGCGTCACCGACACTGGCATCGGCATCCCGCGGGAAAAGCAACAGCGGATTTTTGGGGCCTTCATGCAGGCTGATAGCTCAACCACACGTAAATATGGTGGGACCGGCCTGGGCTTGGCTATCTCGTCCCGACTGGTAAAGCTGATGGAAGGCCGAATCTGGCTGGAGAGCGAATCGAACAAAGGAAGCAGGTTCCATTTCACGGCGAAGTTTGCCGTTGTGAAAGGGCCGCAACCACAGCCCGCTCCCCTGGTGGAGGTCAGCCTGCAAGGTACGCCTGTGCTAGTCATTGACGATAATGCTACCAACCGGCGTATTTTGGAGGCCATGCTTGAGTCCTGGTCGATGCAGCCCGCGTTGGTGGCGAGCGGGCAGGAGGGTCTGGTCGCGATGCGGCGCGCAAAGGACATGGGCAAGACTTTTCCTTTGATTCTGCTTGATGCCCAAATGCCGGACATGGACGGCTTCATGGTCGTTGAGGAGCTCAAGGAAGATCCAACCCTCGCCGGAAGCGCGATCATGATGTTGACCTCTGCGGGACAGCGCGGTGACGCCGCCCGCTGCCGTGCGCTTGGCATCTCGGCGTATCTCGTCAAACCGATCCGGCAGTCCGAGCTCTTGGAGGCCATTCTGCTCGTTCTTGGCCAGCCCTCCCAGAGAAAGGACCACCCTGACCTTGTCACCCGGCACACGATTCGAGAAACGCGTCGCAAGCTCCGCATCATTGTGGCGGAGGACAACGCCATCAACCGAGAACTCGTGACGCGTCTGCTCCAGAAACGTGGACACACGGTTATGGCAGTCACGACCGGTCGAGAAGCTGTCGACCTATTGGATAAGGACGCGGCGAATTGTGACATCGTACTGATGGATGTGGAGATGCCGGACATGGATGGCTTTCAGGCTACAGCTATCATCCGTGAGAAGGAAAAGATCAGCGGTAAACACATCCCGATCATTGCCTTGACAGCATACGCCATGAAAGGTGATCGTGAACGTTGCTTGGCGGCAGGCATGGACGGCTATGTGCCCAAGCCCATTCGACACCAAGACCTGTTTGAAACTATCCAAACACTCGTCATGGACCTGCCCAACGTTCTCGCCCATGCGCCTCCTGAAAAACCTCCGGCAGAGGTTCTGGATGAAGCGCTGCTTATGTCTCGTGTGGACAACGACCCTCAATTGCTAAGGGACCTCGTGGACCTGTTTCTGGAGGAGTGTCCGCGTCTTGTGGATGAAATCAGGGTCGAGTTGGACAGGAAAGATGCAAAGGCCGTGGAAAGAGGCGCGCATAGCCTGAAAGGCTCCACAAGTAACCTTGCGGCGAAGATGGCCTCGGAAGCTGCGCTCAAGCTCGAAAGGCTCGCCCACGCGGGGGACTTGGCGCACGCCGAAAGTGTGCTGCAGGAGTTGGAGTGTCAACTGGTACGCTTGAAGCCAGCTTTACTCGCCGTTCGGGCGGAGACAGAGAAAAGATCGGTCTGATCGCCGCGGAAACAAGTTAGAACGCCCCCGCAGGTTGACTTGTTCACCCACGGCGACGGCAACTTCAAAGCCCCAGGGTGGCGCCGTAACATCGACCCTCCGAATAACGCAGCGAGGTAACTCAGAAAGATGTCTACCACGAGAATCCTGGTCGCCGAAGATGAAGTCACCTTCCGCCATATGCTCAAGACTTTCCTTACCAAGTGGGGCTACCAGGTTGTGGTCGCGAGCAATGGGCTGGAAGCGTGGACGGTGCTTCAGGGGGAGGATAGACCGCGGCTTGCCATTCTGGACTGGATGATGCCGAACATGGATGGTGTGGAGGTCTGCCGGGCGATCAGGGAAAGGAAGCCAGACCCTTACATTTATCTCCTCCTATTGACAAGCCGGGATCAAAAGCAAGACGTGGTGGAAGGTATCGAAGCGGGCGCTGACGACTATCTCATCAAGCCTTTTCATCCGCAGGAATTAAGAGCCCGGATCCACGCCGGGGAACGCATCATCGAATTGGAGGACGGGCTGATCCGCGCGCAGGAGGCGCTCCGGGAATTGGCAACTCATGATCCCCTGACGGGTCTATTGAATCGCAGGGCATGTCTCGACTCCTTGTTGGCTGAATTAAGTCGGGAATTTCGCTCCGGAAACCCGGTATGCATCGCCATGGCTGACATCGACCACTTTAAGAGAATTAACGACACCCACGGACACCTGACCGGGGATGAAGTCCTTTGTGAAGTGGCTCGCCGAATGCAAAGCTCACTGCGACGCTACGACACCATTGGTCGATTTGGTGGGGAAGAGTTCCTCTTGGTTCTCCCCGAATGCGGTCTGGAGGAAGGTGTGAAGCTGGCAGAGCGAATATGCCACCTGGTTCGTTCAGAGCCGGTGAAAACCAAGAATAAACCCGTCGAGGTCACAATCAGCCTGGGGGTGACAGTCGCCAACCGGCTTGCTCCGGCGGACCTCGAAGCATTGCTGGGATCGGCGGACGCCGCTCTTTACCGGGCGAAAGAGGCAGGACGCAATCGAGTTGAATTCTCTGCCAATCCCCGTCCCTCCTCGGGGACCCCCGACTGATTGGAACGCGAAGGGCACCTCACATTTACCCTGCTCAGACTCGGGATTCCAGGCAGGTGTGATTCTGGCGAAACACAACCTGAACCGCGAGCCATTCGACGGCCGCAAAGGTCGTCTGACGCCAAGAGAGCCTTGCCAAAGGGTAGGTGCTGCGCTTCCAAGCCCACCTCCTCCTCACCTTACAGTTCGCCGCGCTGCACGCTGCGGAACTGTGCCTTCCCAAGCCAGAGTCAGGTGCCCCCCAGAGAATACGCGCTTCCACGAGGATCGCTGGGCGCCCCGCTTCGATAGCGGCAGGCCGGTACTAGTGTACTATAGCCAAACGTAGAACTCCCCTTTAAGCTGAACAAGATGCTGAAGGCTGGAACGGCATCAGCCCCCGCCGAAATGGTTCCGGGCACGACTGTGGTTCCGGCAGAAATGGAAACTTGAGTGAGGTGAGCGATGGTCCTGGCCGCCCTAATCCTGATCCTCTCTACCGCGTTCTTCTTTTTCTATCTCCAGGTCACTTGCCAAGGCGTCCTGCGCCGGCAATTCGACCGAGAGTACTTCCTAACCATTGTCAATGCCAACCGCCTGGAGTTCCCTGCGGTGCGCCGGACATTGGAAGAATTCAACGCGCCCGTCGACTACCCCCGGCTGCGCATGACGCTCAAGTGCGATTTCCTGGCACTTACTTACCTGCTCAAAAATGCCGTCAACGTGGACCAGCGCTATTCGCGTGAAGAGCGGTTATTGATGCTCTACTTCCGCCTGGTCTTCGCTTCCCTTATCACCCGGCATTGGCTCCGAGTGCGTGAAAAATCGGCCATCCTGAAGCTGACGGCGATTCTCCAGTACTTCGCCAACGTGGTGGGCCAGCGCGTGGACACCGTCCGCTTCGCCAACATGGCCGCCTCCGATTACCTTCTCGATCCTTAACGGTAGGCGGTATGTGGTAGGCGGTAGGTGGGGAGAAGCATCAACCTCCTCTTCCTCTTCCCACCAACCTTCTCCTGTCAGACCTCTGATTTCTGCCTCTTTGCTCGTCCGGCCGCGGCGGGTTACGGGTCACTGTTCTCACATCCCTCATTAAGGCAGCACCATTCGCCCAGCGTGGTTCTAGCTGGTGGATTTCAGAAGTCTGTGGCGCTCGTAAACCGGGAAAATCGGTAAAGCATTCGTTTTTTCTTCGCTTGGCACGGAGCTGGAATATGGGTAAAAGGGAGTACGCGCTGGATGTCGGCGCGGGCATCTTGGCGCCGGGGAAGGCACATCGCGGATCAATGGCCGCCACCAAGAGCCAAAGGCAGAGGCGTAGAGAAAACTCTATGGCTTTGCTACCCTTGGCGCCCTGGCTCCGTGTTCTCCTGACCACTGGCGCAAGAGCTTTTCACCACGGAGAACAGAGCGCGGCTCTCGACCGCAGCCAAAGGCAGATTCTTCTCCCGTAAGGATGACTCTGGCCTCGCGAAAGGACTCGTCATGCATCCCCTTGACTCACTTCTCAAGCCACAATCCATTGCGGTGGTCGGCGCCTCGCGCAGGGCCGGCTCGATTGGCCGCCAGATTCTGCACCAATTGATTGAATTCGAATATCGGGGCATGCTTTTTCCCGTCAATCCCAAGGCGGATTTTGTTCACTCGATGAAAGCCTATCCGTCGGTCAGTTCTATCCCTGACCAGGTGGATCTGGCGATTATCGTGGTGCCGCGCGAAGCAGTGCTGGCGGTTGTGGACGATTGCGGGAAAAAAGGCGTGAAAGGCCTGGTGGTCATTACCGCCGGTTTTTCTGAGACAGGTGACGAGGGGAGGAGGATGGAGGCCGAGCTGGGCGAGCGAATTCGGCGTTACGGGATGCGCATGATCGGACCCAACTGCATGGGATTGATCCACACCGACCCGGCGGTCCACATGGACGCCACCTTTGCGCCCACTTTGCCGCTGACCGGCCGTATCGCCTTCATGTCGCAGAGCGGAGCGCTGGGGGTTGCCATCCTGAACATCGCCCAACAACTCGACATCGGCTTCTCCTACTTTGTGGGACTCGGCAACCGCACGGATGTATCCAGCAACGACATGCTGCTCTACTGGGAGGATGATCCGAACACGGATCTGATCCTGATGTACCTGGAGTCATTCGGCAATACAAAGCGCTTCATGCAGATTGCGCGCCGCATCTCAAAGCGCAAGCCCATCCTGGCGGTGAAGTCAGGCCGGACCGAGGCAGGAGCTCGGGCGGCATCGTCACATACGGGCGCACTCTCGGCGCGCCAGGGTCTGGATATCGCTGCCGATGCGCTCTTGGAACAGTCCGGGGTAATCCGGGTAAACACCGTGGAAGAGCTTTTCGATCTAACACTGGGCTTTTCCAAGAACCCGCTGCCGCGCGGGAACCGGCTGGGGATTCTGACCAACGCGGGCGGGCCGGCGATTATGGCCACCGACACGGCTGTCAGCCTCGGCCTCCGGCTTGCCGAGCTTTCCCAGAGGACGCGCGAGGAGTTGCGCCGCCTGCTGCCCCCCGAGGCCATCATTCAGAACCCGGTTGACATGACCGGCAAAGCCGATCGGACCAAGTACGATCCGTGCGCGCAGATACTCCTGGAGGATGAAGGCGTCGACTCTCTCCTGGTGGTGTTCGTTCCTCCCATGATGATCGACGCCATGGACATCGTCGAAGGTCTCGAGGCGTTGCGCAAGAAGTTTGACAAGCCGGTTTTTGGCGTGTTCATGGCGCCCGATGAGTTCTTCCAGGAGTTGAACGAGAAGCATCCCGGCCACATGGCC
>Ga0181536_10005984_pt1 | contig 12313 bp, 11 predicted proteins | sample PEATcosm2014_Bin_41_FD_121105 | JGI IMG/M metagenome (GOLD analysis project Ga0181536, IMG submission 121105) | Peatland microbial communities from MTU Mesocosm Facility, Houghton, MI, USA - PEATcosm2014_Bin17_60_metaG | ecosystem: Environmental > Terrestrial > Soil > Wetlands > Peat | place...
ACGCGAAAGAATCAAGTGAGAACCTTGCGCGCATGCTCTCGCCGGGGAAGATGCCGCTCTTGTGCGAGGACTCCCCGGCCGGCGCGCACTTCCGCGAGGAATTCGGCCGTCAATTCACCGAGACAATGCGGCCGGTGTGGAACGCGCTCGGGATTCATCTCGGGTACCGCTACGACGGTTCGCCGATCTGCTGGGATGACGGGACGCCGCGGCCGCCGCTGGAGAGTGCTTCCTACGAGCAAACCTCGCGCCCCGGCGCGCGCGCCCCTCACGTGTGGCTGCGCGACGGCCGTTCCACGCTCGATCTTTTCGGCCATGGCTTCACGCTGCTCCAGCTCGACCCCGCAGCAGATCCGGAACCGCTGGTACAAGCTGCGCGAGAGCGTGGTGTTCCACTGACGGTCGTCGCCTGCGACGAGCCCGACGTTCGCGTGGCCTATGACCGCCGACTCGTCCTGGTGCGTCCGGACGGGCACGTCGGATGGCGCGGTGATGATCCGCCCGCCGATCCGCTTCTGGTTATGGATTGCGTTCGCGGTGCCTCACCATTTGGGTGGCGCGCGCGCACGACGAGGTGACCGCGTTCAGGCAGCGTGCGGTCCGTTCCGCTTTGCGCTTTCCGGCCGAGGGGTTCGTTGTGTCTTTGCGCGGAAGCGGTACCTCATGATTCGCTCACCGTTCGTGACTGCACTGCTGCTCGTTTCGCTAAGTGCTCCGGTGGCGGCCGCCGATTTCGTGCTCGATAAGGCACATACGCAGGCCGAATTCGTCCTCGGTGGGCTGGCCTTGAGCCCCGTGCATGGCAAGATTCCGCTGCGATCGGGTACGGCAATAATCGGGGCCGACAATCTTCCGACTGGCGTCGATGCCACATTCGACGTTACATCCCTCAGCACCCAGAACAAAATCCGTGACGTAGATATTCGCGACACATATTTCCAGGTCGCTCAGTATCCGACGATAAGATTCGTGGAGCGCCAAGCTCAAGGCACGCCGCAAGCGTTCACAATGACAGGTGACTTGACGATCCATGGAGTCACGAAGCCTATCACGCTGGCGGCGAAAGTTGACTCGATCACATTCGTCAAGGGGAAAAAGCACCTCGCCTTCACGGCTACCACGACGATCGACCTCCGAAACGAATACGCCATCACCTTCAGCCCTTTGCTCGACGGAGCGATTATCTCGGGCGGTGATGTTACAATCAACATCAAGACCGATGCTATAGAACAGTAGCGCGGGATGGCGCGAGGCGTCTTTGATGGAGCCCGCGATCGCTAGATGAAGCGGGTGCTGGTGGCGGTCGACTTACCCCTGACGCAATAATTGATAGGCAGGCTACGAACATCGACAGTATTGCCCTGGAATCAGGTTCCTACATTGAGGCTGGGGGCTACCGCACGCACTACCATGAAGCGGGCCGCGGCGACACTCTGCTCTTCGTTCATGGCTCCGGCCCCGGCGTCACGGCTTGGGCAAACTGGCGACTCGCACTGCCCGCCTTCGCGGAGCGCTATCACGTCCTTGCACCCGACGTGCTCGGCTTCGGCCATTCCGATCGTCCTCCGGCTGTCACATACAACAAAGACCTGTGGCTCTCGCAGCTCATTGCGTTCCTCGAAGCCAAGGCAGTTGCGAGGTGCCACGTCGTCGGCAACTCGATGGGCGGCGCCTTGGCGCTCGCGCTCGCCGTGCGGCGTCCCGACCTTGTGGGCCGGCTCGTGCTCATGGGATCGACCGGCGTGAAGTTCCCGATCACGCCCGGACTCGAAGCCGTGTGGGGGTACAAACCCAGTCGTGACGCCATGCGCACGCTGATTGCCGACTATTTCGCCTACGATCGTTCGATCGCTTCCGATAATTTGGTCGAGTTGCGATATGCGGCGAGCATACTGCCCGGGTTTCAAGAATCGTACGAACGCATGTTTCCGCCGCCGCGTCAGAACGGCGTCGACGACCTTGCAACCCCGGCCGATCGGATCGCAACGATCGCCGCGCCGACACTCTTGATCCACGGCCGCGAAGACAAGGTCATCCCGCTCGCCGTAAGTTACGAGCTGCTCTCCCTCATTCCAAATGCGCAACTGCACGTATTCGGCCAATGCGGTCATTGGACGCAGATCGAGAAGACTGCCGAGTTCAACGCGATTGTCGCCACGTTTCTGAACGGCGGAGCGAGTTAGGGGGCGCCTAGTAACCGGGTTCTCAGCTACTTGCGTGCGAGCGAAGGGCTCGGCGGTACACGACCTCATAGCGCGTCGAGCCGGCATCGGGGAGCGAAACGAAGAGCGTCAAGGTGTCGACCGTTACAAGCGTGCGTTTAGCCGGGCCGAACGAGACTTGCAGCGGCTCCCCGCCGGGGCGCAAGCGCGCGAATGTCATGTGCGGCCGGGCGTCGGGTGCGCGTTCGAAACGGAAGCCCAACGGGGCCAGCGCTTCCTGGACCGCCGCGACGCAGCGGCGAAAGGCGGGCTGCGGGCGTTGCGAACTCAACCAGGCGATGCGCGGTCGTCGCAGATTAGGGAACGCGCCAATCCGTTCGAGCGGAAAGGTAAAGCGTGCCACTCGAACGGCGTCGAGCGCTCCGATTACCTCGGGAAGCCGCTCGGCAGCGACCGCGCCCAGAAACGCAACCGTGACGTGGAGTTTCTCGCGCGGCTCGAAACGGCCCTCGACGCCGGCGCGCTGCAAGTGCGCGATGGTGCGGCCGGCGAGGTCTCGCGCCGCATCGTCGACCTCGATGCCGACGAAGAGCCGTAGGCGACTGGTTCGCCTCCAGCCTGCCGTCAGCTTAGCGCCGGAATACTCGGCCGGAGAATCCGCGGCCATAGAACGGTCCGATCCCGATCGACCACGCGGAGCCGTACGGATAGACCGGATATGGATACGCGTACGATTCGACTGGGGCCGGAACGGCGGCGTAGCCTGACGTCATCCGTGCAAGCGCTGACGCATCGTTCGCTGGCCCGTCGACACGTTGAACGAGATCCCCGTATTGACCGCCGGGTCGCGGATCAGACCCTCGGGTTCCTCGCCGCGCTGCACGCGTTCGATCTGCTCGCGCAGCAGTTTGCGGAACATGATGATTCCGCGGTCCGAGGTTCCGAGCAGCTCCGTTTCGCGATCGACGATGGCGCCCTGGGTTTCCCACGCCATCTGATCCTGCGTCTCGAAGGTCGTGAGGTCGTACTCGCCGTCGGGGCGCTTGGGGTGCGGAACGTAGCGCACCGGAATCTCGTCGTCGCGCTGCTCGACCTCGCTGCCGTCTTCGGCCGGCGTGAACTCGAGCCAGGTGATGTTCGTGTGCGTGTCGTCGACCGGCGTGCGCCAGTGAATCACGACCTGCTTTCCGTGCGGGGCGAAGAGCACGTTCGGGAAGATCGCCGGGTTGCCGGATTCCTGTTCGACGCTCTCGTCGGCGAAGATACGTTTCTTCATGAAACCGATCCACGCCGGTTCGCGGCGCAGCTCGAAATCGAATCGCTCGAGCGGACGGCTGAAGTACGCGACCTCGGCCTTGTACGTCTCTTCGGCGCCGTGCGCTTTCATCAGGCCGGCGTGCAGGTAGAAGGGGTGAACGGGATCGAGCGAATTCTCTTGCGCTTGCACCCAGTTGTGGTTGTGCAGCGACATCACGGCGATCGAGCGCCGGCCGTCGCGGCGCTGCATCAGATCCCAGCGCGGCAACAGCGGCGCCGGTTCGGGGCCCATGTAGGCGAACAGAATGCCCGCCAGCGCCTCGACCTTGTAGGGTGGACGCCGGGCGAGCGTTTTCAGGTTGGAGTCCGGGGGCTCGAACGGCTGATCGATGCACTCGCCGGTGGTCGAGAACTTCCAACCGTGATAGGCGCAACGCAGCCCGTCGTCTTCGGCGAAACCGAAATACAGCGAGCATTTGCGGTGCGGACAACGCTCGGGGATCAAACCCAACCGGCCCGCGCCGTCGCGAAAGAGCACCAAGTCCTCGCCGAGAACGCGTACTCGTTTCTTCGGACGTTCCGGCGTGAGCTCGGCGGCCGGTGCGATCGGCATCCAGTAGTAACGCAGCAGCTTGCCGCCCGGCGTTCCCGGGCCGACCTGGGTGAGCAGTTCGTTGAGCTCGGGCGATAGTGACATGTCAGTGGGCTTTGTCTTCGTCGGCGGCGAGGATGCTGGCGTGACCCCACGTGTGATCGTAGTCGCGCTGCGCGTCTTTGGTCAAGAAGCGTTCCTCGATGTTGCGGATGCGGTCTTGCCGCACCAGCTTCGCTTGATCGGCCGGCCCGCACGGTGCGGCGCGCATCTCGGCGGCGAAGTCATAGATGGCTTGAGGTCCACGCGCCTTGAGGTCGTTCATCACGCGCCAGGCGGCGTTCATCCCCGAGGTTGCGGCGACCGTCGGGTAGAGGGCGATCTTCACGCCGGCGCGTTCGTACTCGGCCGGCGTCGGCGCCGGCAGCGGGCCGCCCCAGATCACCAGCACCGGCGCGGGGATCGCTTTGCAGGCGCGCGCGCAGTCCTCGATCGTCTCCACCGAGTTGAGCCAGATCAGGTCCGCGCGGCCTTCGCTCGCGTACGCGACCCCGCGCTTCACCGCGTCCTCGATCGTGCCGCCTTCGGCGCCGAGCACGTCCACGCGCGCGCAAATGGAGAAACTCGGATCGAGTGCGTCGCGCGCCGCGGTGGCGGCCTTGATCTTGCCGAGGGCTTCGTCGAGCGGGATACAGCGCCGTCCGGCGAGCGTCGCCGATTTCTTCGGAGCTTCCTGATCCTCGAGCGACATCGCGGCCGCGCCGGTGCGGATGATTTCTTCGACCGCGAACGTCACGTTGACCGCATTGCCGTAGCCGGTGTCGCAATCGACGAGAATCGGAATTCCCGCGCGGGCCGCGACCTGCCGCACGTGGTCGGCGATCTCGCGCAGCCCGATGATGCCGTTGTCGGGAACGCCGTACAGAAAGGCCGCGGTCTGCGAGCCGGCGACGAAGAAGGCGTCGAAGCCGATCTCTTCGGCCATGCGCGCGTAGAGCGGGCTGAAACCGCCCGGCATGACCGTGAGTTGGGGACGAGCCAGCAGGTCGCGAAATTTGCGCCGTTGCGCGTGAGCGTGGTCGAGCGTGTCGTTCATAGCGTTCCTATTCGAGCTGCAAACGGATGTCGTGCGGATCGGGATCGGTCTTGCGGCACAAATCGACCGCGTGCAGCCGTCCGCAGCCCGGGCACGCGTAGCGGCGCACGTCGAGGCATTCGTTGACCATCATGTCGACCCCGATGTCGTCGGGCTCGGCGCGGCACCACGCCGCATATTCGCGCCAATTTTCGGCCGCCGGCGCGATCGCGTAGCCGCACGAGCAGACCGTCCAGTGCGCACCCGTCACATCCTGCTCGATCGCGAGCGCGTCGCCCATGTGATAGCGGGTTTGCAACGCGGTTGCCGGCGGCGCCGGCCGCGTTTTGCGCTTTGGCCAGGCCTTGCGTTCTTCGCGCAGTGCCGCGCGCCGCTGCACGGTCGCGGCCGGATCGAGCGCGCCGCGCGCGTCGAAGGCGCAGCCGTAAAGGCGTTCGGCGGCGGCGGGCGAGACGTCGTGGAAGCGCAGATCGATCTCCAAGTCGTCGAGGCTGCGCTCGAGCGGATCGCCCCAGCCCGCCGGACCCGGCGGGTTCGCGCGCACGAGGTCGTCGGTGTCGAGCACCATCGCCATCGGCCGCTGCGGTGGCAGCACGTAGCGCTCGCCCTTGACCTCGTCGAATTCCGGAATGTGGCCGCCCGCGAGCGTCTGCGGCACGTCGGTCTTGCGCAGCAGCTCGCTGCCCATCTGCGAACCCGGAAGGCCGCCGAAGAGCCCGATGGCGTCCGGCACTTCCCAGCGGAAGCCGAGACGCTGGAACGTCGGCTTGGCGCGGTGGGGCTTGTAGATCGAGAGGATGCTCGAGCCGCCGCGCCGGTGTCCGGCGCCGCCGGTGTCGGCGCCCCAGCGGCGCTGCAAGTACATGATCGGCAGGTCGAGCTCGAGCGATTCGACGTTGCTGATCAGCGCGCGCTCGATGCTGTGATGCCCGTGCGACGACACGCCGTCGTGATCCGCGTACGCCCCGCCGCCGGAACCCAGCACGTCGTAGGTGCGTCCGGCGAAGCGCTCGCCGAGCTGGTTGGTGCCGAAGAAGAAGAGCGAACCGGGGCGCGCGGTCGACGACGCCTGCGCTTCGTGCCGGTATTTGTCGGAACACGCCGCCAGCCGCGAGAGCGCGACGGTGGTGGCCATCTCGACTTCCCATACGCCGCCCGCGATGTTGCCGCTGAGCGCCGCCGGACGGCGTGCGTTGCAGACCTTGCCTTCCGGGCAGATGACCTGCAGCGGACGATACAGACCCTCGTTCCACGGGATGTCGTAGGCGAGCGTCGGCAGCAAACCGGCCGATACGCCGGCCATCAAACCGCCGAACGTGCAGTTCACCGAGCTCGGCACCTGCGGCGAGGATTTGGAGAAGTCCAAGATCAGGTGGTCGCCGGTCTTGCGCAGCTCGAGGTGCACGACCGGACAGTCGCCCAGAGTGGGATCGAATTCGAGGAAGCCCGTCGACTCGATGACGGCGTCGGGCAATTCGGCGAGGCGGGCACGCAGCCGCGTCTCCGACAGCTCGATCAAGCTCGCCATCACGTCGAGCAGCGTCTCGACGCCGTAGCGTTCGCCGAGCGCTTGCAGGCCGGTGACCGCCGCGTTGTTGGCCGCCATCAAGCCTTTGAGGTCGAGCCCCATCGTCGAGGCGTGCCGGCAGTTGGCGAGGACCATGCGCCACACGTCTTGCCGCAGGACGCCGCGCGAGGCGAGCTTGAGCGGCGGCAGCAACAGCCCTTCCTGATACGACTCGCTGGCCGGCAGCATCACGCTGCCCTCGTGCATCCCGCCGATGTCCGACATGTGCATCATCGCGCCGGACCAGAAGATCAGCCGCCCGTCGATGTGGATCGGCGCGATCAACGCCATGTCGGGCGCATGTACCGAACCCTTCCAGGGATCGTTGACGATGAAGATGTCGCCGGGCTGGATGCCGGGCTCGTCGGTGCAGTCGGCGATCACGCTGCGCACCAGCGCCGCCATCGACGAGGAGTGGTAGAGGATCGTGCGGCCCATCGCCGCGACCGAACCGTCGTGCAAGTACAGCCCGACGTTGTAGTCGGACATCTCGGTGACGTGCTTCGAGCCGGACACGGTCATGAGCCGCGCGGCCTGCTCCTCGGTGATGCCGACGAGGCGGTGCCGGATCACCTCGAACGTCACCGGGTCGACTTTGCGGCCGGTGCGCGCCGGTTCGGCGAGCGCGCTCATTTCGCGGCCCGCTCGCGTCGCAGCGCTTGGCGCGCGAACGAGAGATCCCACATCTCCATCGGGTTGAAGCCGTCGACCGAGCCGGGGTATTGCACTTTGACGATTTCGAGCGCGTTCGAGAGCCCGTCGAGCGTGGGGATGGGGATCTCGGCGATTTCGTCGATCTGATGCATCACGAACCGTTGCACCGCGGCATCGTCGGCGAACGTGAAGTGCTCGGCGAGCGCGTCGAGCGACTCGGCGCGCGTCACCTCCAACAGCCAACCGGGTTCGTGCTTAGCGCGGTTGCACGCATCGAACATCGCGAACACGAGGCCGCGCACGGCGTCGGGGTTGGCCGCGACGTAATCTTCCATCAGCGTCGGGATGATGTAGCCGCCCTCGAAGGCGAACGGGATGTATTCGATCGGGTGCAGTCCGGCGGCGAGCGGGGCGTCGCCGTAGGCGGGCTGGGTGAAAAACGCGTCGCAGCGGCCGTCGACGACGGCTTTCCACATCCCCCAGCGGCCCTCGGCCTTCTCGGTGACGAGCACCTGCTCGACGTCGTCGAGCATCCCGAGCTTGCGCAGCACGACCGTCGGGAACGAACGCTGGGGCCCGGTGTCGCGCACGGCGAGCTTCTTGCCGCGCAGATCCGCGAGCGAGTTGATGCCCGGACGCACGAGCAGCCATTCGAGCCACGCGTGAGCCGATGACGCGACCGTGACGAACGGCGCGCCGGCGGCGCGGAAGCGCTGGAGGCCCCAATAGTTCTCGCTGATCGCGTCGACCTCACCGCGTTTGAGCTTCTCCGCCCAATCCTCCGGACCGGCTTGGACGTGGCGTACCAAGTCGATCTCGAGCTCGTAAGCGGGCGCGCAGCGCACGAGCGCGTGCAGGTACGGGAGCCGGTCGACGTCCCGGTAGAGCAGGCTGATGTGGCGAGCGCTCAACGGAGACCCTCTCTTTCAGTGGAGATTGCGTGCGATCTTGAGGGCTTGATCGAGATAGGATTCGTCGACGACGCTCATGGGATCCCAACTAGTATTGGTGATCGTACCGGCTTCTTTCAGCAGCTGCACCGCGGCGGCATAGGCTTTGCGATCCAAGCGCGCGTCGGCCGGCGGCGTGCGCCCGCGCTGCGGGCCCGTGACATAGAAGTCATAGGCCAACGCGCACGAGTCGCGATCGACCTCGGAGTCCTTGGCGAGGATGTCGATCGCCGCCGTGCGGTTCTTCGGGTTGAGGATGAAGTTGCAGCCGGCCGCGATGCCGGCCAGGAAGCGAATCGCCGCCTGCGGCTTATCGTGCAAGAACGCCTTCGTCGTGAGGATCGGGCCGTTGTTGTAGGCTTGCCCCGCGTTCAGGCGCGCGAGGATGTGCAGGTGCTGATCGGGCGGCAGCGTCACCGGGTCGTTGACGAGCACCGCTTGCACCTGGCCGCCCGCGATCAGCGCGAAGTGCGCCGCGTTGGCACCACCGCTGTAGATCGGGTTCCACTTGCCCTTGCCGACCAGCGCGTCGACTTGTTTGGTCCCGATGATCGTTAGCGACGACGATTTGTCGGGCATGTCGATCGTCTTGCCGACGAGCTGGGCGGGCGAGGTGATGGAGTCCGGCGCGACGAGCGAGACCGGATAGCCTTCGCCGCCGCCGACGACGACGATCTGGTCGGTCTGCCCGTTGGCCTGCGGCACGAGCGTGCCGGTGCCGCCGAACACGACGTCGACTTGGCGGCTGACCAGCGCGCTGATGATCGGAGCATCGCCGTAGAGCGTGATGCGGTTCGTGACCTTCACGCCGGCCTGGTCGAAGAAGCCGCGATCTTGGGCAACGTAGAAGCACCACGGCCCGATGCCCTGACCGAACGTGCCGACGGTGATCGTCTCGGGCGCGCCCTGGGCCCACGCAGCGCCGCTGTTGATGAGTACCGCGAGCGCGAAGCCGAGAGCCATGAATTGCCGCACTGATGCCTCCAGTTCTCTTAGGATGAATGGACGGGAGAGTGAACGAGCTCGAAGAGGTGACGCATGATGCCGTTGAACTCGGCGCTGACCTGGTAGTCGAACGCGCGCGGCCGCGGAGCCGGAACGTCGACGACCTCGACGACGTGTGACGGGCGGCTCGAGAGCACGACCACGCGGTCGGAGAGGAACGCCGCCTCGCGAATGTCGTGCGTGATGAACAGCACCGTCGTGCCTAGGGCGCTGGTGATGCGGGTGAGCTCGAGCTGGAGTTCCTCGCGCGTTTGCGCGTCGAGCGCGCTGAACGGTTCGTCCATCAGCAAGAGCTCGGGCTGGATCGCCAGCGCCCGGGCCAAGTTGCAGCGCTGCTGCATGCCGCCCGAGATCTCGCGCGGGTAGAACTTCGCGAAGTCGGTCAGGCCGACCAGGTCGAGCAACTCGTGCACGCGCGTGTGGGCCGCCGCTCCGGCCAGGTTGGCACGGCGCCGGTTCTGCGCCAGCTCGAGCCCGTACGAGACGTTCTGCTCGATCGTGCGCCACGGAAAGAGGCTCGCGTACTGAAAAACGAAGCCGGTGCTGCCGCGCTGGTCGCCGGCGCCGAAGCGCAAGTTGCCGGTGGTCGGCGGCACCATGCCCGCGGCCATACGCAAGAGCGTCGTTTTGCCGCAGCCCGACGGCCCGACGACGCTGACGAACTCGCCGGCGCGCAGCGCAAACGACACGTCTTCGATCGCGAGGACGGTCGCGCCGGTCGACGACAGGCGGAACTCTTTGCGAACCGACGCAAAGGCGAGCAGCGGCGCGTCTTCGGTCATCGGCTGACGCGCGTCCAGGGGCTCACCCAACGTTCGATCAGCGTGAGCGCCTCGGTCAGCAGCACGCCGCCGCCGGCGAGCACGACGGTGCCCACGAACAGGATCGTCGTGTTGAAGATCTGCGATGCGTTGAGGATCAGGTAGCCGAGGCCTTCGGTCGATCCGAACAGGTCGCCGACGACGAGCCCCACGATGCCGCGTGCAACCGCCAGCCGCAAGCCGGTGAAGATGTGCGGCTGGGTTGCGGGCAGGAGCACCTTCCAGAAAAACTCCCTACGATTCGTGCCGAACGCGGACGCGACGTCGATGTAGTGCGGGTCGAGCATGCGCACGCCTTCGGCCGTGTTGATCAGCACCGGAAAGAAGACCATCAGCGCGACGATGGCCGCCTTCGAGAGCAAACCGAAGCCGAGCCAAATGATGAAGATCGGCGCGAGCGACACCGTGGGCGTGGCATAGAGCGCTTGCACCCAGGGGTTGGCGACATAGCGGAAGCGCGCGTTGATCCCGAGCAGCAAGCCGAGCACGATCGCGACGACCGACGAGGTGACGTACCCGAGCGCGAACTGCTTCGTGCTCACCGCGATGTCCGTCTCGAGCGTCCCCTGCTGCGAGAGCTTGACGAACTCGGCGGCGATGGCGCTGGGCGGGGCCAGCACGAGCGGGCTGACATGGAAGAGGCGGTACGCGAACTCCCACAAGATCAGCCCGATGACGACCGACGCCGTGCCGAAGACAATTGCCGGCGACCGCAGCAGCCGCGGGAGCAAAAAGCGCCGGCCCTGCGTTCCAACGCCGATCGCCGGAAGGTTTACGTCATTACTCGACACAGCCAAATCGCGGCACTCCTGGCGCCGCTAGGGCGAACCGGGGGCGGGTACGAGGGGGATACGAAATCAAGTTTTAACGCTGACGGATTTGAGGGGTCGAGACCATTTCCCTATCTAACGGTGGCGGCATGACGCGTCTTTTCGTACGTGCGCTTTCGCTGCTGGTTTGCCTGGGATTGGCGACGGCGCCGGCCGGCGCGCAGACCCCGGTCGAAGTGTCGTTGGCCATGAACGCGCCGGGCAGCGGCAACTGGCCCGTGTACATCGCGCTGGCCCAGAATTTCTTCGCCGGCGAGGGACTCCACGTTACGACGGTGATGAGCGGCAGCAACGTCGCCACGATGAACCTGGTCGCGACCGGTTCGGCCAATTTCGCCCTCGACGGCAGCGACATCGAGATCGAATCGGTCGCGCACGATTTGCCGGTCATGATCATCGCGCCGGAGTTCGGTCCGAATCCGTACACCGTCCTCACGGCGGCCGGCATCACCAGCTGGCAGCAACTGAAAGGCAAGACGATCGCGCTCGGCTCGCCCCAAGACGTGTCCTCGCTCTCGTTCTTGAAGATGGCGGCGCAGCAGCATCTCGGGCGTGACGATTTTTCGATCTTCACCTCGGCCAGCAGCAGCTCGCGCTACGACGCGCTGCTCTCGGGTCAGGTGGCGGCGACCGTGCTGTCGCAGCCGTTCGACATCCAGGCCGAAGAGCACGGCTTTCATCCGCTGGCCACCGGCTCCGCCACGCTCAAGCCGTGGGCGGATACCAGCATCGCGGTCAATTCGAAGTGGGCGGCGGCGAACCGGGCAGCGGTCGTGCACTTCGTGCGCGCGCTGAAGGCCGCGGTGCGGTTCGGCTACACGCACAAGGCCGAGGCGGTCGCGGCGCTCGTGGCGACGACGAACATCGCCGCGTCGACGGCACAGAAGGCGTACGACTACGACTTCACCCAGCTCCACGTGTTCACCATCAACGACCGGTTCGATTTCCGGCGCGACCTGCTGGCCATGGGCGATTCCATCCGCGCGGCCGGCGCGATTGCGACCGTGCCGCCGATCGACGCTTTTTTCGATCCCTCGTATCTCGCCGGCGCGGGACGTTGAACGACATCGAACTCTCGGCCGCGCTGACGGTCAACGACCGCACGCGGCCGCTGCTCGACGGAAGCGTCGCTCCGGCCGGGATCAAACTTCGCTTGAGCCCGATGGAATCGGCGGAGATGTTCTGGCGGCAGCTGAGCTTCGGCGAGTTCGACGTCTCGGAGATGTCGATGTCGGCGCTCTCACGGCTGGTCGCCGACGGCAGATCGGAGTGGCTGGCGCTCCCGGTGTTCACCTTGCGGCGCTTCTATCACACGCAGCTGCTGGTGCGCGCCGGCGCGGGGATCGCGACGCCGGCGGATCTGCGCGGCAAGCGCGCCG
>Ga0181536_10005985_pt1 | contig 12313 bp, 11 predicted proteins | sample PEATcosm2014_Bin_41_FD_121105 | JGI IMG/M metagenome (GOLD analysis project Ga0181536, IMG submission 121105) | Peatland microbial communities from MTU Mesocosm Facility, Houghton, MI, USA - PEATcosm2014_Bin17_60_metaG | ecosystem: Environmental > Terrestrial > Soil > Wetlands > Peat | place...
GATCTGCGATGGCTCGCCTCGGGCCCCCGATGCGGGCTCGGCGAATTGCGCTTGCCCGCCGTGCAGCCCGGCTCCAGCATGATGCCGGGCAAAGTAAATCCGGTAATTGCTGAAAGTTTGCTGATGGCGTGCGCCCAGGCGATCGGTCACGATGCCGCCATCGCATGGGCCTGCGGGTCGGGGAACTTCGAGCTCAACACGATGATGCCTCTCCTCGGCTACGACTTGCTCGACTCGATCGAGCTGTTGAGCGCGGCCGCGGAAAATTTCCTGCAACGTTGCGTTGTGGGGCTGGAAGCGGACGCCGATCGCGCTCTGTACTACGCCGAGCGATCTCTCGGGAATGCCACCGCATTAGTCCCGGAGATCGGGTATGAGAAGGCGGCTGCGATTGCGCAGGAAGCCTATCGAAGCGGGCGAAGCATTCGCGAGGTTGCCAAGGAAAAAAGCGGATTGCCGGACGCACGGCTTCAAGTATTGCTCGATCCAAGATCGCAAGCTCGCGGTCAAGTCACGGAAGATTCGGGAATCCAGACGCCGGACGAAAAAGTGGATCTCATGTCGGAAGAGTCGTTTCCCGCAAGCGACCCTCCCGCTTACTGACGCAGCCCGCGCCCACGTTTCTCGTCCAGCTTTTGCGACGCCGGCGATATCGCGCCGGTGTAAGTATGATGGGGCGTCGAGCTAGGTAATTATCGCTACAATAAGCCTTCGGCGCGGTAAAATCGCATGCTATCCTGACGCATCGAAGGAGACGCCCCATGAATTGGTACTATGCCGATCAAGGTCAGCAGAAAGGTCCCGTCGAAGAGCCGGCGTTGGACCGACTGGTGCAGGCGGGCGTGGTCCGGGACGACACGCTTGTGTGGCACGAAGGCATGGAGACGTGGCAGAAACATAGCTCGGTGCGCGGGTTTGCTCCTGCTCCGGCGTTTCCTTCGCCGGGCGCACTCCCCAACACGGCGGGCGACATCCGCTATTGCGGCGAATGCGGCCGGCCTTTCTCCGCGAATGAACTGGTCGCGATCGGTCCAGTCTCCGTTTGCGCGACGTGCAAGCCGATTTACTTGCAGAAACTGCGCGAGGGCGGCGGCCTGGCGGTGGGCGCGCGGCGCTATGGCGGCTTCTGGATTCGCCTGGCGGCGCGCGTCGTCGACGGCATCCTGCTGAATGTGGTCTTCCTAGTTGTGCGGCTTCCCTTCGGGATTGCGATGTTCACCCCAGGCCTGGGACGCGACCCCGGCGCCCTGGCGGCCTTCGTCAGCACCACGCTCGTCTTCACCTTCATGAGCGCTGTCGCCACGGCCTGCTACGAAATCTTCATGATCGGCCTGCGCGGGGCGACGATCGGCAAGATGATTTTCGGACTCAAGGTGATTCGCGCCGATGGGTCTCCGGTTTCCCTCGGCCTCGCGACCGGCCGCTACTTCGCGCAGTGGATCAGCGCGATCACGTTTGGAATCGGGTACATCATGGCGGGATTCGACGATCAAAAACGGGCGTTGCACGATCGCATCTGCGAGACGCGAGTCATCTACTCCCGGTAGCCAGATGCGAGCGGCCGAACACCAGGTGACCTCTAACGGCATCGTTTGTGGCGCTCTTTCCTGGCCGCTCCCGCCGGATTTACGGTCGAGCGAAGAGGAGATGACATGCCCCATTTGCCGCGCTCCGGTTCTGGTGAATGTCTTCCCGGCGTTCGCGCATTCGCATACCGGTAGTATCCCGCAGCCCTTGGGAGAGAACACGGAAGCGAGCTGCTTCTACCACCTGCGGAGCCGCGCCTCCACGCCCTGCGATGAATGCGGCCGGTTTCTATGCAGCCTCTGTACGCTCGAGATTCCGGGCGCAAAACTTTGCCCGGTGTGCTTTGAGGCGAGCGTTCGGGGACGCAAGCTTCAGCATCTGGAAACCAGCCGCACGATGCACGATAGCATTGCGCTGGCGCTGGCAACCGTTCCGGCGCTGATGGTGTGGCCGGTTTTCATCACCGCGCCGCTCACTCTATTCTGGATCGGCCGTCATTGGAATTCGCCCACCAGCATTCTCCCGCGCTCGCGATGGCGATTCTACTTCGCCGGACTGTTGGCAGTGGCGGAGATCGCGCTCATCGCCGTCGTCATCGTCGCGATTCTGAAGGTGCGAAGATGAACCGCACCGGCGCGGAAGAGCAATATGTCCGATTGACAGGGAAAAGGCGCACCTGGACTGGATTCTCCCAGGCGTGGCTCGGTGACGATCATCTTCTGATCGTGCATTCGATCCGCTTCGTGGAACGCTATCAGCGCTTCGCCTTGTCCGACATTCAGGCGATCGTCGTCACGGAAGGCGGCCGGCGAGCCGTTTGGCAAGCGCTGGTCGTACTCGCGTGCATTTCCCTGGGTCTGTCCCGAACATCGGCGTTCGCCAAGGGGTTTTGGGGGATCGTCGGCTCTGTTGCGCTGGCGCTCGCGATCGTAGATGTCGCGCGCGGGCCGCGCTGCCGCTGCTTCCTGCAGACCGCGGTGAGCCGGGAGCGTCTTTTGTGTGTCTCGCGCATGCGCACGGCGCGCTCTTTTCTGGCCGTCCTTGTTCCGGCGATTCAATCGGTCCAAGGTACGGTTCCCGCGGAAGAGCCCGCGCAAGCTCCGGGGCCGGCGCCTTCCGCCGCGCCAGCATCCATGCCGATTTCGCAGCCGGCCCTATCGATCCCGCGGCCGCCCGCGATCGAACGTACCTTAGGTTATGCGCCGGAGGTTCTGTTTGCCGTCCTTATGCTGGATAGCGTTCTCGTGTTCGTGGCGTTGCGCTCGACCATCGGCGTGGCATTTAGTCTTTTGCCGATGGTCTACTTTGCCGAGTTCCTGATGGGTATCCTCGCCCTGGTTCAATCCCGAGCCCGGAACGCCGCGTTGCTCGCCGTCCTGGCCGCGACGTTCTTGTGTGTGTTAATCGATCCGTTCGTCTTAAGCGGAACGGCGGTGTGGCCTGGCTTCGTCGCGAGTGTGCGGGAGGCGTCTTCGGGTACGATTTTCTGGAACACGCGTATTGGCGCTTCGGTGACGACGATGCTGCTCGCGGCGGGCTGGCGGACGGCCATCGCCGTACTTGGCCTTCTGGTGTGCTATTTCGAAAGGACGGCGGCGCGGAATTGAGTTCTCTCCTTCAACAGCGTTGCATGGTCCACGCCCATCGTGAAGCTGCCGTGCGTTGTCCGGGCTGCCGGCGATTCTATTGCCGCGAGTGCGTGACCGAACATCTTGGGCGCATGATGTGCGCGCCGTGCGTGGCGCGAGCGGAAATGCCTCCGGAGCGGCGCGAAGCGTCGATGGCGATGTGGAGTATCCTCTCCGTGACCGGATTGTTTTTGGCGTGGATGGTTTTCTACTATTTCGGTATGACGCTGGCCCGCGTGCCCTCCACGTTTTTCGGGAGCACTCCCTGATGAACGAACGGGGATTGACGAGAAAACAGGGATTGACGAGCGAACGCGGAGCCGTCGAGATTCTGGAAGAAGCCATTCAGCTCCTGCGCACGACGCCCGCGGCGAACATCGCCGTATACCTTACGGGCGCGATTCCCTTTTTGGTCGGCCTGCTGTTTTTCTGGACCGACATGACTCGTAATCCATTCGCAGCCGAGCGGCTCGCGGCGGAATCGTTGGCCGTTGCCGTGCTGTTCCTCTGGAAGAGCGTCTGGCAAGCCCTCTTTGAGGCGCGGCTCTATCGACAACTCTCGTTGAGCTCGCCTCAGCCACTCAAGCTCGCGCGGCTGGGGGCGATCCAGTGCGCTCTGCAGCCGTTGAGTCTGGTGGCGATTCCCGTCAGCGGCCTGGCGGTGATTCCCTTTGCCTGGACGGTCGCTTTCTTCCGCAACGCAGGCCTTTTCGCCGCGCTCGGCGAGCCTCGCGCGGTCGCGGTGGCGCGGCGTCAAGCGGGATTGTGGAACCGCCAAAACTGGCTTCTGCTGACGCTCGCCAGCCTGGCCGGCCTGCTGCTGTTTGCGAATGTGCTGATCTCGATCGTGCTCCTGCCGCAACTCGGGCGCAGCATTCTCGGGATGGAAGGCGACTTCGCGCGGCTCGGCACCCGTTTTCTGAATTCGACGACGTTGGCGGTCGCGGCATCCGTGATGTGGCTGGGTATCGATCCCTTGTTGGACGCTGTTTACGTGCTTCGATGCTTTCAGGGAGAGTCGCTCGCAACGGGCGAGGATTTGCAAGTGGCCCTGAAGCGCACGATCCGCGCGGCCGCGCTGACGCTGCCGTTGTTCATCGCGATATTTGTCGCGATGCCGAACGCTCGTGCGCAGGCTCCAGACAAGGAAACTCAGGTGCGCGGCACGATCGATCCACAACGGCTCGATCGCACGATCGGCCAAGTGATTCGCCGCCGCGAGTTCGCGTGGCGCACGCCGCATGCGGCCGGGCCGGAGCCGCAGGGTCGATGGGTCAGCTGGGTGCGCAGCGCGCTGGATACACTCACGCGGGGCGTTGCCTGGGTCATGGAACATATTCAGAACTGGTTCCGCGGAAAACCAGATGAGAATGGTGCGGAACAGACCTCCACCCAGCGCCCGCCGATCGAGCTATGGATTGCGCTGGTGGCGATCGCATTGCTTGTGGCAGGCGTTGCGGCGTTCGTCGCGGGCCGGCGGAAGAAGGCAATTCAGGCGCAGCCGGTAAAGCCCACCGCCGCGTCCATCGATCTCGCCGACGAATCGATTACGGCGGATCAAATGCCGGAGAGCTCCTGGCTGCAACTGGCCGAGGATCTGCTCGCGAAGGGGGACTGCCGGCTGGCGCTGCGCGCGTTGTACCTCGCCGGTTTGAACTCCTTGAGTGACCGGGGGCTGATCTCGATTCGACGATGGAAATCAGGGCTCGATTATCGCCGCGAACTGGAGCGCCGGGCGCGCGGTTCAAACGACGCGCATCTGACACCGGCATTCGCTCGGAACGTCTTCCTGTTCGAGCGCGGCTGGTATGGAAGGGAACTCGTGGAACGCGCGGACGTGGAAGCGTTCGCGCAGGGATGGGAGGAGATCAGGCGTTATGCCGGCCGCCCGTAACGGAGCCATATGGTCGATCATGTTCCTGGTCGCGCTGTTCCTCGCGGGCGCGTGGGCGGTGATGATCGCGCCACTCGCCACGGGCGATCTGTACCCGCCCTACTCGTCTTTCCGTACTGATCCTTTGGGCGCGAAGGCGCTTGTTGAAAGTCTCTCCGAGCAGCCCGGGCTGGACGTCACGCGACTTTACAAAGCCCGCCCGCCGCTCGATCGCGAAACAACTCTCCTTATATTGGGCGTGGACTCGGTGGGATGGAGCTCTTCGCCGAAGCCGGCGTTCGACGATTACGAAACGCTGCTGAAGAACGGCGGCCGTATTGTGATCGCGTTTCTTCCCGCGCGCGCTCCGGAAATGCCGCCGAATACGGCGGCCCTCCAAGAACAGTGGCATATCCGTCCGCGCTATCGAAAAGTCTCCGGACGGGCGCAGCGCGATTCCGGCACGATACCCCGGGAAGCGGCGCTTTACTTCGAGCCCGGCAAAGAGTGGCGAGTCTTGCAATCGCGCCGGGGCGACGCGGCCATCGTGGAGCGAGATCTCACCGGCGGAACGCTAGTTCTGATCGGCGACAGTTTTCCGCTCAGCAATCAAGGTCTTTCGGAGGCAAGCGACGGAGCATTGATTGCCCAGCTCGTCGGAACGGTAAAGCGCGTCCTGTTCGATGAAAACCAATTCGGCGTTTCGGAAACCGGCAGTGTTGCGCTACTGCTCCGGAAGTATCATCTAGAGGCGGCGCTCGCGATGCTGCTCGCCGTCGCGGGCTTGTCTGTCTGGCGCAACACCTCCACTTTCCTCCCTCCGCGCGAGGCTCAGCGTTCCTCTCGCGTGACGGGGCGCGATTCGCACGAAGGTCTCGCGGCCCTTCTGCGCAGAAATATTCCTGAAGATCGGCTTCTTTCGGAGTGCTGGAAAGAGTGGACCCGCTCGGCTTCGCGGCGAGACTCTCAACAAGGCCGGGCGGAAATGGTCTTGGCGGAAATCGAAAACGAAAATGGGAAACAAGATCCCGTCGCGGGTTACCGCGCTGCTTGCCGCGCTCTGGCTGCTCGCGGAATTCTGATGGAGAGAAAATGACGGAAAGATTAGAACAGCTCCACCAGATTCTGCAGTCCACGAAGCAAGAGGCGCGCAAGGTCATCCTCGGACAAGACGAGGTGATCGAACAGGCGCTCATTGTGATCCTGGCGCGGAAGCATGCGCTGATCGAAGGCGTTCCGGGGATCGCGAAAACGCTGCTGGCGCGTACCCTGGCTCGCCTGCTCGGCTGCGAGTTCGCGCGCATTCAGTTCACGCCCGACCTGATGCCCGCCGATATCACCGGCACGAACGTCTTTCACTTCGGCCGCAATGAATTCACACTGGTCAAGGGGCCGGTTTTCACTTCGTTCCTGCTCGCCGATGAAATCAATCGCGCGCCCGCCAAAACGCAATCGGCGCTGTTGCAGGCGATGCAAGAGCGCACCGTGACGATCGATCGCGAAACTCACGCGCTGCCGGATTCTTTTACGGTCTTTGCCACGCAGAATCCGATCGAGTACGAAGGCACGTATCCGCTTCCAGAGGCGCAGAAGGACCGCTTTCTTCTGAAGATCACGATGGCCGCGCCGGATCGCGAGCACGAACTCGAGCTGGCGATGCGCATGCTGTCCGATGAGCCGCCCGAGGAATCGCTCGAACGCGGAGCGGTGCGTCCGATTCTGAATCCAGGCGAGCTCGCGGCCGCGCAGGCGGCGTTGGGGGATGTATCCATGCGCCCCGAGCTGGCAGCGTACATCGTGGACTTGGTTCGGCAGACCCGCTCCCATGAGAGTGTGCTGGTGGGCGCGGGACCGCGCGCGACGCAGGCCCTGGTGCTCGCGAGCCGTGTCCACGCCGCGCTCGACAAGCGCGCTTTCGTGACCCCTGATGATGTCAAGGCGCTCGCCAAACCGGTGTTGGAGCACCGCATCATTCTGCGGCCCGAATTCGACATGGAAGGCATGACGACGGCGGAAGCGGTCGACAAGATTGTAGAGAGCGTGTCGGTTCCCGTGTGACGGCCTGTGAGGATCGTTCCATGAAGTGCACGATCGTTCCGTCACCACGGCTCATCTGGCTAGCGGCCGTGGTGGGATTTCCCACGGTCGTCGTGGAAGCGGTTATCCCGCAGGCACGCGGCGCGGCCGTAATGCTGATCGCGGTTATCTTGATTGCCGCGGTCGTAGACGCGCTGCTGCGCCGACGCGCTCTCGCGGACTTGAAAATTGAGCTGCCAGAGTTGCTGCGTCTGGTGCAGGGCCGTGAAGCGCACTTTCCGGTTACCATTCACAATGGCCGCAATCGCGGACGTCGAATCAGGATCGGATTCGCTATGCCAGAGGGCGTGGAGGTACAGCCGGAAGAGCAATCGATTGAGGTGCCCGCGGCGCTTTCTCGCGCCGTTTCTCGCGCTGTTTTTCACGCTGTTTTTCACGTGGACTGGTTGTGCCACCCGCAGCGGCGCGGCAGTTACAAGATACAAGAATGCTATTTGGAGTCGTCTTCGCCTTTTGGCTTATGGTCGGTTCGTGGCACGCAATCCATCTTCTTCGAGATTCGCGTTTACCCGAACCTGCGCGATAGCGGCGCTCTGAAAGCTCTGCGGCGCGGGATGGAAAATCTTCACCTCACGCGCCAGCTCGGGCTCGGGCGCGAGTTCGAGAAACTGCGTGAATATTCAGCCGGCGACAGCTCCGATGAAATTCATTGGAAAGCCACGGCCCGCCGCGCTCGCCCGATCACGAAAGTGTTTCAGATTGAGCGGACGCAGGAGATCTACGTCGTGATCGATGCCTCGCGGCTGTCGTCTCGAACCATCGGAGCAGAATCCGCTCTGGAATGCGCTATCAAGGCGGCCCTGACCGTGGGAGCGGTAACGGAAAAGCGTGGAGATTTGTTTGGGATCGCCGCGTTTTCCGATCGCGTCGAAACCTTTGTTCAGGCACACGGCGGCAAGCTGCATTATTCGGCCTGCCGAGAGGCGATCAATAATCTGCGTTCCCGGCCGGTTTCGCCGGATTTCGAGGAAATCGCCACGCTTCTGCGTTTACGGTTGCGCCGCCGATCGCTGATCATATTTCTCACCGCGCTCGATGACCCGCTTCTCGCCGAACACTTCGAGCGTTCCGCGCGCCTGCTCGCCGGGCGGCATCGAGTGCTCGCGGCCATGCTACGCCCGAGCTCCGCGCGTCCGCTGTTTCACGATGCGGAGATCGAATTTACCGAGGATATCTATCGGGCGCTGGCCGGGCATTTAGGGTGGAGCAAGCTTCACGAGCTGCAAGGCACACTGGGCCGCCGCGGCGTGCATCTCGCCCTGCTAGAACCTGAATCTTTCGCTGAGAATCTCGTGAATCTTTATGACGACGTCAAGCAAAGGCAACTGCTATGATTCTCGACTTGCCGCGCTTTGTGGAAACCGAACGGCCTCAGTGGAAGGCGCTCGAGGCGACTCTGGACTGGATCGAGATGAATCCCGGCGGCCGTCTCACGATAGAGGAAGCTGCTCGCTTTCACGCGCTCTATCAGCGGGCCGCGGACGATCTGGCGCGGGTCGCGGCCTTCGCCGCCGAGGGCGAACTTCAGACCTACCTTGGGTGGCTGGTGAGCCGCGCGTACGCGGAGATTCATGAAGCGCGACAGCGCGCTCGCTTTCGTCCGTGGCGCTGGTTCACGTTCGAGTTTCCGGCCACATTCCGCCGCCACATTCGCGCGTTTCAGCTGGCGGCTCTCCTGACCCTGATTGGCAGCGTCTTCGGAGCGCTCGCGGTCCAGTACGATACCGAAGCGAAGTCCGTGCTGATGCCTTTTGACGGCCTTCGCATGACGCCCGCGGAGCGCGTCGCCCAGGAGCGCGCCGAGCAAGGGAGGCAAATGACCGGGAGGAAGGGTACATTTTCCGCGCAACTGATGACTCATAACACCCAGGTCGCGCTTACCACTCTCGCGCTCGGCATGACGTTTGGATTCGGAACGACGATCATGCTGTTTTACAATGGCGTCATTTTGGGCGCCGTTGCCCTTGACTACGTGACCGGCGGCCAGACGATGTTTCTGCTGGGATGGCTTCTGCCGCACGGCGTCGTCGAAATTCCCGCGATTCTGGTAGGGGGGCAAGCGGGCCTGGTCATCGCGCACGCACTCATCGGTTGGGGCGATCGAAGTTCACTTGCCGAACGGCTGCGGGACGCCGCGCCCGACGTCGCCACGCTCGCCGGAGGGGTCGCCGTGCTGCTGGTTTGGGCCGGCCTGGTGGAGGCATTCGTCTCGCAGTATCACGAACCCGTTGTTCCCTACACGTTAAAAATCGCCTTCGGCCTGATCGAGGCGCTGTTGCTCACGATGTTCCTCGCGCGCTCGGGACTCTCCCGCGAGGTTTCCCATGCGCGCTGAAATTGTTTTGATTCGCACGCCCGAGGGCATTGAATTCGCGCTTCCGCTCGCCGGACCTTTCAGCCGAATGCTGGCTTTCGCGGTCGATTTTGCGGCGATTGTGGCGGCGGGGACTCTCCTGGCGCGCCTGGTGGCTCCGCTCGAACTCATCAGCGCCGACGCGGAACAGACCGCGATCACCATACTCTATTTCGCGCTTTCGCTGCTCTATGGAATCCTGACCGAGTGGCTGTGGAGGGGGCAAACGATCGGCAAGCGGCTGCTCGGCCTGCGAGTGGTCGATGCGAGCGGGTTGCGATTAAAACCGTCGCAGATCGTGATCCGGAATCTGCTGCGCTTCATCGATCTGCTCCCGGGATTGTATTTGGCCGGGGGCGTGTGCTGCGTCCTGAGCGCCCGCCGCCAGCGGTTGGGCGATATCGCCGCGAGTACCATCGTGATCCGCATTCCGGAGAGGACAGAGCCGGACGTCGACCGGATTCTCGGGCGCAAGTTCAACTCCCTGGCCGAGGTTCGTCATCTCGCGGCGCGCTTGCGGCAGAAAGTGCCGGCCGATGTGGCGCATCTGTGCCTGGAGGCGATCATGCGGCGCGATGAGATCCAGCCGGCCGCGCGACTGGCTCTCTTCCGCGAATTCGCCGGCTATCTGAAAACCTTAGTTTCCTATCCGGCTGACATCGTCGAACAACTGACGGATGAGCAATACGTGGCGAGCGCGGTGGATTTGCTGTTCCGGCGGGTCAACACGATTGCGATCAAGGCGAATCCCGGTCACGCGCATTCGTCAACGATTGACACGCGATCCTCCGCCGATTAAAGTTGGGGCATGGAACAAGAACCCATGGGCAGCCACCGCTTCGCCAATCCGGCGCAGGCATTTGTGCCCTCTTCCCTCGCGGCGGAAAACGCCCGCTTCATGAGCGGAGTCTACGGCTGGATGACCAGCGGACTCTGCGTCACTGGCGTCGTGGCTTGGAACGTATCGGGCAATCCGGAAATGGTGCAAGCGATTTTCGGTAATCGCCTGCTGTTCTGGGCTTTGATTATTGCGCAATTGGGAGCCGTCGCCGCGCTGTCGTGGCTCATCAACCGGATCAATGGCTTGACGGCAACGGTCATCTATTTTCTTTACGCCGCATTGACCGGCCTCACGCTGTCCAGCATCTTTCTGGCGTATACGGGTTCCAGCATCGCGGAAGTATTCGCCGTCACGGCTTTCGGATTTGCGGGGCTCAGCGCCATCGGCTATTTGATGAAGCGGGACCTCGGTCCAGTGGGCTCGTTCTGCATGATGGGTCTGTTCGGATTGGTCGGCTTCGGGTTACTGTCGATGTTCTTCCCATCCTTGATGGGTGCGAGCGGAAGCTTCGTGTTCTCCATCGTCGGCATCATCGTGTTCGCGGGACTGACGGCGTATGACACGCAGAAGATCAAGGCCATGAACGTTCCCGGCAGCGAGGGGACCGACGCCGGACGCAAGACCGCAATCTTCGGCGCCTTGATGCTCTATCTCGACTTCATCAACTTGTTCCTTAGCCTGCTGCGGTTGACGGGGCGCAGACGGTAGGTCTTCACAGAATCGCTATTTCACTCTTCCTATTTCATACTGCCTATTTCACGACCAAGTGCGATAGGTCTTTCTCGTTTTCGAGACAAATATAATCGAGCAGGTCGGTATCCAGCTGGAGGATCTGATTGAGCTTGACGGTCCACGGTTTGGTATACGCCTTGGGATCATTTACCGTAAGTTCGACTTCCAGGCGTCCGTAGTTGACGCGACGAATTCGCTCCGTAATCTTGGCCGCATCCGTGATGGGATCGCCGTAGGTATCGAGCCAGATTCCGTCCCGAAAGCCGGTGGTTTCCACCACCAAAGTATCGCCCTCCCATTTTCCCGTCGAATAACCGTTCCAGGAAGGCTGCGGATCGACGGGCAGCGGCCGCCCATCCGTGAAGATCTGCCGGTAACTCGCGTTGTACTCATGGATCATCAGCAGAAGCCCTGGAACCTGAATGATCTTCCTCACCATGGGAATCGTGTGCAGTTCCACGATCCCGATCGGCAAACAGTGAGTCAGGGGATCGTCTTTCCGCTGAGCGGCGGTGCGGGCTTTCGCCAGGGCCAAAGCCCACGGTTGATAAGGCAAGCCATCCTTGAGCCCCCAGCCAATGTTCCCGAATTCCTGAGGAGCATAGAAATCCACGCAGCCCTCCGGCGGGCACGGCTTGTTGTGCTCCACATCCCAGCTTCCGGAAAAATCGGGCTTCCCGTCGGCGGTGCGCGGCGCGGAAGCGGCAAGATTCGGCTTGCCGTCCGCCGTTCGAGGGATTCCCGCGGTCGGATAGCTCCACTGTGCCGCAAGCGGCACGGCCAACGCCGCGGCGACCACCACGAAGACGATTTTCGGCACGAGAGATTTCATTTTTCCCACCAATGTATAACATGTTTACGCGGCGAGCAGACTCGGTAATGAGTCAAGTTCGATTTTTCACCAGGACGTGGCGTGTCCCGAGACGGTATGGGATATTGGCATCATGCTGGAACGTCTCTGGCGTAGCCTCGTATATTGGATTTCGGTTCTCCGTTTGGCGCTCGAGAGCATTGTCAGCTGGGGGATCAAGCACTTCGTAGGATTCCTCATCGCTGTTGCGATCCTCGGTTTTCAGATCCACTACAAAGTTTTCACAACTGCACTAGAGAGAAGGTGGCTTTCGATTGCGTGGCCCTACCTCGCGGCGTTGGTAATCGGATATCTTTTTCACGTCGCCCGGGCCGCATGGCAGATGCATGAAGGTAAACAGCTGGAAATCGATCAAAGCATCGAGGAAATGCGACTTATGAAGGAGTCGCAC
>Ga0181536_10005992_pt1 | contig 12303 bp, 17 predicted proteins | sample PEATcosm2014_Bin_41_FD_121105 | JGI IMG/M metagenome (GOLD analysis project Ga0181536, IMG submission 121105) | Peatland microbial communities from MTU Mesocosm Facility, Houghton, MI, USA - PEATcosm2014_Bin17_60_metaG | ecosystem: Environmental > Terrestrial > Soil > Wetlands > Peat | place...
AAGGACTTAGGTTGTGAAGCGCCTTGGCGATCAGCTCTTTCCCGGTTCCGGTGGCACCGGTTATCAGCGCTGTCCGAAACAAAGGGGCAACACGACGGACCCTTGAAAACCCTTCCGGCATTCTTGGACTTCGACCCACCATGCCCTGGAACTGATAGGCTTCAAGTGTTTCGTTGTCGAGTTCCTGAGTGTGTCGTCGCGTTTCAGCCTGCGCAATGACGCCCGAAACCAATTGGCGCACTTTGGAGGGTTCTAACGGCTTAGTGAGCAGGTCACTGGCCCCTCTTGCAACCGCGGCTAGAGCCCCGGTCTGGGTCCAGCGATCCGTCATGAGAACCACTTCGAGAGCGGAATCGCCCGCAAACAGGTCGGGCAACGGCACTTCGCCATCATCCAACTTTGAATCCAAGAGGACCATTTGGGGCAGGAACTCGCGATAAAAGCTTATCCCCTCGGCCCGGTCGCGTGCCCTCAGCACCGCTACGGGCAAACCCAAAACTGCGCGGCCAAAGGCTTCCGCTACTCCAACATCCCCATCAATCACTAATACCGAATAGATAGGGACGGACAGGGATTGGTGCCTTCCCGGAAAGACACTCATAAGCAATCACTTCTCCGACAATTGCTTGATCCGCCTTAGCATTTCTTGTCCAACGGCGTCTCCCGGAAACACTTCCGCTTGCAATTTCTCCCTTGCCTCGGCAAGCGAGAGCCGCGACGCCTGTGGTCGCACGTACGTCCGTTTAGGTTTCTTAGCCGTCTTTTTTCCCGAAGTGGATCCCATTTGTTTTCCCTCCTACGTATGTGAGTGCGCGTCGCCGAGCGAAAGCTCTTGCGACCGCTTTAGATTCTTAACGGTTAACTGCTGTTGCTCCCGCAGGGCCCGTTTGAGATGACCCAGCACCCGTCGCAAGTGCTCCAGATACATCCCCTTGTTCCAAAGCGTCAAAGCGGAAATGGTATATGCCTCCTGTTTCACTGGACAGGCAGCGAATTTGCTGTTACGAAAACCGAACAGACGCTTACGGGCGAGCCGCTTGGTGCGACCGGTGGTTTCCGTCTGAATCCGGGAACCGTACTGCAACCATGCGTGCTTTTCGGTTCAAAAATCCGGAAATCCAGGTAGAAGCTGGTACCAGAGTGTCAACGAACGGAGCCGGAATCGGCTTCTGAGGGTTGTAGGCGCCGCGATTCGCGAGGCGCCGCGGGATCGCTCCGTACTGCTCGTGTTCTTGTCTGGGCTCGGCGGGAATTGCCCCACTTTTCCCGCAGCACATGAATTATTTCGCAAAATTATAGCACATGCTAGGCGGGAATCGCTGGTCGAGAAGTCAATTCCGCGTCCCGTCAAGGGCGTTTTCCGAGACAGCCTCAAGCAGGGGCGGCAGGTGCATCTGTACTCGGGCACGCCGGGACGCACCGTGTGGGCGCAGTCACGGCAGACGAACCGTCCATCCTTATAGGCGATCATCGGCCTGAAGTCGGTTCCCGCCATGCAATGGGGGCAGCGGATGGTCAGGATTGTGTCGATCGGCAACGGGCGCTCCTGCACAGTGGCAACGGAAACTGCACGCAGGATTCCAAATGCGAGGTCCTGTGATCCCGCAGAAAGCCAAAGGATCGTTGGTGATCGTATTGACGTTGAGCCGAACCCGTGCCGAGATTCCGGCAGGCGTGCCGACAGGCGGGCAGGTCAGGCACGCTGATGAAGGCTTGTGATAAGTGGGATCAATTCGTGCCAATGTTGGACAGGGTGCTACCCCGACAGGTAGCACTCCCCTTATTTGATGGCAAGGAATCGCCGCAACCTTCCGCTTAGTCGTTTGTCGCTTCTCTCACGATCCGAGCAGCGGCTTGGCTGGCGTCCTGTTCGTCGAGGAATCCTATATGGTGCCAGCCGACATTCAATATGAGGCCTGGAGTACCAAACCTCGTCAATTTAGCGGTTTGACGCTTGGCGTTAATTTTAGATACGACAAATGCGCCGTGATGACCAATTGCGAATACTCGGTCGCCAACTTTGGGAACTGTTTTCCTGTCCATGCCCACAGTTTCCCACAGGCCGGAACCGATTGCTACCTGTGGAAATTCAAACTGATTTCAGAAGTCCTTGACATAGCCGTCACCTTCATAGAGGCACCACTACCCAGAAGCGAAGCGAGTTGCGTTGAACCCGCTCTAGCGATATAGTCCTCACCGGTTCTTGCTGCCCCGTCGACCATTACGCTCGACCATCCAGGCGCGAATAACTCATATGGAGGAACATCAATGCAACCCACTCGCGGTTTCACGTTCTCTTGGCTGGCTTTTTTCGTGCGTATCGCACTCAGCGGATACGCCTTTTCCGCTACAGTGGCCGTCGGCACCTGCACGACGCTTGTCCACTTCGCTACCATTCAATTGGCGGTAAATTCTGTTCCCGCCGGAAGCATAATCAAAGTTTGCCCCGGCACTTACCCCGAGCAGGTGGCAATAGTCGCCACGAACCTTACTCTCGCAGGGATAGCAAGCCCGTCTGGCGATGCCGCCGTGATTTTGCCGCCCGCAACAGGCTAGGTCGCGAACACGGCTGATGTGGATACGGGAAAACCGATCGCAGCCCAACTCTTGGTGCAGAATGCCGGCCCGGTCTCGATCAGTAATCTCACGGTTGATGGAACAGGGAACGCGATCACTGGCTGCAGTCCCGATCTGCAGGGCATCCTGTTCCAGAACGCCACCGGCACGGTGAAACACGTCGCCGTGCGCAACCAGCTACCAAACGGCATTCCCAATGGTTGTCAGATTGGGGAATCTATCTACGTGCAGACCGCCGCAGGTCACTCTTCCACGGTGACGGTCGAAAATAGTTCAGTTCACAATTACAACAAGAACGGAATCACGGGAAACGATCCCAACACGAACCTAATCCTCACGTTGAATTATGTGCAGGGAGCTGGCGTGGTTCCGGTTCCGGGTGCGGCTCAGAACGGCATCCAGCTTGGTTATGGAGCCACGGGAACGATCAAGGGCAACACCGTGATCGACAATATCTATGGGGATCCAACGGTCGCGGCTTCAGCCAATATTTTGCTCTATGACACCGCGGAAAATAGCGGAATCGCGGTCACCAGCAACAGAGTCGGCAACAGCCAGCTTCCCATCGCCCTGGTCACCTTGGGCGATGATGGCGCGAATCTTGGTGACGGCGTTACCGTTACCGACAACCACATCTTTGGTACATCGGCCTACGACGCCATCGATGTCTGCACCAACGGCAATACGGTCACGGGCAACACTATCTTCAATAGCGCTGAATCCGGCGTGCATTTGGACGCTTCCTGCGGCATTGCCTTCGGCGGCACCACTGGCAACAGCAACATCGCAACTGGAAACACCATCGTGGAAAGTGCGTGCGCCGGCATTCTCGTTGACACCGGCACAACGGGCAACACCACCACTCCTAACACCTACTTCACGGTGCCATTCCCAGTCACCAGTTCCGCCGCCTCGTGCACCATCCCGCCAGGACCCACAGGCGACACCACCCTTGCAGGACTCACACGCGCTAAGACCGCGCGCAAGTTCAGCCCAGCAAGATAAGGTCGAGCAAGACAAAACGTCAGCGTAAGAAACAGCGCCGGGAATCGGATTCCAGATTGCCGGCGTTTTCCGTGTAGCGCCGACCTCCCGACAGCCGTGCTGTCCTGCCTCATTGTCCAGTCTGGGCAGGTTCAGTCGCGGCAGGTTCCCACCGGGCGAAAAGACTTCTTATTGGCGCGTAAGGTGTGCCATTAACAACGCGAGTAACATCTATTCTCAGTTACAACGATGAGGCCGAGTCGACAGCAGCCACTCGCTCGCCAACAAGCCTTTATCACACTCGCTGGCGGACGGTTAGCCTGGATTATTAACGAAGCCTCTAGGACGCCGCCTGCGAGGTTTGTATGGCGCAGCCGCCCGTGCCGTCGGAGGTCGTGCAGCTTTGGTTGAGGAGCGTCGAGAAATAGATGTTCTGCGCGCCTGGAGCGCCGCTATCCACCACGATTCCGCTCGTGCCGCCCTCTGCACCGGTCGCACCGGTCGGCGTCGTGCTCCCGCTGATCGTGCCGCTGCTCACGTTGAAGCCAATGACGCAGCCATTGCTGAGCGAGCTTGTACCACACTCGCCCGAACCAGCGGGGACACCGAAGGCCAGCACACTCAGAAAAATGTAATCGATGGTGCCGGCGTCAAACTCAGCGACCTGAAGGCCGGCGGAGTAATAGCCGCTGGTGTAGTTGTTGGACACGACGGGGCCAGCGGTGGTGCTGGTGTTCATGACATTGTTGGTGATGGTTACCTGGTACAGCGTGTTATTCGCCGGGCCGGTGTTTCCAACCAGGTAGAGGTGCCCGGTGGGGGCGGACGAGGTGTAGTAAGCGTTATCGAGGGTGCCAGACATCATGAATTCGTAGCCCGGGCCCACCGTGGCTTTGGTTCCGCTGGCGCCGGCGGTGAAACCCATCGGGATTTGGTAGACGGCGGCGCAGGGTGTGGACGAGGTGCAACTGGTCGAACCATCGTCCCCCGCGAAGACGTAGACCTCCCGAGCACTTGAGTCGATGACGGGGCCGTCCATAATCCCGAAATTGTGGTCCAACTGCGCCGACTTGGTGAATGTTCCTGATGAGGAATTAGATGAGGAATTAACGGAGTAAAGGTACCCACAAGGGCTGGTTAAGTTGGTGGCCGAAGGCTCGCACCCCGATGACGAACTGAAGAGGTAGTCGCCCACAAAGATGTCCCCGCTCACGGTATCGTAAACGGGGCTGGCGAGCGAAGCGTTGGAATTCACCGCCACCGGCCAGGGGCTCACCGTTGCCTCTGCTGGAGTGCCTGACGTGAAGATGCTCGTGAATTTGTGGAGGCTCCCAGCATCATCGCCGACGTAGGCCGTGCTGGTGCCGAAATCGACGAACGGCGAGGAGTACGTGTCGTTGGGGCTCCCGCTAAACGTCAAGTTGGTCATGCAGGGCGCAGTGCAGCCGTTATACGATCCAGCAGTTTCCAATGTGGGGCTGACTGGGTGAGGGTGCCGCTTGACGCCTTCCACGTTAGCAGGACAAGGCTCACCACGTCGCCGGAACTCTGGACGAAGGCCACCTGCGTGCCGTCAATAGAGAGGACCACCGAGGTAACTACTGTCCCCCCCGTATTGTAGGCCCAATAGATGGTAGGAGTGCCGCCGTTACAGCTCGAGTAGAGATTGTCATAGGCGATGATGTTCGCCTGCCCGGACGGCCCTGGCGCCCCGGGCAAGCCCGTGTTGAAGACGGCGAAATCGCTGCAACCTGTCCCGCCGGTGGTGAAGATGGCCGGGAACTCACCCAATTATCAATGTAGACCGTTGTATCGTAGAGCAGTTTGGCGGGTCGATGGCTGGTTGTTCCAATGAACTCAAGCTCGGATTCGGCCCGTGGTCTAAGCGGCGCTCGATGCTTGTCGGGTTTGAGCCGCCTGAGAGTGTCTTGAAATTCAGAACTCAAGCTCCGCCTCGCTAGCAACCGCGCCGCGCCGGGAAAGCAGCCAGTCCGCGTAGTCGTCGGCAACCGCAATGTTGGCCAGCGCCACCTCGATCAGGTCCGTGTCAGAATCAATGCCGGTGCGTTTTTTTGCCCTGGTCACGAGGGCTTCCGGCATTCTTCCCCGAACCACCTGGGTGCGTTCGCCGCGCAGAGTCCTTCCTTCTCGGCAATGACCATCACGTCGCGCAACTTGCGGGAGTGCATGGGTACGATTCGAGCCTGTGCGGCGCAGGCTAGAATTACAAGAAATGCTGCGGTGGCACGCCCATGAACTGACTCATATTTCTTGATTCTTCGAATGGAAGCGCCCCGGCTCTGAAGGGCGATCTCTTACCGATGGTCCTCATTGACGACGGTCGCTCGAACCTGTTCGCCGTTCTCTTCTTACGCACCTTCTTCGAGATCGCTTGCTTCTTCTGGCTTCTGGGACGAGTTTCCTGCAGGGGCCGACGGTGTCCCACCACCATCCTGCGCAGCCGACGCATTCGTTTCGGGCGAGTCGGAATCACCGTCCACCGATTCCGGGCTAGCTTTTTCATTTGCCGGCAGCTGCCTTAACATCTGCAAGCTCTTGTCGAAGGCACGGCGGTTCGCGGTCGTGTAGCGCACCAAGCTGGGCATGGCCCCTTGTGGGTGGAATTCCCCACCGTCCGGGCTCAGGTACTTGAGCTCGTACTCGAGCCCCTTCTGCAAGCGCCAATAGTCTGTCACGACCGATTCGATGAGCAGTTCGTCGACAACCTCGCCCGAACCGTAGCGGTCGTGCAGGCTCTCGAATAGGCGGTGCAATCCCTCGTCGAGCAGTTGCCCATCGGCAGCGAACATGACCCTCTTGGCCTGCAGCCCATGCTTGAGAGCGTTGAAGGAACTGTAGCGTTTACCACGCGCCGTGTTTGGGCCGGTGGACTTCTTGGCGTTTTGACGATTGGCCTGCAGCTTGCGCGGCGAGACAGCCTTCTTCTCGGGCTGGTTTTCCTGCGCGCTGCAGGTCTTCACTTGGTTTTCTGATTCAGAGTTGGCGCCCGGCGTGAAGCTGCCGTCCCGTGAGAGTTAGGTTTGTGTTTCACTGGGATCCTTAATTGTTAAGAAGAGCGTTAAATTTGCGGGGGGGGTGCTTCCCGATGAGGAAAGGAGCCACGCGCTTACTCTTCTATCCCAAGAGGTCGGTAGCGGCTATTCTGACGGTAGACTAACAGGTCTGCACGCATCACATTCATTTTCTGCAACTTACATAGAATTTCAGAACTTGCGCGTTCATTATCATCATCATCTTGCACTTGGACACCGCGTTGCCGGGCGGAATTGCAGTCGGCTCGCAAAATGATCGGTCCTTGTGACCTGTTCGTGGCGGCTACCGCGCTCGAGCGCGCAGCCAACCGCGGCTACATTCAACAAACGTCATTTCGCGCTGGTCAAGGGGTCACATCATCGAGCCAAGAGTGTCGGCCGTGGTTTGCCTCTCCCGACTCTGTTGCAAATCGTTTCTGACAGGATGTCGCGTAGGTCTGCCGTACTCAGCGGGCCGACAACAGGTGGCTCAGGCAGATGAGAACGCAGCTGACGAAAATCCGAGGCCGACCTAAGGCAAGAAGCGGAACCGAAGGCGACATTGGCCAACAACTGAATCAGCGTTTCGTACACATTGGAGTTTTCTCATCGTCGACTCTGTATTCAGGAACGACCAGCAGCTATATCTGCTTGGCATCAAAACCGCTCAGCATAGCTGCTTCTTGCAGTTTCTGATCCGCCGTCAGAAACATTGGGCCTTGCTGGAGGTCTTCACACCATACGAGCGCCCCTGCCAACTGCAGCCCGTCGGCTGCCCGCAAATCATAACGATCCACAAGTTGCATCGCCTTGGCGCGCACCGCATCCGACGGCTGAATGACAGACCAGGCGTTGGCAAGGGCGTTCGCGAGCTTACCTGTCGCCACCGTTGTCGGTATGGTAGGCGAAGGCATGGCGGAAGCGGAAATCCTAAATGCTTATCCCGACCTTGAGGTCGAGGATGTTCGCGAAGCACTGCGCTATGCGGCTGAGGCCGTCCGCTAGCGGGAGCTTCCCGTTGTTGGTGGTTCTTGAAGTTCCTGGTCGACAACGCTGTGTCCTAGCGCGCCGAGGCCGGCGAGGAGCTGGTCGGCCTTTTGTTATTTCGGAGACGAGCGAAGCCGTGAAAACATTGAGGCGCACCTAGCTTTCACCCGCGGAACGATCGATTCCTAGACGCGGCCGTGCGGTTCATCTTTTTCTTCCAAAACGAAACATTAGAAAACCTCCATAACAAATTACCCTGCAGCTATTCGAACCACCAAGTGGTTTTTTGATGCAGGGCGCGGCCGAAGGGCACAGATTTCCCGACATTCTCACCGGCAGATTGCCGCGCGAGTGATTGACGCTGGAAATCGCTGGAGATGCGAAATCCCGCCCCGCCGAGGATCGATCAGCACAATCACTCGCGGGACAATCCCGTTGCGAAGGCCGGAATATCCCCAAAACAGCACTATTCCGGATAGCGGACCTCATGGCTATAATAGCCATGAACGGAGATCACTATAATGCGAAGCGTCAATGTGGCGGAACTCAAGAACCGGCTGAGCAAATATCTTACGTTTGCCAAGGGCGGCGAGGAAATCGTCATACGGGACCGGGACCTGCCTGTGGCAAAGCTGGTTCCTTTCTCTCCAGACGAGGGTAGCGAAGAGGAACTACTGCTAGTCGCTGCCGGCAAAATGCGGCTACCCAAATCTCCCGTCAAGGTGGAGGAGTTGTTAAGAATTCCGACTGGAAGAGTTGCTGCGGGGGAAGGAATCCAGGCAATCCTCGATGATCGAGAAGAATCGTTATGAGCAAGCAAACAGCTTTTTGGGACGCCAGCGCATTAGTTCCCTTATGTGTACTCGAGGCGACCAGTCGGCAGGCCCAGTCTCAATTGCGGAAATTCATGCCGGTAGTGTGGTGGGGGAGCCCGGTCGAAGTTCACAGCGCAATCGCACGACTGCATCGCTTGGGCAAACTGAAGGATGCTGAAAAACAAGGAGCTTTGTCTCGACTCGATCTGTTGAGTCGCGGATGGAGAGAGATCCTTCCGGGGGATCATGTGCGCGATCTGGCCAGGCGCATCTTGGATGCTCACGAACTGCGAGCGGCTGATAGCCTGCAACTCGCCGCGGCTTTGACCTGGTGCCAACAACGTCCGGCGAAGCGAGATTTTGTGTGTGCAGATCAACGACTATCCAAGGCCGCAATAGCGGCTGGCTTCTCCGTCCTGGAGCTTTCCTGAGCGGCTCCCTAACCTTGTCTGGAACAGCTTTTTAATACATCCCAGGCCTTCCCTTTAACGAGGTTCGCAGTCCGCTCCAAGGGGATCCGCCGTGATCGTTAAGCTGCTTCAGCAATCGGTGCGATCTAGCGCACGAGACGATTTCGGGACTTGGAAATCCGCAGCCATGAAGCCGACCTGTCAGGGTTCCTGCCGTTAGTTCAGTGCAGCCGCTTGCACGATTTCCCACTAAAACTGGCAAAACCGATTAGTCGGGGAATTCCCTGGTCACCGTGCCAGGGCGGCAAACCCCATCAACTCGCGAAAACTTAGGATGATTTCCAGTATTAGGAACTGAGGACGCTCAGGTTGGCGTCCATTTAACACCAAGGAGTTAGCCAAGATGTTGGATTCCGCTAGTGACCACCACCTAATCGAAGCAGTATATTGGGTTAGCATTGCCGTCGGGGCAAAGACCTACATGTACCCGCTTTTCTCTTATAGTCATTTCGAAGCGCTCTCGACCGCCATGACTGAGCATCAGAGAGCAGGGCACCCGCTGCCCGCCGGTACTTGCTGCTCCGTTGATGGTCCCTGCCACGAGCGCGCCTGTCAATGTGGCGGCAAGATTCGCATAATAAAGTACATCACCCTATCGACGACGAGCGGAGCTTCCAGCACCACCGCCGCCTAAACCCTCGACTTCGAGGTCGGATCCATGGGCTCGCCGTTCCCCCTTTTATTGGCCATTGCCAGGCGGCATCGGCCAGGGGGGACTGCGAGTCCCCTGGGCCGCCGACAAAGCCCCTTCCTTAACTTAATCACGCTGTGCACGGCATGCCACACCATCGCACATCACCCCGGAAACAAAACTCATTGGCCAAGAGCTAGAGGCGTAATCTGGTTTCGTAACAATAATGACTCAGCTGTTGAGACTCTGTAGTACCTAACACTAGGTTGGCCCTTCTGTTGCAACGGTTCCCGTATACCATCGCCTGCTTGGCCACAAAGCCTACCATGACCTCTGAAACGCCCCAGCCGAACCAAACCCCGTCCGGGCAGCCAAATCCAGCAGAGCAGGCGTCAATGGCTGTCCTCGGCGATCACTTCAAAAGAGGCCAACGGTTATCAGTTCAAAACCGGCCAACGGAAGTGGCGTCCAGGACTGAGATTGCTCTTTCCTGCCGCCTCCTGACAATTTTCAAAACCGGCCAACGAGGCACCGACTCTACAGTGGTCACCGGCGCCAGCGCCTGCGAGCCGTACCGGGAAGCCAACCGGCAACACCTCAACTCCTGACACATTCCCAGTCAGTTCCACCGCCTCTTGCCCCTTCGTTGCAGGCCCCATGCGCCAAATCCACAAACCAGTTCAGCCCAGCAAGATTAAGGTCGAGCAAGACAAAACGTCAGCGTAAGAAACAGCGCCGGGAATCGGATTCCAGATTCCCGGCGTTTTCCGTGTAGCGCCGACTTCCCGACAGCCAGCTGTCATGCCTCATTGTCCAGTCTGGGCAGGTTCAGTCGCGGCTGGTCCTCACATCCAGCGAAAAGAGGTAGTGGGCTGTTTTGGTTATCCGAGGCCGATTCTGTGCAAAAGCAGAAAGCCCCGACTTGGTCGAGTCGGGGCGATCGTCACGGAGAGAAGATTGCGCTAGGTCCATTAGGTGGAAGCGCTCTCTCGAGAAGCTGATAATAACACTCCGCTTCGGTGAAGTCGTCATTACCATCGACATACCACCAGAGGGGCCTCTAGGCCCGAGTAGCCGAAGCCGGGAGCGCCGAGGAACACTCAGCTCCGGGTTTCTATTTTACTTGGGATCACCGTTTCGCCAGTTCTCACTGCTTAGATCACGGGGCAGCCTCTCACCGGATTGACCAAGCTCAAGGGGCTATCTATACCAGTGGATTTTTGTCTTTCCTATACGTCAAGCCTACGGTGCGAACACCGTGAGCTCGACCGTTGTCGTATGACTCAGGCTCCCAGACGTGCCGCTGATGGTTATAGCCGTCGTCTTGATTTTTGCGGAGCCGCTTACCGCCAGCGTTAACGTACTGGTAGAAGTGGCCGGGTCGGGACTAAACGACGCGGTTACCCCAGTCGGCACTCCACTCGCGCTCAAAGCGACACTCTGATCGAAGGTGTTCGTCGGATTGATGGTAATCGTGCTGGTTCCGCTGCTGCCTTGGACGACCGTCAAGGTCTTCGGCAAAGCCGTCAGTGTAAAGTTCGGTATCACAGTGTTGAGCCTGACCGTCGTCGTATGACTCAGGCTCCCAGACGTACCGGTGATGGTTATAGTCGTCCCCCCGATTGCTGCCGAGTCGCTCACCGCCAGCGTTAACGTGCTGGTAGAAGTGGCCGGGTCGGGACTAAACGACGCGGTTACCCCAGTCGGCACTCCACTCGCGCTCAGAGCGACACTCTGATCGAAGGTGTTCGTCGGATTGATGGTAATCGTGCTGGTTCCGCTGCTGCCTTGGACGACCGTCAAGGTCTTCGGCAAAGCCGTCAGTGTAAAGTTCCCCAACGGATTCACAGTAAGCGTGATGGTTGTGGTTGCGCTCAGGGTGCCGGAAGTTCCGCTAATCGTGAGTGTGGTAGTTCCATGCGGCGTCGTGCTGCCTGCTGTCAGGGTCAGGATGCTGCTCGAAGTTGCCGGGTTCGGACTGAAAGAAGCGGTTACGCCCGTCGGCAGTTTGGAAGTGGTCAGCGTTACATTGCCGGAAAATCCATTGTTGGGAGTGATGGTGATGGTGCTCGTGCCGCTGCCGGCACCTTTCACGATGGTGACAGCGTTCGGCGAGGCGGAGAGGCTGAAGCTCTGGACTGGAGCATTCACGGTAAGGCTGAGCGTCGTGGTATTCGTCAACGTACCCGACGTGCCTGTGACCGTCACCGTGACCGTTCCCGTGGCAGCCGTGGCGCTGGCCGTCAAGGTCAGCGTACTCGTCGTGGTAGCAGGATTGGGATTGAAAGACGCCGTCACGCCGCTGGGCAGGCCCGATGCCGAAAGAGTGACGTTGCCACTGAAGCCATTCAGCGGAGTGATGGTGACGGTGCTCGTCCCGCTGCTACCCTGCGTGATGGTAACGCTGTTCGGCGAGGGTGAAAGCGTGAAGTTCGGAGTGCCGTTCACGGTGAGGCTCAACGCGGTCGTCTGAGTCAGGCTGCCCGACACGCCGGTGATGGTCACGGTGACTGTCCCCGTGGCAGCCGTGGCGCTGGCCGTCAGTGTCAGCGTGCTTGTGGAGGTTGTAGGATTCGGGTTGAACGCTGCCGTTACGCCGCTGGGCAAGCCCGATGCCGAAAGAGTGACGTTGCCACTGAAGCCGTTCACCGGGGTGATGGTGATCGTGCTCGCCCCGCTGCTACCCTGCGTTACGTTTACGCTGTTCGGCGAGGCGGAGAGGCTGAAGCTCTGGACTGGAGCATTCACGGTAAGGCTGAGCGTCGTGGTATTCGTCAACGTACCCGACGTGCCCGTGACCGTCACCG
>Ga0181536_10005993_pt1 | contig 12303 bp, 9 predicted proteins | sample PEATcosm2014_Bin_41_FD_121105 | JGI IMG/M metagenome (GOLD analysis project Ga0181536, IMG submission 121105) | Peatland microbial communities from MTU Mesocosm Facility, Houghton, MI, USA - PEATcosm2014_Bin17_60_metaG | ecosystem: Environmental > Terrestrial > Soil > Wetlands > Peat | place...
GCGCGTAGGCCCAGGTCACAGCGTCGCATAGGCACACGGCCGATTCGGGCCGTCGCGCCCATTTCTCCTGCTCAGCGCACCTGTTCAGGCTTCACGTGTGGCTATCAGCTGCGGAACTCCGGCATGTGACTGTCGAACATGTGCGCAAGCCCAGAGATTGGAATTTGGAGTTGAGCGCCTTGCTCTCCCTCGTCAATTTGGCGCTCAACGAGTTCAACTCGCTTTCGTTGCCTTCCTTGAGAGCGTTGTACGCCTTATTGGAAAGAGCGACCAGCGAATCAGCGCTCGCGTAGGCAGTGCTGAGAGCCGAAGCTTCCTTCTTCGGTCTCGGAAGGGCTTCCAGTTTTCGAATGCCGGTCGAGAGGTTAGAAATGTTTTGCGAAAACATCTGCAAGGCTTTGGTGGCGCTCGCCGAACTGGGGATCTGTTGATTACTGCTTTGGTATGCCCTGCAGATGGCGTCCGCCTTCTTTTCGTAGGTGGATATGGCCGAAGCGCCGGCAATGCCCCCAGTTGCAGTGGATGCACCGACGAGAAGTGCGCCACAAAGGACGAGCAATTGTATGCACTTGCCAGTTCGTTTCACGGCCTCACATCCCCCTATTATCGGCAAGGGGAGTCCCGCACCTCCCGCAGAACCGACTTGTGTTGGACTGGGGTTGCTGGCATGCGGGGCAGTGGATCGCCATGGGCGCCTGTGAACCGGGCGCTCCCTGCGAGGAGGCAGAGACCGCCATGCTCCCAACCTGCGGGGCGGCCGGGGCGGGCGGGTAGGTGTTTGCAACGGCCACGCCGCCATCGCTCGACCCCTCGCCCCGGCCGACCAGAAACGACCCGACAACTAGGCCCGCACCACCGAACAGCATGACGATCCCCAGGTAGAAGATCACGTTGGCTGCGCTGCAAATTCCGCGCTGTGTATGTGTCAGAGCCTGAGTGTAGGCCCCGAGGTCAGAGCTGCAGGCGGAGTGTGTGTTGCTCTTCCACGCGAGAGCGATTATTCCGAGAACAAGGATAGCGACACCCCAGACGAGAAGTCGCTTTCGCCGCTTGTTCATAGTTCCCCCCAACGATCAAAAGCCGACCCTGGATGGCACCGATGGCCACGCCCATCGCCTACTACAGGCATTGTTACACGGACCGCGTGGCGCGTCCATTGGTGCTACATGGTGATCGCCACTTCTCTTGACTGCCTCCTGGCGAGATGACGCCTAGGAGTTCGCGGTGCAAGTTGACTCTCACCGAGCGGGGACTTCGGCACCCCGGATTCCCTATCGGAGGTTCGCTGTCAAGTACTCCGCTTGAAAGCCACAGGAGTTATGGGGCTGGAGTGGGCCCGGAGAAGTTCACGTTGTCCATCAGACGCTGCGGGTTCCAACGTCATCAGGGAGCCGTCGCGTCTGGTGTCGTCCGACCCATCGTCCGATCAAAGACGAAACGTGTCTAGCACGACGGGTTGGCCTCCGATGTTCCAAACAGGGCTAGCTCAACGGCTCTCCGCAAGCTTTCGAAGGCGGGGTCCGGCAAGCGGCGCGGCAGCAACCACCGCTGCCACTAGGGCGAGGAACGCCCCGAAGCTCCATCCCACCGCCACACCTGTGGCACCGGGCTTCATGAGGAAGGCGATGAGTACGATGACGAAGTTGGCCACCGAGACCCCCATCACGATCAGGGCATGCGGGACGGACGCTCTGACAGGTAGTTGCTTCCATCCTGCAGTGGCCAAGAAATAGAGGAGGAGCAGGATGGTGAGGACTAAGGTGACGTAGAGAATCCCGTGAGCCTGCAGTCCGCTCGCCGTAGCTGAGACACCTGTAGCGCTCGCTCTGAACCACGGCAAGAAGAGGGAGATGAGCACGGCAGCCGATGCGATGGCGGTAATCCGATCGGCCTTGCTCCAACGAGCAAGGTCAAACTTATACACGGGAATAGAAGCCGTGTTACTTGGTTCCGCTGAAATTGGAGCCGCGGGAGCGGCGCTCGGCGCATTCGGCTGCACGCCAGCTGGTGATGCCGGCACGCCCGCAACGGCGAAAGTTGCTCCGCATCCTGGACAGAAGGCTGCCCCATCTGCCACCTCTCTTTGGCACTGCGCACAGACCTTGGACATCGGACCCCCGCTTTCGGCAAAGATGGATACTCGGTCACCAATTCTTCACGTCGTCAAGAGAGTATCAAAGACGTGTCGAAAAAGCATGAAGTGGCAAGCTCGCCCATCGCTATCGCGTAAGAAGTAGGACAGGCCGGCACGGAGCCACACCGATACACCCTGAGCAGGTCGTCCGCCTTCTCGTCGATGGCAAGACGATTGACGACGTGACTCGCCACCTCTAGAGCTCTTACGTCACGGGAGGTCTGGGGATCCGAGGCCGGTCAATGACGGACTGGGCGTGATCCGGTCCGGTGGACAGGTCGCTCGTGTGGGTCATGCCGCCTGAGCGGCGGCGGACTGGTGGATGAGCGGCTCGCACTCCGCAGAGCTGCAGTAGCCGAGGGAGCTGTGGCCCCAGGCTCGCCGCCAACACCCTTGGGGATTGGTGCCGGTCCTCGGCCGCCCGCACCGCCAGCATTGAAGGCCACAAGGGCCTTCTCCGGTTTGACGGACATCCAGCGAGACAAGGCCCATTTGGCCCCGGTGGAAGAGACCGGCCCGTCCCAGCCCCCAGAGAACAATTCGTCGGGAGCCTCGACTGCTCGCCTACTTCCTTCGCGGTCGTTCGGGTTGCGGATCCTCCAGCTCGGCGAGGAGGGCGCGAGTGTCATCGAGCGAGGAGGTGAGGATCCGGCGCGCGACGTCGAGCAACTCAAAGATCATCGGATTCCCCACCGAGTAGAGGACGCTGGTTCCCTCCCGGCGAGTCTGTACGAGGTTCGCCTTCCGGAGCACGGCGAGCTGCTGGGAGAGGTGGGAGGCCTCGATGCCGACCGCCGGAACCAATTCCCCGACGGAGTGCTCACCGTCCCGCAGGACTTCGAGCACGCGGATCCGTGCCGGGTGGCCGAGCGTCTTGAAGAACTCGGCCTTCACTCGGTAGATCGGAGTGGTCGTCACCGCATCCTTTCAAAGCGCGAGCCGCCGCATTGCACGGTCGACCTGCCACCAGGACGGTCCATCCGCCCGAAGCTTAACGGAATGATCAGATTGTCAGCTTGCGACGGCCGGTCCCGTTGGCGCGTCACAGGTCGTTCCCGGCGTACGAGAGGTTGAAGCTCTTGTTGACCAAGGGGAAGTCCGGGACGATCGTGTCGGCTAGGGCCACTGACACGGCCGGCCAGTTGAAGAAGGACGGGTCGACCACCTTCACCCGGGCCAACCGGCCGGCGCCGTCCAGATCTACCCGGTGCACGATGGCGCCGCGCCAGCCCTCGGCAATTCCCGATCCGCTGGGCAGCCCCGACACCCGCCCGCCCGTTCCGAACGCCTCGAGAGGCCCGGGCCGGGTGCAGTAGTCGGCGAGGACGCCCAACGACGCCCCGAACTCGGCGACACGGACCTGAAAGCGGGCGAGCACGTCGCCGGTGGTGGCGCAGGCCGATTCGAACCCGGGCAGGGCATCGCCGAAGGGATGGGCCAGCCTGGCGTCGAAGGTCGATCCCGAAGCCCGCGCCGCCACGCCCACCACGCCGAGCGCCTCGACGTCGGCCGGGCCGAGCACCGCCGTGCCGGTAAAGCGGTCCATGACCGTGCCCTGTCCGAGGGCGAGGTCTACGCACTCGTTGAACTGTTCGCCGATCTCGGCCAGCTCGGCTGGCGTGGGCAGCGCCGCCACCCGAGCCCCCGAGGGCTGCACGCCCCCCCGAAGCAACCGGTGCCCCGTGACCCTCTTGTTGAGCCGGAGCAGGCGCTCGCGCAAGGTCAGCGCCTTGGCATTGGCCAGGCCGAAGCCGACGTCATTGCAGAGTGCGCCGACGTCCGCCGCGTGGTTGTAGAGCCGTTCGAGCTCCAGCAGCACGATCCTCAGCTCCGCGGCACGCTGGGGCAACTCGATGCCGCATGCCTCCTCCACGGCCAGGCAGTAAGCCAGCCCGTGGCCCACGGCCGTGTCGCCCGAGATCCGCTCGGCCAGCTCCAGGCCGCCGCCGAAGTTCCTGCCCTCGAAGAGCCGTTCGATCCCCTTGTGGACGAACCAGAGGCGAGCCTTCATCTTCAGGATCGTCTCGCCGACCACAGAGAAACGGAAATGGCCCGGCTCGATGAGGCCCGCGTGGACTGGGCCCACAGGGATCTCGTAGATGCCGGCCCCTGTGACCTCGACGAAGGGGTACGGCCCGGCATCATCCACCATGGCGGGTGCCGGGCCGGCGTCCTGGCGCATCGGGTACCAGCCCTCTGGCCAGTGCTGGTGCAGGACCAGGCGCCGGAGGAACGGGTGGCCGACCGGCACGATCCCGAACAGGTCGTGGATCTCGCGCTCGAAGCGGCTGGCGGGGAACGACAGCTCGGCCAGCGAGGGGATCTGTGGGCGCCGGCGATCGACTGGAACGACCAGCTCGACCCGGCGGTCAGGCGGCCCGGCGGTGAAGAGGTAGGTGACCCGGAGCGGGCCCGGTCCGTCGGCCGCGGCGACCAGGGCGAGGCGGAAGCCTTGGTCGAGCAGTGCCCCGGCGGCCACGACGAGCTCGTCGGCGGGCACCTCGAGTGAGCGGCGCCGATCCCGGGTACTGGCGCCGTACAGCGCCTGCGCCCTTCGGGCGGGGCCGGTCATGGCGAGACCACCCGAGCGGCGGCATGGAGCAATGGCTCGAGGGGCCAGGCCGAGATGCCGATGAAGGCGCAGCCGACCAGCCCGCCGATGAGCGGGACGGCCACCAGCGCCGGGGTCATGGCCGGTGCGTCGGAGCCCTTCGGGCCGAGCAGCAGGTGGCGGCCGTGGGACATCACCGCCCCGAAGATCACGGCCATGCACAACAGGGACAGGACCGCCGCCCAACCGAGGCCGACCTGGAACTCGGCCCGCAGCATGTTGAGCTCGCTCACGAACAGGCTGAACGGCGGGAAGCCCAGCAGGGCCACCAGGCCGAAGGCGAAGATGCCGCCGAGCACGGGCCGGCGGCTGAGCAGGGCGGGGATCCGCTCGATCTCGCTGGTGCCCTCGGCGAGCAGGATCTCCCCCGAGGTGAGGAACAGGACCCCCTTGGCCAGGCCGTGCCCCAGGATGTGGAGGAGGACCGCGGCGATGGCGAGCGGAGAGCCGGCTGCCGCTCCGAGGGCGATGAGGCCCATGTGCTCCACGCTGTGGTAGGCGAGCATGCGCTTCACGTCACGCTGGGTGAGGAGCAAGGACGCGGCCAGCGCCAGCGAAAGCAGGCTCACGATCACCAGCAGGGTCCGCGGGAAGGCCGGGCCGAGCGCGCCCTCGGCCACCACCTTGAACCGCAGGATGGCGTAGAAGGCCACGGTGATCAGGACGCCCGACATGAGGGCGGAGACCGGGGCGGGGGCCTGGCTGTGGGCGTCGGGCAGCCAGCTGTGCATCGGCACCAGGCCCACCTTGGTCCCGTAGCCCAGCACGATGAGGGCGAAGGCCAGGCGCAGTACCCCGGGGTCCAGCCGGTGGGACTGCGCCACCAGGGACGTCCAGTCGAGCGGGTGGGCGCCGTGCCCGGTGGCGTGCAGCGCGGCCAGGTAGAAGAGCACCGTCCCGAGGAAGGCCATGGCGATCCCCACCGAGCAGATCACGATGTACTTCCACGAGGCCTCGAGTGAGGTGCGGGCCCGACGGTGGCCGACCAAGAAGACCGTCACGACCGTGGTCGCCTCAACCGCCACCCAGAGCACCCCGAGGTTGGCGGCCAGCACGGCCAGGAGCATGGTGGCCAGGAACCCCTGGACGAGTGCCCCGTAGAGCGAGGCGTGGCGCCGAGTGCAGCGGCCGGCAGCGATCTCTGCCTCCAAGTAGCGCACGCTCTGGCAGGTGGCCAACACGGCGATCACGCCGATCACGATGACCATGAACGCGCTCAGGGCGTCGGCCCGCAAGATCCCGCCGACACCGGTCACCGGGCGGCCGTCGACGATGCCGACGGCGAGCGCGATGCCCAAGACGAGCACCCCGGCCGCCGAGGCGGCACCCAGCCAGCCGGTGGCCCGTCGCCACGGCACCAGGCCGGAGACCAGCGCGCAGAGGACGGGGACGGCGATGACGAGAGCCAGCATCAGTCGTGCAGCTCCACCAGCTGGTCCAGGTCGGTGGTGCCGAGGCGCGAGCGCAGCTGGTTGGCCAGCACCTGGAGGACCACCACCACCAGCAGCACGTCCAGCGAGGCGCCCAGTTCGACGATGAGGGGGACCCCGGCGGTGGCCAGGAAGGCGATGAGGGCCACGCCGTTGTCGACGAGGAGGATGCCGACGATCTGGGACACCGCCTTGCGCCGGGTCACCAGGGAGAAGAACCCCACCAACATGGCGGCCAACCCGAAGGGGATGAGGCGGCCGACAACCGTCGGCACCAGCGACGTCACCGACCGGGACGCGGCGAACGCCAGGAAGGTCAGCGCGCCGGCCGCCACCAGGGACGCCGGCACGTTCACCAGGGGCTGGGTCTCGCGGCTGGCCGGATCGTGTCGCACGACCCGGAGAATGAGGGTGGGCACGACGATCGCCTTGGCCGCTAGGACCAGCACGGCCACCACGATGAGCCCGGCGTCGTGCTCGTGGACCCCGATGGCCATGGCGACACAGGCGAGGGCCAGGCCCTGGACGGCCAGGACGCGGACGATCGCCCCGAGTGCTCGTCGCCACAGGGTCACCACGGCGCACAGCAGCACCACCGCCGCGCCCAGCCCGAGGGCGCCGGCATAGGCCGAGCCGGTCACCTGACCACCACCCCGCTCACGACCCCGAGCAGGGCCAGGACGAAAGCGCCGGCCAGCAGCTCAGGCACCCGGAACAGCCGGACCTTGGCCGTGAACACCTCGAAGACGGCGAGTGCGGCGCCCACCACAGCGACCTTGGCCACCAGCACCACGAGTCCCACCGCGAGGGCGGCGGCGCCGGTGGTCGTGGCGATCCCCCAGGGGGCGACCAGGTTCACGAAGAGTCCCAGGAGAAGGGTGAGGCGCATGGCTTCGCCCACGCTGACGAGGGCGAGGTCGGGGCCGGCGTACTCAAGGACCATGGCCTCGTGAATCATGGTGAGCTCGAGGTGGGTGGCCGGGTTGTCCACCGGCAGCCGGCCGCCCTCGGCGACGATGACCACCAGCAGGGCCCCGAGGGCGAACAGGCGCTGCGGCGTCGCCACCGAGGCGGGATCCGACAACGTGGCGTGGACGATCGCCGGGACGTTCGACGAGTGGGCGGCGGCCGACATGGCGAGGATGGTGACCAGGAGGGCCGGCTCGGCCAGGGCGCCGATGGTGACGGCTCGGCTCGAGCCCATGCCCCCGAAGGCCGTGCCGGCGTCCAGGCCGGCCAGGGCCAGCAGGGTCGACCCGGCCAGCAGGAGGTAGATGAGGGCGAAGAAGTCCGAACCGCTTCCCATCGCCGGATGGGTCGTGATGAGAGGCGTGATGGCCACGGCGGCGCCCACCGTGGCCACCAGCACCACGGGGGCCAGCGGGAAGATCCAGGTGGCCTGGTCGGGGCGGAGCCGTTCTTTGCGGAAGAGCTTGCGCACGTCCCGCAGCGGTTGGATGAGCGGGGCCCCGACCCGTCCCTCCAGGTGGGCGCGTACCTTGCGCAGCAGTCCGATCAGAATTAACCCACTGCCGGCCACGGCGATCACCTGGGTGAAGGAGGCGACGATCGGTCCGATCATCTGCGAGGCGGCGGTCATCGCAGGACCGCCACTGCGGCAAGGACGACCACCAGTGCACCGAAACCGTAGGCCAGGTAACGGTGGACGCTGCCGGGCTGCAGGTGGCGCGCCAACTGCCCCCAGCGCCGCACGGCGGCGATGGGCGGCCGGTAGAGCACACGCTCGATGCTGTCGTCGACGGCGCTGCGGTAGGAGACCGCCTCGACGAAGTAGCGCGACTCGGCCGCGTGGCTGATGTCGAGGTCATGGACCGGGCGCAGCACGTCGTCGAAGACCCGTCCGACCGGCTCGGCGAACGACGTGGCCGTGTACTGCATCCGGGCCGTCTGGAGCTGGCGGCCACAGCCCCAGGCCTCGACGACCGTGGGCGCGGGTCGACGGGACAGGATTCGGCGCAGAGCCGTCACCCCAGCGACCGCGGCCACGATGGCGGCGGCCAGGGCGGCCGGCTCCAGCATGCCCCGCAGCCCGACCAGTTGCAGGCCGACCCCGTGGGTGAGTGTCACTTGGCGCACCCCGGGGAGGGCGGCCCGGACGGCCCGTTCGACGGCCGGAAGGATGAGGGTCGGGAGCACGCCGAGGACGACGCAGACGCCCACCAGCAGGCCGACGGCGAAGCGCATGGTGCCGGGCACCTCGGTCGCCGACTCCGCCCCCGTCGACCGTGGCCGGCCCAAGAACCCGATGCCCGCCGCCTTGACGAAGGCCACCACGGTCAGCCCGGCAGTGAGGGCCATGGCCGCCACCGCCAGCGGGATGGCGACGTCACCGGCAGTGTTCCCGATGTCGACCCCGTGCAGCAGGCTCTGGAAAAGCAGCCACTCGCCGATGAAGCCGTTGAGCGGTGGCAGCGCGCAGATGGCCGCCGCCGCCACGAGGAATAGTGCGCCGCTCTGGGGCATGCGTCGCAGCAGGCCGCCGAGCTGGTCGAGATCGCGGGACCCGGTGGCCGTCTGCACGGAACCGGCGGAAAGGAATAGTGCGCCCTTGAAGGCGGCGTGGTTGAGCAGCAGCACCAGGGCGCCCACCATCCCCAGGGCAGCCAGGAGAGGGTGCCGGGTGGCGGCGAAGAGCCCCGAGGCACCCAGGGCCAGCAGCACCAGCCCGACGTTGTCGGTGGTCGAGTAGGCCAGCAGGCGCTTCAGGTCGGTGCTGCTGGCGGCATAGAGGGAGCCGTACAGGGCAGAGGCGGCGCCCAGGGCCAGGACGACCAGCCACCACCACACCGGGCCCCCGCCCAAGAGGACGTCGCCGAACAGGACGATCCCGTAGACCCCGAGGGCCACCATCGCACCGGACATGAGGGCCGAAACGGGGCTGGGCGCTTCGGGGTGGGCCTTGGGCAGCCAGACGTGGAAGGGGACGACGCCGGCTTTCGATCCGAACCCCACCAATGCCACCACGAAAGCCAGTGACCGCCACGGGAGGGCGAGGTGCCGGGCGGAGGTGCGCAGGGCGACGAACGTCTGGCTGCCGGAGTGGGCAGCGAGGATGAGGAAGGCGACGAGGATCAGGGCCGCCCCGACGTGGGTGATCACCGCATACCAGGTCCCGGCGCTGCGGACCGATTCCCGACGGGCCTGATCCGCCAGCACCAGGGCGAGGGAGGACAGCGCCATGAGCTCCCACAGCACCATGAAGGTGGCCACGCTCCCGGCTGCGGGCACCAGCAACAGCACCGTCACGAAGATCGGGACCGTGCACGCCGCCATCCGCCCGCTCAGCCCGTGGGGCGCGTAGCCGATGCCGTGCAGCGTCGCCGGGACGGCCACCATGGCCACCAGCAGGACGAAGAAGGCGCCCAGCGGGGTAAGCACGATGTTGACCCCGGTGAGCGCGAGCAGCTCGGCCGAACGCAACACGACTGGGTGGCCGCTGGCCAGCACCCGCACGGCGGCGGCGGCCTCGAGCCCGCAGGCCCCCCAGCACAGGAGCGCTGCCGCCATGACCCTCCTGCGGGCGGGCAGTGCGGCGCCGGCGGCTCCTGCGGCCAGGCCGAGTACGGCCCCGCAGACCAGGAGGGTCCCGGCGGTCACCGGCGGGTGATCCCCCGGAGGGCTTCGATGATGGCGGTGGGCTCGGGCGGGCACCCAGGGACCGAGACGTCAACGGGGACGACGTCCCCGACGGCCCCGGCAACCCCGTAGCCGCCGGCGAACACGCCGCAGTTCCGGGCGCAGTCGCCGATGGCGATGACCACCCGGGGGCGAGGGGTCGCTTCGAGCGTCTTGGTCAGCGGAGCGGCCATGTTCTTGGTGACCGGTCCGGTGACGAGGAGCCCGTCGGCGTGGCGCGGTGACGCGACCAAGCGGGCACCGAAGCGCTCGGCGTCGTAGACAGGTCCGAAGGACGAGGCGATCTCGAGCTCACAGCCGTTGCACGAGCCGGCATCGACATGCCGGAGCTGAAGTGAACCGGACAGCTCCGGCGGGCCCTCGAGGGCATCGGCCGGGGCCATCGATTCGGTGACCTTGCCGGCGTGCCAGATCGTCTGCCAAACGTCCCGAAGTGCCACCGCGCGATCAGACCGGCGACGAGCCGGCAACCTGCCCGTCGGGCCCGCACGAATCGAGAAATCTCATTGTGTTCTTAGTTTGTCAGATTGTCAGGTACGTGCAAATCCGCCTGTCGTGTCAGCGTCGGCTCAAGGACTGATTGCCGGACTGCTTGTCGAAGCATTCGGCAGATACCCGTTGCTGCTGGGCTGCGTCGCGATACGACCTGGTCGAAGGCTTCCAGAATGGAACGGCTCAACCGCTGCAACGGAGAGCGCTCCTTGGCCGAGGCCGAGGCCGAAGTGGCGGGGATCTGCGGTGTCGAGCAACTGAACGACCGCTTCGGCACCTTCGACGAGCAGGTGGGCAACACCCCCATCCACCGGGAGACTTCCGTCACGGCGACGGAACAGGGGACGCCAGGCCACGACCGAGGACCGCCGCAGCCTCTCGGTCCCGCTCTTCGATCCGGTGCGAGTGCACCCGGAGAGTCGGCGCCGGGTCGGCGTGTCCGAGCCGGTTGGCGACCGTGCGGACGTCGGTGCCGTGGGCGACGAGTTCGGTGGCCGCGTAGTGCCGGAGCCTGTGCAAGTGGAGTGTGGGCAACCCCGCCGCCGTGGCACCGTTGCTGACCGCCCGGCTCACGGCCTTGGGGCGTCGGGGCGCATGCCCGAGTCCGTCGACGGAGAGCAGGTAGCCGTTCTTCGGCAGCCGGGCCCCCGCCTCGCGGGCCCGGGCTTGCTGGCCGGCTCGAAGACGCTCGAGGACGGCGATGCCCAGTTCGTCCAGGGCGATCCGCCTGGGCTTCTGCGTCTTGGTCCCAGGGCGCTCAGAGACGTGCCCGCCGGCCTCTACGAGGCGCCGGGCGACGTGCAGTCGGTTCCCGTCCCAATCCTCCCAACGAAGCGCGCACAGCTCGCTGCGCCGACATCCCGTGAGCGCGGCCAAGAGAACCATGTCGGCCAGGTCGGGGTCGTCCGGTTCGAGTTGGGCGACGAGCCGTCGCACCTCATCGGGGGTAGGAGCCGTGACCTCGTGATGGGGGAGTGCCGGCGGCCGGGCCAGCAACGCCACGTTGGTGTGCACCCAGCCCCACCGCACGCCGACCGCCAGGGCTGCCCGGATGGCTGCGTGCGCCTGGCGGACGACGTAGAGGCTCGACCCACGCTCGCCCATCGCCCGGTAGAGGTCGTCGAGGTCCCGGACCCCGAGCTTCGACAGCTTGCGCGTGCCCAGCCCAGCGCGCAGGTGCGCGTTCACCGACTGGCGGTAGACGGCCAGGGTGGCCGGCGACACGCGCCGTTCGACGTCGCGCAGCCATGCGTGGAGCAGGACTGCGACGGTGGCGTTGGTGCCCCCGTGCTGGCCGCTCGACACCTCGGTGACGAGGCGGGCGAGTGCGGTGTCGGCACTCCACTGAGTGGTGTCGAACCGCTCCTTGGCCACTTCCACCTGCCCTGTGGGCATCTGGATGCGGGTGCAGGCGACCACGGCGTCCCGGTGGACGTCGAGGCCGCCGACCTTGGTTCGGATCTGCTTCATGGTCACCTCCTGGTCGTCGTGGAGGCCACCGGGAGAGGACCACGGTGTGAAGCGGATTCTCGGGTTCGTGCTCGTAGCGACACTCGGTGGTCCCCACGGTCCCGCGCCAGACTTCAGCGCGCTCGCGGCTTCAATCAGAATTCGGCGACCACACCCGGCGGCCGCCCGCCAGCATTTCATCTCTCGATGGCGACCGCCCAGGTCATGGGGACTTACATTTCAGGGGGATCATCGGCCGACGACGTCATGTGGTTCCAGGTACAGGCGGGGTACCCGAGTGGCTGACGAGATGGCAGACTGGTGATGGTGAGCATCGGTGAGGATCTGTTGGAGGAGCGGCGCCAGCGCCGGCGGGCGGGTGATCCCCGTCTGTCTCCCGAAGGGCGAGAGATCCTTCGTCGGCTGGTCAGCGGCGATCTGATGTGCGAGTTTCAATCCGCCCTCAACGCGGTGAGCGACGCTGGTCTAATTCTCGGTGACGGCGACACCGACGACTGATCAAACAGGAC
>Ga0181536_10005996_pt1 | contig 12297 bp, 14 predicted proteins | sample PEATcosm2014_Bin_41_FD_121105 | JGI IMG/M metagenome (GOLD analysis project Ga0181536, IMG submission 121105) | Peatland microbial communities from MTU Mesocosm Facility, Houghton, MI, USA - PEATcosm2014_Bin17_60_metaG | ecosystem: Environmental > Terrestrial > Soil > Wetlands > Peat | place...
CCGGCGTGGGCTCGTGCAATCTGTTTGACGGTCATACGACAGGCAACACGATCACAGCCAACAACCTGCCGGTCAACGGCGAGACGATCTATGCGCGGCTGATTACCGGCTTCAGCGGAGGAGCCTATGCATACACCGACTCGACCTTGACGGCAAAGTAGTTCATCACCAGGCATGACGCTGTGCGCACAGAGCATGGCGTCATGCCTGGCTTCTGCAGAACCCCTCCCAAGAGAATTCCTGCCTAATTCAGATGCACGAGGAATTGTATTTGTTGGTCAGGATTATGTGCGTATTTTGAGGCGCTTTAGGCCCTGATGTGCCAGATCGGCGATGGCTTTGGTCAGAGGGACGGAGGCGTTCAACGACTCCGTCCGTTCCAGGCGTAGATTCAGCTTTCTGGCAAACTCGCGGAAGTGAATATCCACGTCGTAGAGGATTTCGACGTGGTCGCAGAGAAAGCCGATAGGCTGAAGCAGAACCGTCTTTGCGCCCGCGTCGGCGATGGATTGAAGCGTCTCTTCAACCGTGGGACCAATCCACTCGCCGCCGCTCGCGCCCTGGCTCTGGAAGGCGAAGTACCATCGCGGAATCTCCGGCACGCGAGCTGCTACCAACTCTGCGGTGCGCCGGGCCTCCTCGGCATAGGGATCGGCGGGCTGGCCTTCGGAGGCTTGAAGGGTGCGGGCAGGAACGCTGTGCGCTGTGAAGAGAACTGGGACTGGTGCGCCCGTTTCGGCAATGAGCTTATTCAAGGACGGGCGGAGCCTCTCGGCAAAGGCGTCGATTAACAACGGATGCTGCGCCCAGCCCTCGGTGAAGTCGATGCTCATACCCGTGGCCTTGGCGGCAATCGCCGTTTCCAGCGCGCGGCGATAGAGGCCCACGCTAGTACGGGAGTTCTGTGGCGCAAGGCAGAGGACCGCGGCTTCTTCGATGCCATCGTCGCGCATACGCCAGACCACGTCGGCAATGTAGGGATGCCAGTTGCGCATCGCGACGTAGACGGGGACAGGCTGGCCGATGGCTGCCAGTTTCGCCGCAACCATTCTGCCCTGTTCGATCGTGATCTCCGTCAGCGGGCTGTGACCAATGAGCGCGTAGCGGCGCTGAATCTCCTCGACCACGTACACGGGCAGCGGCCGGCCGCCGGTCACGTTGCTGAGGTACTCGGGAATCTGCTCGATCGTCTCGGGTGTTCCATGGGCCAGCAGGAGAACGGCTTGCTTAGGCATGTTTGACCTCATATTGAGTTCGCGCCAGTCTTCTGTAAACGGCAAAGTAATAGAGGGTAGTTCCTAAAGGTCCCGTAAAGAAGAAAAATACAAACCAAAATATCTTTCTACTCACGGAAGCTCGTTCTCGAAAAATACAGAAAATTGCCATTCCAAAAAAAATGATTACTATGGCAAGAATGAACAGAATTGCTATCATGTAGAGAAAAATCACAAATACGCGATCTTCCATAGGCGTAAGCACAAAGCTCTCATGTTGCGGCAAGGTTGCCATACTGAAGACAAAGAGCAACACGAGTGCAATAACCACCCAGGACGAACATAAAAACATAATTCGCAACGTCTTAGACATTAACCAACTAGACATGAATCGTGTACCTCACTTGACCAACAAGCCACCTTATTGATTTTCACCCCTGCTGGATGCCCCAGTTCCTTATCTTTGGAACTGGGAAAGCATGAACTCAAGCCGCCAATTAGCTAAAGCTTAAACTCCTTAACCATGCGCACTACGGCCTGCACGTTTTCAACAGGCGTGGTGGGAACGATGCCGTGGCCGAGGTTGAAGATGTGGCCTGGGCGGCCGTTGGCTGCGCGCAGAATCTCATGAACGCGCTGCTCGAGAATTTCCAGCGGCGCAAAGAGCGTGATGGGGTCGAGGTTCCCTTGCACCGCATGAGCATGGCCCACGGCGCTCCAACCCACGTCGAGCGGCTGCCGCCAATCCAGGCCGATGACGTCGGCTCCGGTCGAGGCCATTTCGCCCAGCAGCCCGGCGGTCTCCACGCCAAAGTAGATCACCGGCACGCCCATCTGCTGGACGGCTCGCACCAGCCGCTGCGAGGTCTCGAAGGCGTAAGCGCGATAGTCGGCCAGGCAGAGCGAGCCCACCCAACTGTCGAAAATCTGAATAACGTCAGCGCCGGCCTCGACCTGCAGGCGGCAATACTCCGTCAGCACCACCACAATCTTGTCCAAAAGGCTGCGCCACGCAGCAGGCTCCGAGTACATCATGCGCTTGGTGTGGATGTAGTTGCGCGAGCCGCCGCCCTCGATCATGTAGCTGGCCAGCGTGTAGGGTGCGCCGCAGAAGCCGATGATGCCCAGCCGATTGCGGAAGTGTGCAGCCACCTTCTCGATGGCCCGCGCCACGTAAGCCAGCTCGGCGGCGCGGTCAGTGCAGAGTACGCGCACGTCGTCGGCTGTGCGAACCGGGTGATGCACCACCGGTCCCTCGCCCGCTTGAAACTCAAAGTCCAGACCCATGGGCTCGAGCGGCAGCAGCAGGTCGGCAAAAATGATGGCCGCGTCCACGCCCAGCTTCTCGGCGGCGGTGATGGTGACCTCGGCGGCAATCTCCGGCTGCTTGCAGATTTCGACCAGCGTGTGGTGCTTGCGCACCTCGCGGTACTCCTGCATATAGCGGCCGGCCTGGCGCAGGAACCAGACGGGCGTGCGGTCCACGGACAGGCGCAGACAGGCTCGGACAAAGCGGCTGCCTTCGAGGGGGTTGTCGGGGAATGGCGAATACATACAAGGTTGATTTTACCGGGCTGGACGGTATGCGCACAGTATTCTGCGCGTTATCAAGACAAGAAGACGCTCAGTTTAATGCTAGAGTTCGGCGGTTGACGATTTCATGAAAATCTAATTAATATGTTCGCTGATTATATTTCCTCTCCAAAGGAGCGCTCAAATGCATCACGCTTTTCTTAGCGGTATTGCCCGGGATTGCCGCATCAGGCGCGCATTCCACTTTGCCATCATCACCCTGCTTGCCTGCTGCGCGCTGGCTCTTACCGTCACGCCTCCGGTATCGGCAGCCAAGGATGCCCCTGCCGTGGCGCCCACGCCGTCAGCAGGCAAAGCGATTGTCTGCATCTATCGCGTTTACAGATTCACGGGCTCCGCTTCTCATGACCATCTCTTTGTCAACGGCGTCTTTCTGGCTAAACTTCTCAACAGTGAATATGCCTGCACAGAAGTAGCGCCGGGCACAGTGGTCGTCTCCGGATTGCCAGACATGTACTTCGGAGGCATAACTCAGTCCGTCGGCGCGGCGCTGGCCGAGGTTAGAAAGAAGGAGAACGAGCGAATCCGTTTCCAGGCCGAGGCAGGCAAGACCTATTACCTGAAATGGACCGCAGGGCCAATGGGGACGGACATCAAGGTAACGCCCGAGGATCCTTCGGTAGGCGCCAAGGAGATGAGCAAGCTGCATCTCTCCAAGCCCCCCGAGGACAAGGATAAAGAGACGCAAGAGACGAAGCCAGCGACGAAATAAGACCGGGAAGGCTGTCCCGGCGAAAATCGCGTAACCAGGCTCATCGAGATAAGCCGAGCCTACTTCGTTTCCACGCGGAGAATGCGAATCTCCGGGTATGCGCCGTCCCAGTGGGGTGTAACCCCATCGAAGATCAGGCGAAACTCCTTCTCGCTGCCGGGGGCCAGCGGGGACGCGGAGACCGGTTCCACGTCGATGTAAGGCTCGCGTACGCGGATAAACTTGAGCGGCTGGGTTTCGTTCTGTGACACTTCGTGAGCGAAATCGCGGAAGAGCACCTGCACGGTAACACCGGTGACGGTGCGGGCGCCCTGGTTGGCAATGTGGCCGTCCAGGTAGGTAAGCTTGCCTCCGGCCATATAGCCGGATTCGCTCATCTCCAGGCGTGTCAGCGAGAGGCTGCCCGCGTAGGGGTCCTGGGGTGTGTTCGCCGGCATGATTGCGGCCTTGCCGCGAGCGTTTACGTATTCCAGGCTCAGGATGGCTGCGGCGGTAACCAGCAGGACAATCACCGCGGCTAAAGCCAGCGGCAGCCAGTTGCGCGTTTCCTTCTCGGCGGATGGGGCAAATCCGGGCTCGTTACTCATGGGCGAAATTTTACACCGGTTAGCGAAGAAGTTTCCCACCTTCCCCGCATTTTGAGAAATAATAGAGCAGGCGCCCTAATAAACGATAATCTAGATACTCGATGGGTGATTCCGGCCAGGAGGAATGATGCCAGACGACAATCCTCAGAATCAATCGCCAGCTTACACCTTCCTGGGTAGATCGCCGGCCAACGAGCTCCTCGAAATTGCACAGCTCTACCACCGGGAGGCAAAATACCTGCTTGCGCGCGCACATGAGGCACAGACCGCGGATCGGCAGGAAGAGGCCAAGTTGTTAACCGATCTGGCGATCGCAAAGCGGGAACAAGCAGAGGAGTTTGAAAAGGCCGCAAGGGGCGAGGGCACTGATCCCATTGTGGCCGGCATACTTCAAAGTGAGCAGTCGCACCGCACAAACTTTACCCCCTTTACCTCAACCTATACCTCCACGGAGGAAGATATTCCGCCGGACTTGATAGAATATGCGAAGCCGCGCCGTTTAAACCCTATTGTTCGCGCCGTGGCCTGGATTGGGAGCTGGATCGCTCATTGAGCATGCCGTGGCCGGGGCGAGCACGCGTTCCGGGCACATGGGCCAGCCCGGCGGCAACAGACAGGACTCATCCGTAGCCAGGTCCATCGGCCGCCCGTCCCAAATACCCCCTAGGAAAGCGACTCGTTCGGAGCAATCTCCTCTTGAGCGGTTTTGCGCCCGTTACCGAAGGAATGCTCCATTCCTTTTGTAAGACAGATGCTTTTTTCTTCTTGACCGATAGGCAAATCAGCGTCAAATTTTTATCCGGTTTTTAATATTTGACCCAAAACTTCCGGGAATCTCGCTTGTCTAAGTAGGCAGGCAAGAGAACCGGATGGCTCCAGATTGCGTAACCCTTGCCGCAAGGCAATGAAAGGCAGACCAGCGATGCAGAACTATTCCCCAACCGCATCCTTCCCCATGGCAACGCCCCCCGGCGAGCAAAAGCTCTCCCGGCAGACAGAAGATCTTGTGTATCAGGGTTTCACAGTCGCCGCCATTTTACTGGTGCTGGCAAGCCTGTGGATCTTTTGATATCCGGAACTGGCTGTTGACAGGGCGCACCAGCACGCCCAGAACGTCAGCGCCAACGCTTCCAGGCTGATCGCTTCCAGCGTCATGCGCATAAAGCCTTTTCGTGCGGCTGCCTCAAAACACTACACTGTGCCCTGAAACGTTACAGTATCATCTCCGCAGCCCTGTTTATCGCCCTGACTGTATCGAAACAATACAATCCACTATGACCTCTAATTGTCTGCGTGTATCGAAACATACACTTCGCCGCTTAAGCGAATGATTTGGCGCGATCGGCCGAAGTCAGTCAGACCCACCGCAGGCAGCCGAAGGCGTCAGGCCCTGTCTCAGGTAGCTGGGAGTTCAGTCAAAGAAGTCATTGCGAGCGAATAGCGAGCGATTGGCCGCACCGCAGGTGCTCACCCGAAACGCGCGCGCTTGACGCTCTGCCGAAAATCTTCGCCCACCATATCGACGCGGACGCACATCTCGGCCAGCCGCGACCTCATGCGGTCGCCGATGCGGTCACCCAGCGTGTCCTCGTTTTTGGCGGGCTTGTTGCCCTTCTCATCGGCCTTGAAACCGGCGCCGGCCGGCAGGTCGGGGTAGTTAGTGGTGATGATGGTGGTCTGCTTGTCGTTGTAGCGGGTATTCAGAATCAACGCCACCGTGTCCCACACCCATTCGTTGGGCTTTTGCGCTCCCAGGTCGTCCAGCACCAGCACCTCGGCGGCAAAGACCGGCTGAAGCAGTTCCAGCTCCGTGGTCTGCACCTGCGGGTTGTAGCTGTTCTGGATGCTTTTGAGCAGCTCGCGGTAGTCGCAGAAGAGGCCGTGGACTCCGCGCTCCACCACCAGCCGGCGCAGCACGCCTACCGCCAGGTGAGTCTTGCCCACGCCGATGGAGCCGGTAAAGAGCAGCCCCTTGCCTGCTGTATCCACCGGGTAGGCCTCGACGAACTTGCGCGCGGTTATGTGCGCGCGGCTCAACGAGGAATCGGCGCCGCGAAAGGAGGTTTCAAAGCCGTCCAGGGTGTACTGCCGGTAGCGTTCGGGGATGTGGGCCGCGGCCAGGCGGCGCTCCTCGCGCTCCATCTCCTGGCACTCGCAGGCGCGCGAAACCCACTGCCCGCGGGCGTTCACCACCCGCACCAGCCCCACTCCATCGCAGATCGTGCATATACTCATCTCGATTCAAGCCTAGCGCAAAGGCCGCCGCTGCGCTGCGGTGCGCTTCGGGGGACCGAATGTGGAAAAAGCCATGGCCATCTTCGGGCGCCGTTGCCTACAATCAGATTCGCTTGCTGAGAAGCGGTTTTAAGCGCTCACAGAATGGAGACCCCGCCATGAATCGAATTGGATTTCGCAGTCTTTTCGCCGCGCTTGCCCTTTGCTGCCTGCTCGTTCCAGCCGGGATGCGGGGCCAGGAACCCGGAAGCAAGCCGGTGATCCAGGCGCATGCACCTTCCCAGGCCGCGCCAGCTCCCGTGGCGACCGCACCGGCCCCGGCAGCAGCCGCTCCCGCGCCTCATCCGGACAACGACTACTGGAGGAAGCACGATGAGCTGCTGAAGGTGGACTTCGGGTGGCTGGGGAAATTCAAGGAGGCCGACGCTGCCCTGCCGCCGCCCGCCGAGGGAGAGAGCCGCGTGGTCTTCATGGGCGATTCGATTACCGAGGGCTGGCATTTTACCGGGCCTGAGGGCTCGTTTCCCGGCAAGCCGTACATCAATCGGGGCATCAGCGGGCAAACCACGCCGCAGATGCTGGTGCGCTTTCGGCAGGACGTGATTGCCCTCAAGCCGAAGGTAGTGGTAATTCTGGCCGGAACCAACGACATCGCCGGCAATACCGGGCCGGAGACGCTGGAGCAGATTGAAGACAATCTGGCCTCCATGGCGGATCTGGCCACGGCCAACCACATCCGCGTGGTGCTTTGCTCGATTCTGCCGGCCACCGATTACTGGTGGAGGCGGGGAATGACGCCGGCGCCGAAAATTCTGGCCATCAACGCCTGGATGAAGGCCTACGCGGCCGGGAAGGGCTACGTCTACGTGGACTTCCACTCCGCGATGAAGGACGAGCACGACGGGCTGCCCGCCACGCTGAGCAGGGACGGGGTGCATCCGCTGCCGGCCGGCTACGCGGTGATGACGCCGCTGGTGGAGGCGGGAATCGAAAAGGCGCTGGCGCAGTAGAAGCCGCCAATTGCTAAACTGCCCTAATCCACCTACAATAGAGAAGAACGATTGCAGGAAAGGTTTGTCTTCAGCGATGCCCAAGGAAAAGATTCATCCCAACTACGCCGCGGTGCAGGTCAAGTGCGCATGCGGGAACCATTTTGAGACCCGTTCGACCCACAAGGGCGACATTCACGTGGAAATCTGCTCGGTTTGCCACCCGTTTTATACCGGCAAGCAGCGCCTGGTGGACACAGCCGGCCGCGTGGAGCGCTTCCGCCGCAAGTTTGCCAAGTCTGACGGAGCCAAGGAAGCAGCCGCAGCAGCCAAGTAACCGCGCTCTGGCAACCGGAAGGTACGATTGGGCCTCCGCCAAGGCGGAGGCCCAACTTCGTTTAGCATCTCGAAGGTTTTTATGGCCGGCAAAGGCTTTACCGTGAAGAAAAACTGGGACAACCCCAGGGAGCATGCGATGCCCGCCGGGACGCGCGTGCCCGCCGAGGTGCGCCTGGGAAATGTTGTGGTTGCTCCGGCCACGGTACTGGCGCCCATGGCGGGGGTCACGGACACCGTCTTTCGCCGCTTCATCCGCCACGCCAGTCTCTTTAATAGAGATCAGAGATCAGAGATCAGAGATCAGGCGTGCGTCGACTCGGTGCTCACCAACGAGCAATCCGGCTGCGGGCTATTAATGACCGAGTTCACCTCCGCCGATGGCCTGGCCCGCATGCGCGAGACCAAGCGCCGGCGCTATCTGACCTTCTACGACGACGAGCACCCCATTGGCGCGCAGCTCTTCGGGGCCAATCCGGAGACGCTGGCCGAGGCGGCGCGTATTGTAGAGGAGACCGGCTTCGACCTGGTGGACTTGAACCTGGGTTGTCCGGCCAAGAAGGTCGTTGGCTCCAACGGCGGCTCGGGCCTGCTGCGCGACCTGCCGCGCATCGGCGATATCTTCCGCGCCGTGCGCCGCGCGGTGACGATTCCCTTCACCGTCAAATTCCGCCTCGGCTGGAACGATGCCGAGATTGTCTGCCTGGAGCTGGCGCGGATGGTCGAGGCCGAGGGGCTGAACGCCGTCGCGGTGCATGCCCGGACACGAGAACAGGGTTATAGCGGCCAAGCGCGCTGGGAGTGGATCGCGCGGGTCAAGCAGACGGTCAGGATTCCGGTCATCGGCAACGGCGATATTCACTCTCCGGAAGCTGCTGTGGCTATGGTGGCCCAAACCGGTTGCGATGCGGTGATGATCGGCCGCGCCGCGCCATCGAACCCATGGATCTTCCGGCAGATCGCGCAGTACACGGCCACTGGCATGTACGATCGGCCCACGGTGGAAGACCGCTACCGCATGATCCGCGCCTATTTCCAGATGCTGCTGGACGAGGCCGAAACCACCAAGGATCTGCCCAAGGCCGCGCGGCTGGGCGAGACCTCCGGCAAGATGAAGCAGTTCGCCACCTGGTTTACGCATGGCGTGGCCGGCGGAGCCAAGCTGCGGGCCGCCATCTATCATGCGCGGACCGGAGCCGAGGTGTTGGCGCAGGTGGACGCTTTCTTCTCGGCCCAGCTTGCAACCGGCGCGGAGCCGGACGCGACGCCGGAAGACAATGCCGGGGCTGATTTCCCGATCGACATGCCGGTCTGTGATTAGACCCGTTCCACGGCCATCGCCACGGCGTTGCCGCCGCCCAGGCACAACGCGGCAATGCCCCTGCTCTTGCCCAGCCGCTTCATGGCATATAGCAGTATGACCAGCACGCACGCGCCGCTGGCCCCGATGGGGTGGCCGATAGCCACAGCGCCGCCATGCACGTTGACCTTGGCCGGGTCCAGGCCCAATTCGCGATTCACAACCAGCGCCTGCACGCTGAAGGCTTCGTTCAGTACGAAGAGATCCACGCTGTCCAGCGGCCAACCGGCCTTGGCTGCCACTTTGCGCACGGCCTCGACGGGCGCCAGGCCGAACCACTCCGGCTCGCCGCCGCTGGTGGCCTGGGCGCGGATCACGCCCAGCGGCGCGAGGCCCAGTTCGCGAGCCCGCTCCGCGCTGGTAACCACCAGGGCCGCGGCGCCGTCGCTTACGCCTGGAGCGTTGCCCGCGGTCACCGTGCCGCCTTCCTGGAAGGCCGGCTTGAGCCGGGACAGGATTTCGACGGTCGTCTCGGGCCGTATCGATTCGTCGGCAGCAAAGATCGTTGGGGCCGCGCCTTTTTTGGCCGGCGGAATCTCGACCGGCAGAATCTCCTCCCGGAAGAAGCCCTGCGCCGTAGCCGCGGCGGCGCGGCGGTGCGATTCGGCCGCAAAGGCGTCTTGCTCCGCGCGGCTGATGCCGTATTTCGCCGCGATCATCTCCGCGCCCACGCCCATGTGGAAGTTGTTGTAGACCTCCCACAGGCCGTCCCGGATCATGGCATCCACCAGTACGCCGTTTCCCATGCGATAACCGGACCGTGCCTGGGGCAGCAGGTAGGGGGCGTTGCTCATCGACTCCATGCCGCCGGCCACGACCATCTCCGCGTTATCCGTCTGAATGGCCTGCGCGGCCAGCGCCACGGCCTTCAGGCTAGAGCCGCAGACTTTGTTGATGGTCAGCGCGGCTGCTTGATTCGACAAGCCGCCATAGAGCGCCGCCTGGCGCGCGGGGTTCTGGCCCAGGCCGGCCTGCAACACGCAGCCCATGATGCACTCGTCGATTTGGGCGGGCTCGACACCGGCACGGCGCACTGCCTCGCGCACCACCAGCGCTCCCAGCCGCGGAGCTGAAAAGCTTTGCAGCGATCCCTGAAACTTACCTACTGGGATACGCGTTGCTGAAACGATCACAACTTCTTTCATCATGAGGTCCCTCTGACTGGAACGTGGCGGTGCGATGGAGCGCAAAGAAACACAAGGTCAAGCAGCCAGCCCGGAGATGCCGGCTCATTACCGCATGGCCGCCTCTGGGGCGCGCGGTCAGTGGTGCAACAAGGCAAAGTAGGCGATCACGCAGAAACCCGCGAAGGCCATCATAAACACTATCAGAACAACCCATAGTACCGTGTGATGGCTGATGGGTTCATAAGAGGGCGAAGTTGAAGAGAGTACATTGGGAAGTCCCACCACGCGCGCCATTTCGATACCGATATTGTCGCCGCCGCCTGCCGTCAGGGCCATCTCCAGCAGAAAATGCGCAACGGTATTCAATGTCATGCCGGGTGCGTTTACTGTCCTCTCAATCTCCTGATCAGGGACGAATCCCCACAGGCCGTCGGAACAGAGCAGCAGCGTGTCGCTAACCGCCAGGGGGAGCTGTTCGATGTCGATCTCCACATCGAGTTGATGACCCAGGCTACGGGTCAATACCGAAGCGTCGGGATGGTCTTGAGCCTCTTCCGGAGCAATCAGGTTGCGGCTGAGCAGAACCTGCACAGCGGAGTGATCGGTGGTGAGGCGGTGCAGGCGGCCGGCACATAAGATAAGCGCGGCTGTCGCCGATGTGGCCGATCCACGCGCTGATTCCATTGGCTTGTTGCTGCACCACGGCCACCACCACCGTGGAGCCCATGTGGTGGTTGGGTGTGCCGGGGATGCTGGCCGCCGCCATGATCTGCGTATTGGCGCGCGCCGCGGCCCCGCGTATGGCGTTGTCGACCGGGTAATCCTGCGGCAAACCTGCCAGATATGTGTAAAAATTCTCGACAACCATCCGCGATGCGGTGGCCCCGCCGGCGTATCCGCCGATGCCGTCGGCCACCAGCAGCAGATCCCCCAGCGGGATGCTCACATGGAGGACTGCGTCCTGATTCTCTTCGCGCAGGATTCCACGATCACATTCCTCGGCAAACAGGATGACTGGCTGCTCAGAGGCTGATTTCTTGCTCATTCCGGGACCTCGAGTACAGGACCGAACCCGCGCTTTTCTGTGAGCGCGGACACATGCTGAAATTACGCAAGCCTGTTGAAAGGAGACTATCCGCTCCTTCAGTGGAATGCATGTTGCAATTGGCTGGCCATGATTCATGCTATGGAGGCATATGCCGGACTTTGCGAATCGATTTCCGGCCCGCGCTGGGTTACTCTCAGCGTCTTATTTCCGGTCAGCCACTTAGCTCTTATTGGGGGATAAGAACACGGGGACAAAGAGCTAACTCACTGTAACACGGCAGCTTCCTTCCTGCGCAAAGGGATTCAGTCACGATGGCGCATCGTTGAGCAGAAGGAATGCGGCCTGACAATATTTTGCCATAAGGGCGTAAATCCTGCCACAAGTTCCGGTTAACCCTGAATCTTCCACAAAAAGCTGAATTGTCTGTCTGCGAGATGCAGACCAGGAAGCGGCCGCGCAGTCAAGCAAGTCGATGGTAACGCCAGAACTAAGATTTTGCTTATGTTATGGCCGGAATTCATCGATAAAGTGCTTAATTGCTTCTCATGAATCTGCCTCGGCAAAATAAAGGAGTTCTTGTGCGCTCTTGGCGCACCCCTGCATCCCGTCCGGCACAGTGGGCTCTCGTCTGTTTCGTTCTCCCCGCTACGGGCATCCAATGCGATAGTCTGGAATATGTACCGACTTCCCTTTCCCGCCGGTGAACCTGTTGATTGTTGAAATTGAAAACCTGACCAAGATTTACGTGTCAAAGCAGAGCGTGACGGCTGTCGACGGCATCGATCTGGAGCTGACGCAGGGAGAGATTTTCGGCCTGCTGGGCCCCAACGGCGCCGGCAAAACCACCACCATCTCCATTGCCACCACCCGCACGCTGCCCACCAGCGGCACGGTCCGCATCGCGGGCATCGACGTGGTCCGGCAGCCGGCTCACGCGCGGCGGCTCATCGGCGTGGTGCCGCAGTTCAACACCCTCGACCGCTCTTTGACTGTCTACGAAAACCTCTACTTTCACTGCCGCTACTTCGGCTTTTCCCACGCGCACGCCAAAAGCCGCTCCCTTGAGTTGCTGGCCCAGTTCATGCTCTCCGAGCGC
>Ga0181536_10005997_pt1 | contig 12296 bp, 13 predicted proteins | sample PEATcosm2014_Bin_41_FD_121105 | JGI IMG/M metagenome (GOLD analysis project Ga0181536, IMG submission 121105) | Peatland microbial communities from MTU Mesocosm Facility, Houghton, MI, USA - PEATcosm2014_Bin17_60_metaG | ecosystem: Environmental > Terrestrial > Soil > Wetlands > Peat | place...
ACGTGCATGAAACCTTGCTACGCGCCCCGTCTAAAGGGAGCTATTTCAATCGCGTCATCCGCGGGCAGTTCGCGTATGTTCCAATCGGTTCATGCTAGCCTCTTATCTTAGCGCTTATGGGCGGCTGCCCCGGATCGGAGTTGCGGCGCCGAGGGCAGCGGAAAATCCGCCGGGTAGAGCGTGCCACGGTCACCGCTTAGTGCGATGGCCATTTCGACTGCGTTTTCCAACTGCCGTACGTTGCCTGGCCATGGGCACGCCGCTAGACGCTGCAGTGTTTCCCGTCCGATGCTCTTCGGTGGCAACCCTTCTTGGCGGCAGATCTTCTCGATCAGATAATGCACCAGTGAGGGAATGTCTGATCGCCTTTCGCGCAGCGCGGGAACGCGAATAGGCACGACGTTGAGCCGGTAATACAGATCTTCGCGAAACTTGCCAGCGCGGACCCCCTGGGCAAGATCGATGTTGGACGCAGCGATCACGCGCACGTCCACCTTGATGGTTTCCGAACTGCCGATGCGCTGAAACTCCCGCTCTTGCAGCACTCGCAGCAGCTTGGCCTGAATGTCCAGGGGCAAATCTCCGACCTCGTCGAGAAACAACGTGCCGCGGTGGGCCTGCTCAAATCGTCCCACCCGATGGTTGACCGCTCCTGTAAAGGCGCCCTTGACGTGCCCGAACAGTTCCGCTTCCAGCAGATTTTCGGGCAGCGCCGTACAGTTCACTGCGACCATGGGGACGTGCGACCGTTCGCTGGCCAAGTGGATGGCGCGCGCGACCATTTCTTTTCCTGCCCCGGTTTCGCCGGAGATCAGCACCGTCGACTTCCGGGGGCCGATCAGCCGAATCATTTGCCATAGTTGTTGCATCACCGAGGATTCACCCACCAGCGATTTGCGCCACGGCTCGGCCGAGATTCCCAGAGGCTGTGCCGCTAAATTCCGTGCCCGCCGGGATTCGGTTGCCCATTCCAACACCTGGCGGAACTCCTCCACGTCCTCACCGGCGAGGAAGTGGAAAGCGCCCAACCTGATCAGGTGTACCGCGTCTGCGGGCGTGCCCTCGGGATCGTAGATAATGACTGGCAGGCAGGCATCGAAGCGCTGGATTTGTTCCAGTAAGTCTTCCGTGCTGCAACCCTCCAACGGGAGGCTCACCACCACCGCATCACAACAGGAGCTCTTCAACTGTTCCAACGCTTCCCAGGGCAGGAAGTGTTCGACATCCAATCCGTTCAAAGCCTCGAGCCAGGCTGGATGGATGGATTTACCACTCGATATGCAAACAAGCCTCATTTGCCTTCGCTATTGGAACCATCGGCAGACTCCGGCAGATCTTTAGACCTTTTTCCGCCTTAGGGCGCCCCGGCGTAAGCCCTATACCGCCACGGGCTTGGCATGTACTGCGGACAGGATCGCCCCGGGAATGTTTGCGAGCGGCTGCACGTGATCTACTGCGCCTAAGCGAATCGCTTCCCGCGGCATGCCGAACACGACGCAGGTGTTCTCGTCTTGCGCGATGGTTGCGGCACCCGCCTGCTTCAACTGGAGCATGCCGGCAGCGCCGTCGCTCCCCATACCGGTCAATAGCACACCGACCGCCTTGGGCCCGGCCGCCGCTGCCACCGACCGGAACATCACGTCGACCGACGGCCTCTGGTAGCACACACGCGGGCCGTCTTTCACCGATACGTTATATCCAACGGGCCGCTTACGCAGCAGCATGTGAAAATCTCCCGGCGCCACTAGCGCCAGGCCGGGTGCAAGGTTGTCGCCGTCCGCCGCTTCCTTCACTGCGATGTGGCAGATGCGGTTCAACCGCTCGGCAAATGCCCGAGAAAAATTGGCGGGGATATGCTGGGTGATGACGATCGGTGGACATTGTTCAGGAATCTGTGCCAAGACGTCCGCAATCGCTTCTGTTCCTCCGGTAGAGGCGCCAATAGCGATCACGATGCCTGGGTCCCATGCACTTGGTGCGCTGATCGCCTCGCGGCGGCTGTCTGAGGACACACATTGACCGCCGGTGGGCCTGGTGGGACGATTGCGAATCTGCGCCGCGGCCGCGGCACGGATCTTCTGGGCCAGCACGAGCCGCAGTTCACCTACCGAATAGGGGCCGCCAGGCTTGGCTAGCACCTCGACCGCCCCGGATTCCAGCGCTTCCAGAGCGGCTTTGCAGGACGCCTGGCCGAGCGAGCTGATCACGATCACCGGCATGGGTCGGTACTGCATCAGCTTGCGTAGAAACGTCAGCCCATCCATGCGAGGCATCTCGATGTCCAACGTTAGAACGTCCGGCTGGAGAGAGAGTATCTTGTCCCGCGCCACATAGGGATCAGGTGCCGTCCCGACCACTTCTATGTCCGGCTCGCCGGCCAATGCTTCGCTCAGAATCTTACGAACGATGGCCGAATCATCCACAATGAGGGTCTTGATGGTCTTTGTGCTGGTCATGGTTAGTCGTCGAGGTGGAGATACACGGCCACTTCTCCATCCCCGATATCGAACGCACGCGACGTGGCTTGCGCAGTAGCCACCTCCAGAGGGTCCACCAGGACCGGGGTGCTCAGGTCGAAGTGCGCGCCCCGGTCCAACCGGCTCAGGACGGCGCCGCACATCATATTGGAGAGTTCACAGATCACTTCCTGCACCTGTTCCGGCGCCGGTTCGTCGGTCTCCTCCGCCAGGAAGCTAGCCGCGATCACCCGCGCCGCGCCCTCGGTGACCCGTACGGTAAAGGCGCCTGATCGGGCGCCGGAGAACTGCAGGCGGGCCGCCAGCGCGCCCTCGCATGGCATTCCACTCACCGGCGCCTCCTCCATCACCGGACTGAAGAACGTGGTTTCGAGAACGTCCGCCGCCGCGGACGAAAGCCATTGCTCCGTTTCCATGTTATGCATTCGGTTCTCCCAGCACACGCTCCAACTCGCCGCGAAGCGCTTCCGGGGAAAACGGCTTTGCCACATATCCCTGGGCGCCCAGCTCGAGCATGCGGTGCATGCGGTTCTCGGTGGCGTCGGTCGAAATCACCACTACCGGAATTGCGCGGAACCGCTCGTGTTCCTCCAGACGGCGCAAAAACTCCTCGCCATTCATCTCGGGCATGTTGATGTCGGTCAAGATAATGTCCACTGCTTGGTTCTCCAGTAGCGCCAGACCTTCCACACCGTTGCCGGCGTTCAGACAAACCTCCACCTCAAACCCGGATAGCGCAATCACGCGCCGCACAAATGCGCGCATCGATGGGGAATCATCCACGATCATTATGCGGTAAGCCATCTGTCACTCCTTTCCATGCCGCCCGGGCGATGGGCATCTCTTGCTCCGCCTCTCCGGCGGTTCGCAGCCAGAACTTGCCGCTCGCAACCTCCAGGCGCACCGTCCGGGAAACGGTTCCCCCGATATCTTCCCCATTCACCAGAACTCCCGCTTTCCATAGAATCTTGCGCACGGCGAGGTAGTTGCGCTTGCCGATGTTGAACACACCGTTTTCATCCATGACTTGCGCACCGCCGGCCAGCCGCACCGTCAGACGCCTTTTCTCGGCGCCGTACTCGTACGCGGTCCGGAACAGCAAGGGGATGCCAGTGTCGGCGAACATATAAGGATTGATTTGGGCCTTGGCGCGATCAATCCCGGATTCTGGCAGCATCAGATGCAACAATCCGCCCACTCCGGCGGTCGCATCGTGGATGGCCACCGCAATGCAAGAACCGAGCGCATAGGTCACCAGAGTGCCTTCGGGATCTTTGCTGATCTGGCAGTCCGCCACTTGAACGACCAGCGATTTCATCGGCCCCCCTTTCTATAAATCGTCGGACGAATATAACTGAGAGGGTGGTCGATGCCGGTCAAACTCTCGGAATGCCCAATGAACAAATATCCGCCCGGCTCCAGACTGGCCGCCAAACGCTCGACCAGCTTCCGTTGGGTGGCCTTGTCGAAGTAGATCATGACGTTCCGGCAGAAGATCACGCGAAAAGGCTCCGGATGCGAGAACCCTTCAATCAGATTGAGGCGGCGAAACTCGATCCGCCGGGCCACCTCCGGTTTTACGCGATACCATCCATCCCACTTGCCGGAGCCTCGGAGGAAGTACGCGCGGAGCCATGCCGGAGAAAGGGTCTCCAACTTGGCCGCGGGATAAACGCCGCGTTGTGCCTCCGCGAGCGCCCGCGATGAGATGTCCGTGGCAACAACGCGCAATTGCGGCCGTTCGACGCCTCCGAGAGCCTCTAGCACGGAGAAAGCGATGGTGTAGGGCTCTTCGCCGGTCGAGCAAGCCGCGCTCCAGATCGAGAGACGGTCGCGCGCCGTGCAGGTGGGCAGTACCTCTTTGAGCAGGAAGTCAAAGTGCGCCGGCTCGCGCAGAAAGTTGGTGAAGTTGGTCGCCAGAGCGTCAATCAGCTCGATGAGTGCCTCGCCTGTCTGATCCTCGACCACTCGCTTGTAATACTCCTGGTAGGAACGGCAACCGGCCGCCCGGACTTTTTTGCCCAGCCTGGCGGTGACCAATTCGTACTTTTCCGGTTTCAGTTCCAGCCCGAACTTTTCGTGCGCCAGGCGGCTGATCTTGGTGAATTCGCTCTCGGTCAGGGGGCGGATCGTTTCGTTCAAAGGTGTCGGGTCAGGCATGCAAGGCTCTCCCGTAAATTCCCTCCATGTCGAGAATCAACCCCACACGCCCGTCTCCCAGGATGGCGCCGCCGGCCACGCCGGCTATGTTCCGGAGGCTTTCCCCCAGACTCTTGATCACGACTTCCTGTTTGCCCAGAACATCATCCACCATTAAGCAGAAATCCTTGCCTTCGCTCTCGGCGATAATAAGTACGCTTTGCGTGTAATCCTCGGAGCGCGGCTTCACCTGGAAACGGCGATATAGCCGCACGACCGGAAACAACCGCCCCCGCACCAGCGCCATCTCGTCGCGGTTCTCCACCGTAAACATGGTCTCGTGGGTGGGGCGAAGCATCTCCTTGACTGCAAACACCGGCACGATAAAGCGCTCCTTGCCGACCCCCACCACCAGACCTTCGATGATCGCTAGCGTAAGCGGCAGCTTCATTAGAAAGGTGGTTCCCTGACCGGCCAGCGATTGAATTTCCACGCGGCCGCGCAGCTGCTGGATTTTCTTTCGGACGACATCCATGCCGACACCGCGCCCCGAGATATCGGTAACCTTCTCGGCAGTCGAGAAGCCCGGCTCGAAAATGAGGTTGAATATCTCGCTCTCGGAAAGGTGATCCGCGTTTTCGACCAACCCTTTTTCCCGCGCCTTGGCGATAATCTTGTCCCGGTTGAGGCCGCGGCCGTCGTCTGACACTTCAATCGAAATGTGTCCCGCTTGATGAAAAGCCCGCAGGGTCAGACGCGCTGCCGGATTCTTGCCGGCCGTGCGGCGTGCATCGGGAGTTTCGATCCCATGGTCAATGGCGTTCCGCACCATGTGCATCAGAGGATCGCCCAGCTCCTCGACAATGTTGCGGTCGAGCTCCGTGTCTTCGCCAATGGTCTCAAATTCCACCTGTTTGCCATGCTTGCGCGAGAGGTCCCGCACTAGGCGCGCCATCTTCTGGAACAGTTGGCCGACTGGAACCATTCGCATGGACATGGCTGTCTTCTGCACCTCGTTGGTGATGCGCCCGAGCTGCGCCAGCCCGCGCAGGAGTTTCGAGTTACTGAGGCCCGCCAGTTCCGGGTTGTGCCGGACCATGGATTCGGCGATCACCATTTCGCCTACCATGTCCACCAGGAAGTCCAGCTTCGCGGTATCAACTTTTACCGCTCTGGTTTCCCCGCCTGCCGGTGCCTTCTTCTCCGGTCGGGAGTCTTGCCGCGCGGGCAACGTTTCGGTATCCGCCGCCTCTCCCCCGGAGGTGACCGCCCGCGAAAGCGCGCCGAGGTCTCCAGCACCGCGTTCGGTTCTGTGTGTGGTCTCTGATGCTGCTGTGGTGTTGCCCAGTAAAGCGCGAAGGGACTTGAGCAGTGCGGCATTCTCATGAGCAGCCGACCGCGGGGCGCCGCGCAGCTCGGCTTCCACGCGCTGAATCTCGCAGCCGAGGTAGTCCTTGCCGGCCAGTGCCGCGTCAATCAAGGCCGGCGTGACGGCCAGATTCCCGTTGCGTGCTAGGTCCAGAAGCGTTTCGACCTCGTGAGCAACGGCCTGCATGGCGGAGAATTCCAGAAACCCTGCCAAGCCCTTGATGGTGTGGAATCCGCGAAAGACCGAATGAACGGGCTCGATCTCGCCCGGGTTTTGTTCGAGCGCCAGGAGCTGCACCTCAATGTTGGCTAGGTGCTCCCGGGACTCCAGGATGAACTCCGAGACCAGCTCCCTATCCTGCGCCAGCGCATTCGTCGAAACCGGTGCCTCCTTGGCCATCTTCGGCTGCCCCATGTAGCCGTGCTCGAGCGCCTCCTGTATCCGGGCGAGACCACGCTGTAGCGCTGGCTCCGACTCCTCCCAGTTGCTGTTGCCTAGCCGAACCTCGGCGACGTGCAACTGTAACTTCACGGCGGCCGTGTGAATGTCAGGCCTGGCGCTCAACTCGGCGGCCGCGCCAATGCGGCCGAGCGTAGGAGCCAGGTCCTGTAGCCATTTGTCCGCGCCGCTTCCGTCCCCCAGGACCACCTGCGCCGCTAGGCTGTCCACCAACTCGCGCACGAGTGAGGTGTCTACGAACTGATCTTGCTGGGAATTAGACATACTGATCTTTCCGAACCATCTGCATGGATGCGCCGCCCGCTTCCTTTCTCAGAACTCATTGAGGTCGCCGTCCATGGGAAAGGACTGCTCATCCCGGACAGAAATAATCGCGGGCGCGGCATTGCGTGCGTCATCAGCGGCACGGGACGGCTCGCGAGACAATGGCGCTGCAGCGAAAGAACTGCGCGCCGGGTCCGATCGTTTGATGGTGTGGACTTGCGTTGCCGCCGTAGGTCGCTCGGGTGCCCCCGAACCTCCTAACAGCGACGACAAGCGGGTCACGATATCCGCCATGGCGGCGGCTTGCGCCTTTAATGGTTCGCTCGCCGAGGCGCTCTCTTCGCCGTCGGCCGCGGTCTTTTCAGTGGCTTGCTCCATCTGAGAGATGGCTGTGGCAATCTGGTCTATTCCCCGCGATTGCTCCTGGCTGCCAAGGTTCACCCCGTCCAACAAGGTCCTAACCTGTGTGGCGCTCGATGTCATGTCGCGGATGGCCTGGGCCACCAGGTCCAGTTTGTTCCTGCCGTCGTTGGATTTAGTGGTGGACTCTTCGATCAGTCCGGCGGTGTCCTTGGCGGCCTGTGCCCACCGCTGCGCCAGATTGCGCACTCCGTCAGCGACCACGGCAAAGCCTATGCCCGCTTCACCCGCCCGTGCTGCTTCCACGGCCGCGTTCAGCGCCAGGATATTGGTTTGGAAGGCGATCTCGTCAATGACTTTGATGATGCGGGCGATCTTGTCGCTCGACGTGGTGATCTCCTGCGTGGAGCCGACCATCTGCTCCAGATGTTGATTCGCCGTGCTCACCTGGTTAGAGGCCTCCGCGTTCTTCAGGGCTCGGCTCAAAGGCAGGATCTTGCTGTCCCAAACCTGCATCGCACGATCAAAGCTAGTGATGGCGCGCTCGAACAGCGCCCTGTCTTCCGCGGTGGTGATGGTCTTTTCGTATTCCTTCCGCTGCTCTATCCACTGTGCCCGCCCGGCCGCGATCCTTTCCCCTAGCCTCGCCATTTCTTCCTTGGAGTTGCTTTCAATGTGCATGTTCATCCAGATCAGAATCTTCTTGGAGCCCGAGTTCAACATACCTGCGAGGTAATTGCCCGGCAGCGGATCGGTCACGATCTGATGTGAGATCCCGGCAATGCGATTGAGGTTAATGATGGCACTGGCGCCCAAGCCCATCGCCAGCGCGACTAATGTGGCGCACGCCCCCGAAATCTTCGTTCCAATCGTCATGGTTTTCATAGAGGCCTTCGCAAATTTTGCTCAGGAGATTACATCCTCGATTCCCTGCAGCTCTTCAAAACCCGGATCCCAAATTCGTCGCGGCCTAATGGAAACGTCAGGTATTTGCCGGCGCGTTCGTCGGTCTTGGATGGGCCCTCGCGCCCATCCGTCAGAACTGCTGCTTCCATGGTTTCTCCTATTAAGCGGGTCAGCCGGGTACCGCTCGAGCTCCCTTTGGGCTAACTCAAGACAGTAATCGTCCTATCCCGCACAGACCTTTAGTCATCAGTCCGGGTGCTGCGCCAAAACCATGCCGTTCTCTAGACTAAGGTTGGTGCGGTTTGTCCGTAGGAGTGCAGGGCCTGGCCCCTGCTGGGTGGAGGGATTCTTAGGATGGGCCGCTGCGTTCCGCCGGCCCGAAAACGCAAGCTACTGTTGCTTGTCCTGGTCCGGCTGCTCGCCCTTCCGGTACAAGGTCGGAGGTTTGCGCTTGGTTTCCGCCGCCTTCTTTTCCTCGGCCTTCTTCGCCTCAAGATCCTTCGGCTGCATCATGGCCTCGCGCTCCTTGTTCTCCTTCTCTTCTTTGGCCTGAATCTCGGCGGCGCGCGCGTTCAAGTCCTCCTCGGACCCCTCAAGCGAATCGCGCGTGGTTTCAATCGCCTGCTTCAGAACGAATTCGTAGCGCGCCAGGTCCTTGGGTTGGCTGTCCTGGATCTTCTCGAGCCCCGCCAGCAGCTCTTTTTCGTCCTTCGAAACGGCGGCCATACCCTCCTTGATGTCCAGTTTGCGTCTCAGCGCGTCATCGGCCACGGTGTCGATGGCGTCGATGATCTGGCTGAAATCCTCCAGCGCATTGTGCACCAGGATCGATCGTCCGGCCTTCTCCTTCGCGAGAACACTCTGCGCGATGTTGAGCCGCTGCTTGGCGAGGTACAGGTAGAACTTGAGCCGGTCGTTCGGATTCTGCGCCAGCCGCACCTGGTCGGCTTCATCGGCCGTGAGAAAATCACGCTGCGCCCATAGCGGCCCAACCGCCACCAGACTCAGCAACAGCAGTCCGTGTTTCATTTCTTCTTCCCCATGATTCCCTCCAGCCAGGCATCATGTATCTTCTGCACGGCGGAGGTCACGTCATCCACCATCTTCCGATCTGCCACGCTCATCTGCTCGCGGAAACCATCCAGCTTACGCAGCAGCTCACCCGTTCTCAGCTCCGCTTGTTTGAAATGCCTGGGACTGCGGCTCGGATTCTTGCCAGTCTGCTTTAAGGAGCTGTCCGCCAGCTCCACCGACCTCTGCACTTCCTCCAGACGACTGTTGGTGGCCCTATCATCGCCCTTTGCGTAATCCTCCCGTGCCTGCTTCAGCGCGTCCTCGGCGTTGTCGAGAGCGACATGGGCACGCTTCTCCAGATTGGGCTCGGACTGAACGCGGGCGAGGTCTTCCTCCGGTGTTCCAGGCACCTGGCCAAGCACCGCCCATGCAGCAAACAATACGGTCGCGAACTTCATCTCTTACTCAGGATTCTCTCGATGATACGAATTCTCTGCCGCGCTTTGAACTCCTCGTTAGGGTTCTTGCCGCCGCTGGTATCCAGAAACTTCTGGTAAGCATCGCGCGCCGGCTGGTACTGCTTCAGCCGGTCGAGGATGATGGCACGCAGGTAATAGTCGCCCGGGATCTCCTGGCCCAGCGCGTGTACGCGAACGAGCGCTGCCAGCGCTTCTGGATATTGTTCGGCGGAATTCAACATCGCGGCCAACTCGTTCCAAGCTTCGCGGGAATCCGGCTTCAGCTTGGCGGCCGCGGCGAATTGTTCAGCAGCAGGCAGGAATTGCCGCACATCCCGTAGGTCGCGGCCATACCGCATGTGTAACGCATAGTTCGTCGGCTCGGCCGCCACGGCCTGCGCCAGTTGCGTGAGCCCCTTTTGCGGCTCCTGGTTCAGCTCATAAGCCGTCGCCAGCGCCAGGCGGTTTGCCGGGGTCGGACTACCGCCTACGGCCCTCTCCAGATATGGGATGGCTTCGCCATATCGCTTGGTTTCGATCAGCAGTTCGCCCAGCCGCTCCTCGACGGCCACATTATCAGGAAACTTCTTGTACAGGGCGACCGCTTCCTCGGGCTGATGGTTCTGTTCGAAAAGGCTGGCCAGCTCCAGAATGGCATCGTCGAATTTTGGGTCCAGCTCCGCGGCTTTCCGGAAATGTTCCGCCGCTTCCGCTAGGCGGTTCTGCTTCGCCTGCGCCCGCCCCAACCCGAGATGGGCTGCTGCCGATTTTGGATCGAGCTCTGCTGCCGCTTGATAATGTGCTTCTGCCGCCGAAGCGTCACCAGCCGCAGACAAAGCTTCCGCTAGATAGTATTGCGGACGAAACTCCTTGGGCTTCGCCTCGACGGCCGCGTCCAGATACGGCTTGGCTTCCTTAGCGCGTTGATCGCGTAACAGCAGCATGCCGATGTTCAACTCGGCTTGATACAGGCCAGGTTTCAAATCAAGTGTTTTCTGATACTCGGGGATCGCCTCGGCATCTTTGCCCAGCAGGCTGTACGCCAGCGCCAGGTGGAAGTGCGCGGCGTAGTCTTTCGGATCTGCCTGGATGGCCTGAGAGAACAGTTGCGCGGCCTGTTCGTATTGCTTGGCGTCGAGCGCCTTCAGACCTTCGGCTTCATAGTCCGTCGCTGGCCGGAACAGCAGCAACGCGAGCGCGGCCAGGACCCACATGCCCCTATTCTACTTGGGTCCGGACCGTCTGAGCTGTTCCGCCGATGGCCGCGTCCTAGCCCGCTCCGACCAGGCTGGTCAGCTTGTCCACGATCTCGTTGGTCGCCACAGCTTGCGCACTCAGCTCCTCGCCGGCCGAAGCGCTCTGTTCGGCGTGGGCCGCAGCGCTCTGCGTCACCTGCTCCATTTGTCCGACCGCCTTGGCAATCTGCTCGATGCCGCGCACCTGCTCGGCGCTACCCAGGTTCACCGCATCCATCAACGTTTTGATCTCAGCCACCCTGGCGGTAACGTCGTGAACACCCTGCGCCACTAGGTCCAGCTTGGCCTTGCCGGCGCGCGACTTGCTGATGGAATCTTCGATGAGCGACGACGTATCCTTGGCCGCTTGCGCACTGCGCTGGGCCAGATTGCGGACTTCGTCGGCTACTACCGCGAAGCCCATGCCAGCCTCGCCCGCTCGTGCTGCTTCGACCGCTACGTTGAGCGCCAGGATATTGGTCTGAAACGCGATTTCATCGATCACTTGGATGATCTTGGAAATCTTGTCGCTGGACGAACTGATTTCCTGCATCGAGCCGACCATCTGCTCGAGATCGCGATTAGCGGTGGTGACGAGTTCCGCGGCTCGCGTGGTCAGCTCGGCCGCCGAGCGCGCGTTTTCCGCGTTCTGGCGGGTCATCGCGGTAATCTCGGTGGCCGAGGCCGCCGTCTCCTCGAGCGACGCTGCCTGTTCCGAGGTGCCTTGCGCTAACGATTGTGCCGAACTGGAAACCTGCGCGGCGGCGCTACTCACTTGTTCCGCGCTGGCTCTCAAGTCAATGGCGGTTTCCCGGAGCAGCCGGCTGATCCCGAAGATCACCAGCGGGACCAGCGCACTCGTGACCAGGCTCACAGCAATCAATAGGAGCGCGATCCAGCGGCTCCTCGATACCGTGCTGCTCGCACCCTTGCCCGCCGCGATCATGAAATCTCGCTGCCGCTCGGCCAGTGCCTTCGCCGCTTTGTCGAACTCGTCCAGAATGGGGTACATCCGGTCCCGGACCACGCTGTGTGCCGCCTCGTAGTCGTTCTTGTCAATGTCGCGCAGAAACTCCTGATAGAGCGGCCCCCAGGCAGTGATGCCTGCTTCAATCGTTTCGAGCGACTTTTGGCCGTCCGCATCGGGAATGGACGGCCGCAGTTGTGCGATCTGTTCTTTGACGCGTGCCGCTATAGCCGTGAACTCGCGTCCGGTATCCGCCAACGCATCCATGGTGTGGCAACTCGTACACTCCATGCCCGCTGATGCTGCCTTTTGACCCTCGCCCTCCAGCCGCTTGATATGACTGACCACGTAAGTGAGTTGCCCGAATTTTGCTTGCTCCACCATCTCGCGAAGCCCCAAGCGCACTGTGCCCACCAGGTCCATGGTCCGGGCCGTATTCGCCTCGAGCGCCCCGCCAAGTCTCGCGATGACGTGCAGCGAATAGTAGCTCAGCCCCAGCGTCAGGGCGAGCATAACGCCGAATCCCGCAGAGACTTCGCATACTTGCCAGCAACTTTCTGAAAAGGGATGAGAAACCGGGTCCAGAGTTGGCAGCGAGATTCGTGTGGCAGGATTTGGAGGGCGACCAGCGGATCTGAAGGGGCGAAA
>Ga0181536_10006001_pt1 | contig 12290 bp, 12 predicted proteins | sample PEATcosm2014_Bin_41_FD_121105 | JGI IMG/M metagenome (GOLD analysis project Ga0181536, IMG submission 121105) | Peatland microbial communities from MTU Mesocosm Facility, Houghton, MI, USA - PEATcosm2014_Bin17_60_metaG | ecosystem: Environmental > Terrestrial > Soil > Wetlands > Peat | place...
ATCATCGTCTCCTCAACGGGCGTAGTCTCATTGCTCGCTCGCCGAGACGTTGCCTGTACGGGAGCGTACCTGCTCATCACGAATATTCTGTGAAGGCACGTTTCACAGCGCGAGGGCCCAATTCACGAGGGGGACCGGCGCGCTTCAACCGAGCCTCTCCATTGAAGAAGAGCTATCGTGAAACTTTGGCATGGCCTTGCCGTCGCAGCCGCGATCGTTGTCATCGCAGCGCTGGTCTCGTGGGGACTCGGGCTGAATGTTTTCTTATGGAGCACTGCCCATAAGTAAGTACGCAGGGTATTCGGCACCGTCGCCGGTTGCCTTGCAGCTTGAACGCGAAGAGCATTGCGCCGGCGCGGGCGAGAAGTGACGAAGGAACATGGCCCAGCCAGCGCCGCAGCCTCCCGGCTCACCGAAGCCGCCCGACCAGCGGACAGTATGGATATGGTGGATCGTCACCATCGTGATCTTACTGCTTTGGAATATCTTCGTGTTTCCACGCCCCGTCACGCAGGTGACGATATCGTATTCGACGCTGCTCGCGCAGATTCGCGCCGGCAATGTGACGAGCGTTCATGTAACGGGTGACGACGTTACCGGCACGTTCCGCCGGCCGTACACCGCACCAGCCCCGGCACCGAGCAGCGCCGCGTCTCCAGCCCCCGGTGGAACGGCGTCCCCTGCGCCGCAAGTGACGTATTCGAATTTCGACACGACGTTTCCGCAAGCGATCGGTGACCCGGGCTTCCTTCCGCTCCTCGAAGCGCATCATGTCGACATCGAGGCGTCGACGACGCAAACGAGCGTGCTGGTCACGCTGCTGATCACGTGGGGGCCGATGTTGCTGCTGGTCGGCGCCATTCTTTGGATGAGCGCACGTGCCGGTAAAGGTTTGGGCTCACAATTCGGCTTTGGCAAGTCCGAGGCGCACCGCTACACCAGCGATCAACCGAAGGTGACGTTCGACGATGTCGCCGGCGCCGACGAAGCCAAGTCCGAGCTCCAAGAGGAAGTCGGCTTTTTGCGCGAGCCGGAAAAATATCATGCCATCGGCGCGCGGATTCCGAAAGGCGTGCTGCTGTTCGGCAACCCCGGCACGGGGAAAACGTTGTTGGCACGGGCCGTCGCGGGCGAAGCGGGCGTGCCGTTCCTCAGCCTGAACGCTTCGGAGTTCGTCGAGATGTTCGTCGGCGTCGGTGCCAGCCGCGTGCGGGATCTCTTCAAGCAAGCCAAGGAGCTGGCTCCGGCAATTGTGTTCATCGACGAACTCGACGCCGTCGGACGCCGGCGCGGCGCGGGCGTGGGCAACACGAACGATGAGCGCGAACAGACGCTCAACCAACTCTTGGGCGAGCTCGACGGCTTCGATCCGCATGCGAACATCATCGTGTTGGCCGCGACGAATCGTCCCGACGTGCTCGATCCGGCACTTTTGCGCCCCGGGCGCTTCGATCGCCAGATTACCGTCGCGCTCCCCGATCGCAACGGGCGCCGTGACATCTTGAAGATCCACGTGCGCCCCCTGAAGGTCGCACCGACGGTCGATCTCGAGACGGTCGCCGGCGAGACGATCGGCATGAGCGGTGCCGACCTGGCGAATCTGTGTAATGAGGCAGCGCTGGCAAGCGTGCGCAACGGCCGGCAACTCGTCGAGCCGAGGGACTTCGACGAAGCGCTCGATCGCCTGCGCTTGGGTGTAGCGCATCCGCAATTACTGGACGCCGAAGAACGGCGCGTCGTCGCCTACCACGAGAGCGGACATGCGCTCGTTGCGTGGCTGACGCCGGGAGCTGATCCGGTTCACAAGATCACGATCGTGTCGCACGGTCAGGCGCTCGGCATGACGGAACAAGTACCGGCGACCGAGCGCCATAACTTGAGCCGCACGTACGTGCTGACGCGCATCGCGGTGATGCTCGGAGGCCGCACGGCAGAAGAAGTGATGTTCGGTGAAATTACGACGGGGGCCGAGAGCGATCTCGTCGAGGCGACGCAGCTGGCGAAACAAATGGTGACGCGCTGGGGCATGAGCGACCTCGGCCTGGCAGCCTTCCGCGCGGACGAGCAACAGCCGTTTCTCGGTTACGAGCTGACGCAAGGGCGAGATTATAGCGAAGCCACGGCTGCCCGCGTCGACGGTGCGATACAGCAATTGCTCAACGACGCGCACGAGCGGGTATCGGCACTCCTCACGGCATCAAAGCCTCAACTCGAAGCCCTCGCAGAAGCGCTCTTGCGGGACGAGACCCTGGAACTGGGCCAACTCACGACGATACTCGGGCCGCCGCAGTCCAGCAGCAACGTCGCGCCGGCGACCGATTCGACGATTGCCGCCTCGAACGGCTCCGCTTAAGCCTTCATCTGCCGGAAGCCGCTAGGGCGCGTGCCAGTTCCGCGATCGTCGAGGTGATGGCCGCGGTCGGATCGCCGGACCGGAGCTGCTGCGCAAACGAACCGGCGAGCGCGTCCCATGCTTCTTGGCCCAGGGCGTCGTGGGCGCCGGCGTCGCCCACGATCGCAAACTCTCGCCGCGACGGAACGACGAAGATGAGGACCCCCTTGCGCTGCTTCACGAGAGCGCGCTCCGCCGTCCGTCGCACGTCGCCCCAAAAATACGGCGCGACGGAGACGTGGATCGGAGCGCTCGTGACGGCTTCCGCCTGTGCGATGGCCGCGCGAATCCGCGCCTTGTCGACGAATCGGTGCAGCTTGCGCCGGCTCACCATCGGCCCGATGCTCCGCCGCCGCCCGACCGGCCGCCCCCGCCTGAAAAGCCGCCGCCTCCACCCGAGAAGCCGCCTCCGCGACCGCCGGCGATGTTGACGAGCAAATACAATACGAGCCACGGACTGCGCACGGCGGCCGCCAATACGATGAGCAGGAGGATGCCGATTGCGATCAGGTCGATCGGCGTGAGGGGAACCGGTGCGCTCTGCGTTCCCGGTGTGTCGCCTGCGAGCGCGATGATCTGAGCGACGCCCGCCGTTATCGCGTCGTCCGCTTCCCCCGCGCGCATTCCCGGCTCGATCGTGTTGCGCAGGATCTCCGCTGCGCGCGCGTCCGGAACCTTGGCCTCGAGGCCGTACCCGACCTCGATGCGGGCCGTACGGTCGTGCGGGAAGATGAAGAGCACGAGCCCGTCGTCGAGTCCCGCGCGCCCGACCTTCCACTTCGCAAAGGCGCCGACGGCCCAGTCATCGATCGGCACGCCACCGGTCGTCGGGGCGATATAGACCAGGATCTGATGGCCGGTCCGGCGTTCGTACGAACGCAGCTCGTCGTTGAGGTCGTCCGCAGTTTCCGTCGAGAGCAGGTCTGCCGCATCCGTGACCCAGGTAGTCGGCGCAGGCGGAATCGTTTGGCCAAATGCCGCCGGAGCGGTTGCGAGCAACGCGACGAGAACGGCGAGGACGTGCACGGTCGCGCGCGCCGCCCGGCGCATCAAATCAGAAACCGACCTTCGGCGGTGTCTGTGCCCCGGGTTGCGACTGGAAGTACGCCTTCTCGGCAAAGTGCGTGCCGAAAAAGCTTGCGACGATGACCGTCGGGAACGAATCGCGCGTCGCGTTGAAGGTCTGCGCCGCCTCGTTGTAGCGCATGCGCTCGACGGCGATGCGGTTCTCGGCGCCTTCGAGCTGCGCTTGCAGGTCCGAGAAGTTTTGCGTTGCCTTGAGATCGGGATAGTTTTCGGAGACGGCGATCAGCCGTGAGAGCGCGCTCGTCAGACCGTCTTGGGCCGCGGCGTACTTCTGGAACGTTGCCGTGTCGTTGGGAACCGTCACTCCGCTCAGGTTGACTTGGCCGACCTTGGCGCGCGCTTCGGCGACGGCGACGTACGTGCTCTTCTCGAAGTTCGCGGCGCCTTTGACGGTAGCCACGAGGTTCGGGATCAGATCGGCTCGGCGCTGGTAGACGTTCTCGACCTGGGCCCACTGGGACTGGACCGCCTGGTCGAGCGTGACCAAGCGATTGTAGATCCCGGCAACGCTTGCGATCCCGATGACGACGACCAGAACGATCGCGCCGAGAACGGCTGCTCCTCTACCCATGCCTTACTCCTACTTTCATTCGAATCGCAGCGCGTCGATGGGGTTCAACTGCGACGCCTTGAGCGCGGGATAGTATCCGAAGAAGGCACCCACGAGCGCCGAGAAGACGACGGCGATCACCACGGCCTCGGGCGCGATGACCGTCGGCCAGTTCGCGAGCATCGAAACCAGATACGTCCCGGCAAACCCGACGACGACCCCGATCGCTCCGCCGATGAGCGACAGCCCGACCGATTCGATCAGGAACTGCGAGAGGATCGCGTAGGGCGGGGCGCCGACCGCCATGCGCAGGCCGATTTCGCGCGTCCGTTCGGTGACGGAGACGAGCATGATGTTCATGATGCCGATACCGCCCACGACGAGCGAGACGGCTGCGACGCTGGCGAGCAGATATTCCATGACCGTCGCCGACGCGGACGCGGCGCTGGCGATGTCGGCGAGGTTACGTACTTGGAAGTCGTCCTGACCGTTCGTGATGCGGTGCCGCTGCTCGAGCGCTGCCGTAACCTCGGTTTGCACGCCGCTCGTATCCGCTTGGTCGTCCCCCGACACCATCAGCTCGCTGACGAAGGTGCCGCCGGTCAGGCGTTGCAACGCCGAGGAATACGGAACGATGACCGTGTCGTCTTGGTCCTGCCCGACGCTGCTTTGACCGCGCGCCGTAAGCGTGCCGACGATCGTGAACGGAACGTTCTTGATCAAGAGCGTCTGCCCGATGGGGTTCGTGGTGCCGAAGAGATTGGTGACGACGGTCTGCCCGAGCACGCAGACTTTGGCGGCCGACGCCACATCGGCGTCGGAGAAGAAGGTGCCTGAGGCGAGAGCCCACTGCCGCACGTAGGTGTAGGTCGGCGCGACGCCGCTGATCGTCGTCTGCCAGTTCGCGCCGCCGCCGACGACCTGCGTGCGGACCGTCACGACCGGGGTGACGGCCGAAACGTCCGGCAATGCGGCGATCGCGATGGCGTCTTGCGGTGTGAGGGTCGACGCCCCGCCGCTGCCGGTACGAGCGCCGGACTGCGTTACGCTGCCCGGAAGCACGATGATCAGGTTGCTGCCCAGGCTGTTGATTTGGTTCTGCACCGACGCTCGTGCTCCGGCGCCGATGGCGACCGTTACGATGACGGCGGCCACCCCGATCACGACGCCCAGCATCGTCAACAGCGAACGCGCGCGGTTCCGCACCAGCGCGGCGAACGCCGTCCTCAGCGTCGACTTCAGATTCATGCGGATACGGTGGGGGGAAGGGCCGGGGCGGCAGGGTCGGGTTTGCGGCTCCGCTCGTCGCTGATCACGGCCCCATCGCGAAACGAAATCAACCGGTTCGCGTGGGCGGCAATGCCCGGATCGTGCGTTACGAGCAAAATCGTAATGCCCTTTTCGACGTTCAAGCGCCGAAAGAGCGCCATGACGTCGTCGTTGGCTTTGGTATCCAGCGCGCCGGTGGGCTCGTCGGCGAGAATCAGACTGGGATCGTTCACGATCGCCCGGGCGATCGCGACCCGCTGCTGCTGACCGCCCGAGAGCTGATTGGGCTCGCTGAACAGGCGGTCGGACAGCCCGACGATCCCGAGTGCGGCGGTCGCCCGGCGCCGCCGGTCAGCGTCGGGAACGCCGGCGTAGAGTAGCGGCAGCTCGACGTTCTCGACCGCGGACGTGCGTGCGAGCAGGTTGTACGCTTGGAAAACGAAGCCGAGCTTTCGGCTGCGTAACGATGCCTGCGCAACCCGGCTCAAGGTCCCGGCCTCGACGCCGTCGAGTTCGTACCGTCCGGACGTCGCCGCATCGAGCAAGCCGATGATGTGCATGAAGGTCGACTTCCCGGAGCCCGACGGTCCGGTGACCGCGACGAATTCGCCGCTTTCGATCGTCAGCGAGACGTTGGCAACCGCGTGCACCACCTGACCGCCCATCGCATAGTCTTTGCACAGGCCGAAGGTGCGGACGACCGGGACGCTCATCGCACGGCTCGCGCGGCACCGCCGCCTTGCGCCGACGCTCCGAAGCTGGGTGCCGCCTGGGTCACGGCGCTCGTACGCGGCGCTGCGCCCACCGTGTCGGCGGTGACGACGGCGTCGTTGAGCTGGAGCGTGCCGCTCAGCGGCTTGACGGCAACTTGCGTGCCGGACGTCAAGACGACTTGCACCGGCACCGCGACCAGCGTTCCGGCGCGCTTGACGAAAATGCGGCCGTGCGATCCGGCCGGCAGCGCCGTCGCGCCGGCACCCATCGTCGCTCCGAATTGCGAGCCGGTCGCGGTACCGACCGTTCCGGCTCCGTGCGGATGCGCCGGTGCATAGCCGGCCGACGCAGCCAAATGGTAGGTGGACTTGGTGGCGGCCGACGGCCGGTACTCCAGCGCCGCGATCGGCACGATCAGAGCACCGCTGACGCTCTGCGTTTGGATCAACGCATTGGCGGTCATCCCCGGCCGCAGCAGTCCGGCCTTGTTATTCACGATGACGACCGTGTCGTACGTGACGACGTTGCTCACGACGGTCGGATTCTGGCGGACCTGGGCGACCGTACCGGAAAACGTTTGGGGGTACGCGAGCACGGTGAAGGTCACCGGATCGCCGTTTTTCACCGCCCCGATATCGGGTTCGCCGACCGCGAGATCGACTTCCATCTTCGAAAGATCTTGGGCGATCGTGAACAGCACCGGGGTGCTGAAGCTCGAGGCCACCGTTTCGCCCAGCGCGACGTTGCGCACGATGACGGTTCCGTTTACCGGCGAGGTGATGGTCGTGTGCGCGAGGTCGTACTCCGCCGTCTTCACCTGCGCTTCTTGGATGCCGATCGCGGCGGCTTGGGCCTGGGCCGTTCCAACCGATGCTTGAGCCGTGGCACCCGTGACCGTGTTCTGTGCGTTTTGCGATATGCTCTGCGCCACGGCTTGATTGGCCTGTTGCGCGCTCGCGACCGCCTGTGACCGCGCTTGCGTCAGGGATGCCTGTGCGCTCGAGACTCCGGATTGGGCGGCTTCAAGGCTCGCCTGATCTGCATCGACGGCGTTCTGGGCGACGAAACCCTGGCTGAGCAGGCTCGCGTCGCGCGCGATCGTCTGCTGCGCGAGAACCAGCGCGCTCTGCGCTTTGTCGACGTTTGCCTGCGCGGCGGCGATCGCGTCGGCTTGCGCGGCGGCGTTGGCTTTAGCCGCATTGACGTTTTGGACGGCTGCGTTCGCGGTGGCGCGCTGGACGGCGATCCCCGCCTGCGCCCCGGCAGCGGCGGACGCCGCTTCGCGCGCGTTCGCCTCCGTCTGGGCAAGCTGGGCCTGGGACTGCGCCAACGATGCTTGAAACAACGTCGGATCGATCCGCGCCAGTACTTCCCCGGTGTGAACGACGCTGTTGTAGTCGACGTCGATCTCCGAAATCGTTCCCGAGACCTGTGAGCCGACGCTGATCGTATTTTGCGGATTGACCGTGCCCGACGCCGTGACGGTGCGAGCGAGCGTCCCTTGTTGCACGGGGGTGGTGACGAGGACGCTCGCGGCCGGCGCGACCGCGCGCCAAACGAGGATCCCTGCGACGATGAGGATGACCGCTAAGGCAGCAGCGATCAGCCATAAGCCCCGGCGCTTACGGGGGAGTTTGACCTTCGGCGCCGAGACGGTCGTGCCGTTCGTCGGGGGTGGAACCATTTGCGTGACGGCCATCAGGGCGATCCTTCCTCACGGGCGTCCATCGAGCGGTCGCCCGATCGATAGCATGCGGCATTGAGGATGAACGCCGTATGAACGGCGGCAGGCAAGCACTTCACACGCGCACTACGGCGAACCCCAACAGCCAGGGAACGAACGGGATGGCGATGATCGTCCAGAACGCGAACGGTCCGTTTCGAAGCCTTGCGACCTTGGTTTGAAGGCTGCATGCCTACGACGATTGCGGCATCGTCGTCGGCTTGGACCCCGCCTTCGTGCGCGCGGGCGGCCGCGAGTATCGCGCGTGACGGATCGGTGCCGTCGATCCGGGAGCGCGTTACCGCGAGCGCCGTCCGGCCGGTGCCGAAGAAGTCATTCGAGCCGGCTCGATGACTATCGGAGACGCCGTCGGTTACGATGACGAGCGCTTCGGTTGCGCCGAGGCGGAAGACGGCATCGCAGGCGTGGTTGGCAAGCGGAATGCCCAGCATCGGTGCGGTCGGCATCAGTTGCCGGATCCTTCCGTCGTCCGCGAGCGTGAAGGCGACATCGTGCCCGGCAGATGCGTACACGACGGTGCGCAGAACGGGATGCACCAGCGCAACGAAGGCGACGGCATACGGCGTCTCATCGGCAACCGTCCGCAGAAACTGGTCCGCCCGGTCGAGTGCCGAGGCCGGGGACGGATCGTGGATGAGGGATGCGACGATCTTCTTGGCAATGGCTGACGAGAGGGCCGCTCGGCCTGCGCCATGGCCGGCAATGTCGATGACGATGACAGCCGTGCGGTCGGAGGCGAGCGGCAACGCAAAGGCCAGGTCCCCGCAACGCGCGCCGCCGTCGCAACTGCGAACGAAGGACGATGCGGTGAGCCCGACTTGCGCCGTCGCCCGTATCCCGTCGACCGGGACCGATTGGTCGATCATCGTCTCCTCAGCGGCCGGACTCTCCGCGCTCAACTGCCGGAGGTTCGGCTGTACCAGAGCGTACGCTGGGGCAAGTGAACGCCTTGTGAAGGCCCTACGTATAACCGTAGGCCCCGTAGGCTATACTGTACGCCGGGAGCGCGGTGCGGTCTGCATGATCCTACGCTTAGTAGGACGGAGTAAGCGCCTACTTGCTTCCCTGAGGAAGCCGGCCGAGACTCTTCCGCGAGATGCCATCGTCACAAAACTCCAAACGAGCCCTACCAAAGGGTCCGCCTGCACTGGGCGAGCTGACGCCAAGGCTCGTGCAGCGCAATTATATCCTCGCGAGCTTACAGGGCCGCGATCTCGCCTCAGTTTTGAAGGAGGGGCAGGCCGTTGACCTGCCGGTGCGCCACGTCATTTACGGCGCGAACCAACCGATAACGGAGGCCATTTTCCCGATCGACGCCGTCCTCTCGGTCGTCACGACCATGCGAGAAGGCGGCGCCATCGAAGTCGGTACGATCGGTTGTGAGGGCACCTCGGCGTTGCCCATCATCCTTGGCGCGCACACGACGGCCAACGAATGTTATTGCCAAGTCCCAGGGACGGGGATCCAGATCTCGGGCGATCTTTTTCGGCATCTCCGTGAAACGAACACAACGTTTGCCGCGCACCTGGATCGATATCTCCAGGGGTACGTCAACTTTCTGGGGCAGCTGGCCGGTTGTAACCGGCTGCATCACATCAACCAGCGCTGCGCTCGCTGGCTCCTGCTTACGCACGATCGAGTAGCCCGCGATGATATTCTGTTGACGCAGGAGTATCTGGCCATGATGCTAGGCAGTAGCCGATCGGGTGTGACGCTTGCTCTCGCGGCTTTGCAGCACGCCAAACTCATTCGATACGCCCGCGGCCACATCACGATACTCGATCATCAGGGTCTCGAGGCGGTATCGTGCGAATGCTACGGGGTAGCCAAGGAGCAATTCGGCGGGCTCTTACGGTCGGTGTACTGAAAAGGGGTGGAACGATGCCACCGCCCGGCGAAGGGCCCACGCGCATGCTGAAGGACGCTGGGACTCAGGCGTTGCATCGCGCGCCCTCGCCGCTCTCGTTCCCGGAGAGCCCGCTCGCGCGCATCGCTCGCCAGCCGATGATGATCGGGCTCTTTTTGCCGACGCAGACCGGCGGCTTTTCGCAATCGAAGCTCCCGCGCGCCACCCGTTGGGATTTCGAATACAACAAGCAGCTCACGCTCGCGGCGGAGCGTCACGGCTTCGATTTCGCCTTCGGCCTGCAGCAGTGGGTCGGCAAAGGCGGCTTCGGCGGCGAGATGAAGTACCGCGAGAACTTCCTCGATCCGTTCATCTCGACCGTCGCACTCGGTGCCGTGACGACGAAGATGGTCACGATTTCGACCGTCCACATCCTTTACGGCAACTGGCACCCGCTGCACTTGGCGCGTTTCGCGGCGACGGCCGATCACATCACCGGCGGCCGCTTCGGCCTCAACATCGTCACCGGCTACGACGCCAACGAACCGTTGATGTTCGGCATGGAGCGAGTCGACCACGACGAGCGGTACGAGCGCGCCGACGAGTTCTCGTCGATCATGGAAGATCTCTGGGCCGGCGAGGACAACCTCACCTACAACGGCCGCTTCTACCGGCTCGAGGGCGCGTACGTCTCGCCGCACGCGAGCTTCGGGCGGCCGATCATGGTGTCGGCCAGCGCGTCGCCGACCGGCTTCGCCTATGCCGCGAAACACTCGGACATCGTGTTCACCTCGAGTCCGGCCGGCGCCGTGTTCGAAAACGCGATCGGGAAGCTTCCCGAACACGTCGCCGCCATTCGCAAGGCGTACCGCGAGACGGGGCGCACCGGCAAGGTGATCATCTTCCCGCTGATCGTCTGTAAGGAAACCCACGCCGAAGCGATGGCCTACCGGAACGCGATCGTGGACAACGCCGACCTCGAATCGATTCGGGCCTATACGGCACGGCATTCCGCCGGCGACGCGCACGGCTGGAAACAGCACGTACCGGCCGACCGCGTGATGGGCGGGCACATCCAAATCGTCGGCGATCCGGTCGAAGTGGCGGACCAGATCGCGCAGCTCAAAGAAGCGGACTTCGACGGAATCCAGATCGGTTTCTACGACTATATGCCCGACCTCGAATTCTTCGCGGCCAACGTCCTGCCGCTGCTCAAAGAGCGTGGCCTGCGCATCGCGTAGCTCTGAAAAGAACAAACCCCGCCGGCGATATCTCCGTGGAAGGGTTTGAAATGGCTCCCGAAGTTGGACTCGAACCAACGACCCGCTGATTAACAGACGTCGGCGACCCCGCACGGTCAGGAATTGGGGTCAGAAACAACGTTCGCTTGTACTGGTTGCTGCGGTGTCGATAATGGCGGACATCGGCGCGGACATCGCTCGCCGGGCGCTGGTCGAACCCTACCAGCCCGACGAGTCGGGTCTCGCCCGGCTCCGCGAAGTCAACGCGGCGGCGATCCTGCACCTGCTCGACTGCGGAGCGCTCTCGTCCGATGGACCGGCCTAATGGAGAGACGGAAGAGAGCCGGCGGAGAGCGAGGGCAGACGCCGGCGAGAGCGGGCAGCGAGGCGCTGCTGCCTGATTGGTAACGATTTGGGGAACCCTGGGCGCTAGGATCGGGCCATGCATCGGGGCCCAGATCGACCGTGAGTGCTTTTGGGGTCGTCAAACACCTGACCGACGCGATCGTCTCCGGCCTCTCGACGGCCTTCGGAGAGGATCCGCTCACCGCGCCCTTCGTCGGAACAATCTTCACGGACTCGCCGGCTGCGCCGGGCGTTGGAGGCGGCCAGAAAAGCGGGATGTCGTTTTGGCCGTATCGCGTCGAGCGCGACGAGTTTCTTAGCAATCCGGCCCTCATCCCGGTGGGCCCGTCGGTGCTCGAGATTCCGCCGCTGATCGTCGATATCTGGTATCTCGCCACCCCGATGACCGGCAGCGGCGATTCCGACCAGCTCTTGCTCGAGAAGACGCTGCAGTATCTCTACGACGTCGGACCGATCCCGCTCGGCGGCGATACGCCCATCGTCACGTTCGAAACGCCCGGGTCCGACGAGCTGTTCCGGTTGTGGAGCGCGCTCGATATCCCCTACGCGCTCTCCTGCGTTTTCACCGCGCGTCACGTCTCGATCGATTCGCTCCGGCCGCCGCAGAGCGCAGCGCGCATCATCGAGCGCTACGATCGCTATCAAACGATCGGATCGTAGGGGATATGGAAGAGCGCAGCGCGTTCGCGCTCCTGGTCGGTTCGGTCGTCGACGCAACGACGCTCCCGGCACCGTTTTCGCCGCTGCCGCCGCGAACGCCGATTGCGATCGAGTTCGACGGCATCGGCACGCCGCCGGTAGCGACGGATGCCATCGTCGCACGCGCGTACTCCGCCGGCGGCTTCGTGCTGGCGTTCGATTCGGGTGACGTAACGGTCGACAATCCGAGCTCGAGCGGGCCGTCGCCCAAGCACCTCGTCGGCGCATTCGATATTCATTTCACGATCTCGGCGGAAGGCTATGCCGACTTACCTTCCACGTATTCGTGCCACAACGATGCGCTGCCCATCGCTCCGGCCGCGTACGTCCTCCAGCCGAATCCGATCGCGATACAAGGCTATGTCTCATTCGGCGGCGTGGCC
>Ga0181536_10006003_pt1 | contig 12285 bp, 7 predicted proteins | sample PEATcosm2014_Bin_41_FD_121105 | JGI IMG/M metagenome (GOLD analysis project Ga0181536, IMG submission 121105) | Peatland microbial communities from MTU Mesocosm Facility, Houghton, MI, USA - PEATcosm2014_Bin17_60_metaG | ecosystem: Environmental > Terrestrial > Soil > Wetlands > Peat | place...
CTGGGCCGCACGGCGCGCTGGTTAGTCGAGCACGGCCGATTGTTTGGCCAGCCCACCTTTCCGGCTATCACGGTATTGGTTGAGGCGAATGACGGGTTGGCCGAAATCACCAATCTGCTTTATCGGCAGAATACCTCGCCGTCGCTGGCACCCGCGGCGGATCCCCCCAAGCCAGACCCTTCGCGCCTGCTGGCGCTGGTGGCGGTGGGCATTCAACCGCCGGGTGCAGATATCCGGCAGCGCATTCTGAGCCACGCGGAAGCGGGAGCCGCACTGATTGTCGACGCACCGGGTGACATTGCCTGGTGGCGAGGCCCTCAACTGAAGCTGGTCAGGCGACAGGGAGATCGCGAATTCTATTCGCTGGGACGGGGCCAAGTGGTTGCGTACCGGGAAGCGATTTCTGACCCCTACGAATTCGCCTTCGACGTGATCGATATTGTGACGCAGAAGCGGCGCGCCGCGCGGCTCTGGAATGCGCCAACCGCAATTGCCTTGGCCACTTCTTCGACGGCAGGAGCGAACCGCGGACGGGCGTTACTGCATCTGATTAACTACGGTGCTCGGCTTGAGGGTGAAGTGTTGGTCGCCGTGCAGGGTTCATATACGCGGGCTACGTTGCTGCGGCCTGAGGCTGCGGCGCAGTCGCTGCCAACAGCCAAGCGGGAGACGGCCACGGAGGTCACGCTCCCGGAGTTAGAACGGTTGGCCGTTCTGGTTCTCGATTGAATCGATGTAGGGGGACGGCTTGCCGTTCCCTTTTGCCGGGCTCGCGGCGGGCGGGTAGGGCAAGCCGTACCCCTACAGTCGGACAATTGAATTCGCCGCCACAAGGAGTGCAGATGATTACTCGTCGAGATTTTCTACGAACCGGCGCGCTGGCTGCCGCCGGCGCTATCCCTGGCGTCAGGCTGGCCTCCGCGTTCGCTCTCCCCCCAGCTTACTTCGGGCTGCACTCTTTCATTGAGGGTAATCCTAAAGCGGTTTTTATCCGACGCACGCACCTCGTCCACAAGGCTGACCAAAAAACCAAACGTCAAGAGGGCTTGACGCTGGCGCGCGAGATCTTCGTGCCCATGGACAGCCCGGGGATTCCCCTGACCCACCGCATTATCCTGAAGCCGAATTTCACCAGCGTGCACGACCCCAGCCGGCCGGACGAAGAGAACTGGGGCACGGGTACGGACCCGCAGTTCTACGAAGGAATGGTGATGGGCCTGAAAGAGGTCGGGCTCAGCAAGTTTCATTTTGTCGAGGCCAACTCCTATCCCACCTGGAACGTTCGAGGTTTTGTGGACATCAACCAGCGCCTCGGGGTAGAGATGAATGAGCCCGAGCGCCATGTCCGGCACTTCCGGGAAGGTTGGGAGATGAACTGGAGCAAGGTGCCTGACGCGGTGGTCTACACGCGTATTCCTCACTACGCCCCGGTGAACGAACCGGACACCTGGCTTCTCAATATGGCGAAGTGGAAGGCTCACGGGATGTGCATGAGCCTTTCCGTCAAGAACGAGCAGGGATTAGTCGTGCTGCCGTACGTTCGCTTCTGTTCGGGATGGAGCATGGTAACGGGTGTGCCCGGGTTCATGAAACCGGACGTTCATCCCAACGCCGAACGCGTGGTGCAGAAGTTTTTCGATCGCCATGTCAAGTTGCAATACGATCGTTACGACAGCCCGCACGAGTTGAGCCCCATACGCCAGGAGATCTGGGCGCACAAGACCTGCGACCACATGAGCGTAATGAAGACGGGCTTGGCCATGATCGAAGGCATCACCGGCCGGGATGGCGACGGCTTCGGCGAGGGCCAGGACCATCTCGCGAATCTGGTGATGTTCAGCAAGGACAAATTCCGATTAGACGTGGTCGCAATGTATTTGGGCGGGCACGAGCCGGGCAACATCAATCTCTTCCGCATCGCCAAGGAACGCGGGCTGACGGACACTTTCAACCCCTGGGAGATCCCCATCTATGAATGGGTGAATGGGGCGGCCATGCCACGCAAGTTGTCCGACTTTTCGCGCACGCCTCTCAAAACCTACTACCTTCAGATGCCGGGTGAGCCGCTCTTCCACCTGGTCAACGAGCCCTTCGATTACGACCGCGTAAAGGTTTAACAACAGACGGGCACGCTGAATCCATTTGTCATTCTGAGGCCCCCGATCTTTGGGGCCGAAGAATATCGGCAGTTTGTCTGAGCGATCGGCGAGCGAACGGTCCCAGCGAACTGCAGGGATCCTTCGTCGTCCCAAAGTGCAGGACTCCTTAGGATGACACGCATGGTTTGGGAGGGCCGAGGAACTTGCTTAGTTCTGGTTTCCTGCCCCGTGACTTGAGCCGCAGAGCTTGCACAACGTGGGTGGTTCGGTGTTGTCAACGCGATGCTTCACGGGTTTAAGCGTGCGAAGATATGCGAAGATGGCCTTCAGGTCTTCATCGGTAAGATTCCGAAAATCCCACCAAGGCATGATTTGATTAATTTTCCGCGCCTTGACGTAGCCAGTGTGGATCATTTCCAGGAAAAGCGCTTCGTCATAGTAAGAGATGCCCGAGGCGTCCGGCGTGATATTGGCGCTCGCTAGGCGACCCCACGGACCTTCCAGGATAAAGCCTCCGGCGAATTCGAGGCCTCGAATCGGCTGACCATTCTTCTGTGGGGTGTGGCAGTCCGTGCAGCCTGCAACGGTTACCAGGTATTCGCCGTGCTTGACGGGCGTCGAGACGTCCGGTTGGGGCACAGGCTCGGTAATGGGCTGAGGCACGCTCCGGATGAGGTACTTCACCGGGGAGATAATCTCCGTACTGGGCAGCGCCTTTCGAATGGGCGGGATGGAGCGTAGATAGACGATAACAGCGGCCAAGTCTTCGTCAGATAGGGAACGGAAGTCGGGATAGGCCATGAAAGGGAATAAGGCGTGGCCGTCGTGGCCGATTCCCTCACGGATGGCGCGTGCCAGCATGTCATCCGTCCAACGGCCGGCTCCGGTTTCCGGGTCCTGGGTGATATTGGGCGGGGCGACGTGGCCGGGAAGGCCCGCCATTGGGAAATCGCTGTAGCCGGCGCCCCGCGTGCCTTCGATCAGGGGAGCGTCGTGTTTCGTCCAGTCGTGTTGGGCGTGGCACTCAAAGCATCCGAGGAGATTGTTAGACAGGTATTGGCCACGGGCCAGCCGCTGCGGCGTGCGTTCGAAGGTTCGATCAGTCAGGGGACGAGCGCGGGGGCCGATGAAAGGCCGCCAGCCGACGGTTAGAGTAATGGCGATCGACAGCACAACAACAAGACCCACGACTACGTATGCAACAATCTTTAGAAGCTTCGTCATCGTCACCCCTTGTACTCCGAGTAGTTGCTGAACGCGCAATTCAATCGGTGCTACTTTGCGGTTGGTGGCGCGGCCACCGTCATGCCATGACGCTGCAAGACCTCGGTCATCTTCGCGCGGTCGGGTGGGGCCCCGGCCGCGGCGCCGATTACTTCGGCAGCCTCTCGGAAGTACGCAGGGCCCATTATCGCCGGGCTTAGGACGACAAGCTGTTTCACATGTTTGACGCCGAAGTTGTCGAAGCGGTGGGCCGCCCCTCGGGGAACACATAGCGCTTGCCCGGGGCCAACCTCGATGGGCGTGCCATCGACCGTCCAGGTGAGGACGCCCTCGAGACCGTAGAGCATCTCCTCGTAGGCATCGTTCTTGTGCGCCGGCGCCGGCAGTTTATGCCCGGCGGGGACAGTGAACTCGAATACAGACATGCTTCCGTTGGAATCATCTCCGGTCAGAAGGAACCGGATGCCTATAGGACCAACCTGGATGGTCTCTTCGGAAGGATTCGGCGTGATTGTACGCTGCTGCACGGTCCCCTCTCGTGGAATAAAGTTGTTCGAGATTTTCGATTTGACCGGGCCCAAGTCCGGTGTAAATAGCATATCCCCTAATCTCCTTGAAATGCAATCGATTATTGGGTTTGGATGAGGTCGAGCTAATTGGGTAAGTAGTTGCCTAAGCCCGTCGGCCGGCGGGAACCAGAAACCATGACAGGCTATTTTCGGACCGGCGAAGGGTGCGCGGGTGGTGGCGACATAGTCTTCACGTGTCGCCACCACGCAGGTTGGTCCGGGCAAGACGAGCTACTTGGGATCCATTTGCTGTCCTTCGAGTTCGTCGGCCAGGGGCGAGGCATCGTAGATCTGGCGCAGCACCTGGATGATGGCGCCGCTGTGGACGGCCACGGCGCGGTTGCTCACCTCGTAGTAGACGAAGTCCCCCACTAAGCTTTCGATGTTTCCATCGAAAATCAGGCCTACGAGTTCGCCCGCTTTATTGATGACGGGGGAACCCGAGTTTCCGCCGATGATGTCGCAGGTGCTGACGAAATCCACCGGCCCGGAGAGGTCCAGGCGGTTACGGCGCTCCATGTAACGCGCCGGCAGATTGAAGGGGAACTTGAGACCAAAGCTGTAGGCCCGGTCGTAGAGGCCGTAGAAAGTGGTTAGGGGAGGGGCTTCGGTTCCATTCATTGGATAGCCTTTGACCGCTCCGTAGCCAAGCCGGAGGGTAAAAGTCGCGTCGGGATAGAGCGACTTGCCATACACGGCGAAGCGAGCCTGGCCGATCTTTTCTCCTGCCGGAGTTTCCACGCTTTCCACGTTGTCCTCGAACGCTTTAGTTCGCTGGCGATCGAAAGGATCGACCTTGCGCGCGAGCACAATCATCGGGTCGGTCGAAGCTTGGACGGCCGCCTCGCCTCCTTCGACCAGCGACTTGCGAAACGCCGGGTCGGCCAATTTCGTTCCATCGACGACCCCGGTTACGACTTCGGCTGGCGAGCTCGAGCCCAGCACCGCCTTAACGAAGGGATCGTCAGCGCCCAAGCCTTCCTGGGCGAGTTGCAGTCCGGCGGTGAGCATTGCCTTTTCGAACCCCGGGTAAACCGGGGCCGGGGAAAAGAGTCGAAAGCGCAACGATTCGAGCTGCGAATCGTGATATCCCTCGAGCCTTTCTCCGTCGGGCTTCTTCACTTCCGCCACGTACTGTACGATGCTAAGCGCGACTCCCTCCAGCCGAGACCCCCGGAGGCCGTAGAACCGAAGCATCTTGGCCATTTCACGATGCTTTACCTCAGCCTGGGCGATTGCGTCCCACGCGCCACCATAAGCCGTCTGCCACTCGGGGTTACTTGTCACCTTGGCGCGAAAGCTTGTTTCGTCATTCTGCATTTTGGCGATCAGTTCTTTGTCCGCTAATCCTTTGGCGCGACCGTCGTAAGCCTTCAGCGAATTCGCGATGCCAAAGATGGTGTTGGTTGCCTGGCGGGCCTGCTCGGACCCTTGGGCGGCGTACTGCTTGGCCGCGTCTTGCAGGCGCCCCAGGGCTTTAAGCACAAGCGGCAGATCGTAGTTCTTTTCCGTTTCGATCTGGGCCATGGTCTCGTCTCGAGAGGTGGAACCCGGGTTCCCGGAAACAAAGACCAGTTCGCCGTCGCCCGCGCCCTTCGCGTTCCATTTCAGAAAATCGTGATTCTCCACCGGCTTGCCGTTTTCGTAGACACGGAACAGGGCGAAGTCGATGTCGTAGCGCGGATACGTGAAGTTGTCGGGATCGCCTCCGAAGAAGGCGGTTTGCTGCTCGGGAGCGAAAACCAGGCGCATGTCTGTGTATTTCTTATACTGGTAGAGCCAGTATTCGCCGCCTTGATAGAGCGAAATCACGTCGGAGCGCAAGCCGGTTTTCTCTGAGCTGTCTTTCTCGATGCTGGCGATTTCGGCTTTGCGGGCCTTTAGCGCGGCTTCGTCACTCATACCCGGTTTGACGGCGCCGCGGACCCGCGCGGTGACGTCCTCCATATTGGCCAGGACGTTGACCTCCAAGTCGGGGCACTTCAATTCTTCCGCCTGGGTGCGCGCATAGAACCCGTCCTTGACGTAGTCCTTGGAGGGGGAGGAGACTTTCTGCAATTGGCCGAGCGCCACGTGATGGTTCGTCAGAACTAACCCGTGGGGGCTCACGAAAGAGCCGGAGCCGCCGTCATTGAACCGAGCACTGGCAAGGCGCACGTGGTCAAGCCACGCGCGGGTGGGCTCAAAGCCGTAGCGCTCCTTGAGTTGTTTGAGCGGCGGATTGTCGAATGTCCACATCCCCTCGTCCGCCAGGGAAATAGAGATGCTGAGTAAGGCCCATACGGAAAGAGTCAGTAAGATCCAGACCCGTCCGTGCCTGAGGCTTCTGATCATTGGTTCCTCTTTTCTTCAAATGAAATGTGCTGCCGGCCAGGAGTCCTGTGCTGGAATCCCGATAAGGGGCAAGTTTACACCTGCGAACCAGTGAAGGGAACAGGGAATTGGGGATCGGAATTAGGGATCCAATAGTGCTCTTCGTGCAGCCTGGCGACCCTAAGGCATGCGGTAGCCTTCCAGTTCGGCGCCATCCCGCAATAGAACCACGTAGGTGACGCCGCGGCCCGTGGCAAGCACGCCGGAAAACAGCACCCGGCGCTCGCCGAACAGCGTGCTGCGTGGCACCTTCAAATCCATGATCTGCTTTCCGTCTTCAAGGCGGAAACCCTGAATGCACGATACCGGCCGAACACCACAACGCGGCCCTCGTCGCAATCGAACAGCACATATTGCAAATTCGCGGACAGGTCCTGAAAGCCGCAACCCCAGGGCGACTGGGGTGGGACACGCTGCCCGTAGTCCGCGATGTAGCCCAGCCGTCCAAACAAGGTGAAGTTCTTACGCACATCGTCTAACGAGGAGAAACCCAGCGGAGCGAGTTTGGGCCCACATGCCTTTTCGGCCGCCTGGTCCTGATTCTGCTGCCGCTCAACCTCCTCCCGATTTTCCTCCTCCCTCCGTTTGAATTCTTCGGGCGTCGAAGGGGTTTGGGTGGAGAAGGGCCTGATGACAGTCGTATAACGACACACCGTTTCAGGCTCCAGACCGGGAAGAGTTAAGATTTCCACCGCATACTGGCGGGTATGGACCACTTTGCCGCCGATCATTGCGCTGCTCTTTTCCTGAAGGCCGCGCACCAGGAAGGCTCCCTTGGGGGTAAAACCCATCTCGCCCGCTCCCAGCAGAGGATCGGTGATCGCGACGCGACGGAGAAGCTTGAACCCGTGGAGATCGATAATGTTCAGGACAGTCCGCGGCAGCTTTCGAGATTCGTCGGGGCTGTTGTTCCATGAATCTGCGTCCTCGCTCAAGCGGACCACGAGATAATTCCCTCCAGGGTCCATCAAAAGCTGATCGTTCCGATCATATCCAGCTCCCCCATTGAGGCCACCGTAATCTTCATCGTTTGGCCCCACGTCAACATCCAGCTTGTCTTCGTGCGGTTGCGCAGTGTCCCAGCCCGTGATGCGCAGCAGATTCCAGATTTGCTGGGGTTGATTAAACCGCTTGGAGACGATCAGCAAGGCGCCCTCGGGCATCGTATGCAGGGTCGAGTACTGACCATCATTCTGCGGGTTGTGCAACTTGTAGGTGAAGGACCTGGCGCTGTGGCACCCGGTCAAGAAGAGCACGAACAGCATGAAAAGAGTCAGTCGCTCGAGCATTGCGGAATCGTATGGCTTGGTCCGGAGTTCCCTTCAATTTCCAGTCGGCCTTCAGCATACCGTTGACCGCCTCTGCGCGCAATGGCCGGTCCGGTTCTCGATTCTGGGTGCCCCTGCGACCGCCGGAGGCACACGTTCTCCTTCCCCAGGCACAGCGGGAACCCTGGAGGGTCCCCACAAGGTTGGCCCCTACAGTTGAGAGGGGGTGTAGGGGCGGTTCGCGAACCGCCCCCACGGTATATCCTCTAGAACAAAACCTTCACTCCGAATTTAATCAGCCGGTCTCCTCCGCTTGTCAGCGACGGGAGGGCAAATCCGTGCGCCTCTCCGGTGTAACCGGCATCTTCGATGAAGGGATCGACGGAGCCGAAGTTGGGGTGGTTGAACACATTCAGGGAGGCAGCGTCGACGCGCATCTTCACGCGCTCGGTAATATTTGTGTCCTTGGCGATGCCGAAGTTACCCCGGTTGGTGATCGCATCCCGGAGCGAGTTGCGCGCGACGTTACCCCAGGGCTGGTTATAAACGGAATCCGCGTAGGCGCCGTTCACCAGGAAACGAGCCTGATTGGCAGAGACGGTCTGCAGGGCGCCGTTGGCGTTGAAGGCATTCCAGCTATACAGTTGGCTCGGGGAACCGCTACAACCTGCTGGTGCGCCTAAGACAGTGCTGTAGGCGCAGAGGTCCCCGCCATAGATCGCGACCTGTGAAGCGGGCGCCGACGGCGTCAACAGAAAGGGGCGAGCGGTGTCAAAAGTTCCAATGTCCGTGAGGTCGAATGAGCTGTCATAAGCGGTGCCGCCCGTATAGGTATTCAGAAGGAGCTGCGCCGGCGTATAGTTCTGGCCGCTGGAAATGATGTAGGTTCCAGATAACGACCAGCCCCCGAGCAAGTGCCCAACCAAGCCATGTTGGCTGCGATAGAAGGGAAGCAGCTCGACAAAGCTTAACGACCACTGTTCGGGGAAGTCCAGCCCCGACAAGGCGTGCTCTGCGTGTAGAGTGTTGAAGGGATCCTGGGCTGACCACAAGGTATTGCCCCCGACCCCGGAAGAGAAAATCTCGCTGGTGTTATCGGTAGTCTTGCTCCACGTAAAGGAGGTGCGCAGGGTCAACTGGTTCCACAAGTTGTCAGTCCGCAGTTCATTCTGCCACCCGTTATAGTCCGAAACGGCGGTGTTCCCTACCTGGTACACAATCCCCTCGTTACAGTTTTCGCGGCCGACCGCATTGGGAACTACGGCATTGGCCGTCGGGCAAGGAGTCACTCCCGAAGGCAGGAGGTTCGGGAAGGAGGCAGCGAGCCCAGCGGCGTAGGGGTTGGCGTTAACGGCCTGAAAGAGGTTTCCCCCATGGTTGCCGACATAGCGCGACTCGACGACGGCGTGACCCGTGATTTGACGCTGAAGTCCGAACGACCAGCCTTGCACATGATCCGGTCCGAAACTGGGCGGGACGGATGTGATGTCGAAATTGCGCGGGTCCGAAACCCCGAGCGTCAGGTAACTGGCTAGTTGGCTTCGCACGATCGCGCCCTCAGGGTTGGCGGGCATTGGGTTATTGGCCGCAGCAGCGTTGTTGAGCGTTTGGGCCAGCACCTGGGGTGCGGAAACCGCCGTATTGAGGTAGATGTTGTAGAAGGCAGGATCGTAGGTCAGCCGGTAGCCGCCGCGCAGGACGGTCTTTCCCCCGTGCGGTGCATAAGCAAAGCCGACGCTGGGCCCGAAGTCTGCCTTGTGAGAGGTGAGCTCCGGGAAAGTCCGGACCGAGAGCGGGAGTGACGGATCAAAGAAAGGCGCCGAGCTGGTCTCGTTGGCAACGTCCTCTTTGTGAAACAGGTTGGCAGGCTGACCAAAATAGGCGTAGGAAAGACCCAGGTTCAAAGTCAGGTTCTGTGTGGCCTTGAAGTCGTCTCCCACGTATAGAAAATTGTCGTGCTCCCGGAAATCAATGTTGGGATTTCCCAGGGTGATGCCGATCGACTCCGGGATGTCCTCAAAGTAGTCGGCCATGGTGCCAAACGTATACAATCCGTTATAGTTGGGGAGCCAGATGTTGGGCGAACGTTGGTAGGTGAGGTTGGCGCCTGCCTTGATAGTGTGCCGGCCGTGCGTCCAGGAGAGGTTATCCTGCAACTGGTAGCTATTGGTGTCGCGTCCATCGGGAATGATGCTCGAATAACCGAAGCCGGCATACCCGGAGGGCAGACTGACGCTCGTCAAAGCCTCGGCTAATTCGTTTTCGGTCGGAACCGTGTTCCCGATGGAGTTGCCACCGAACTGGAGGACCAGACGGTAATAGTTAAGGCGGGCTTCGTTCACCAGGTTAGGGGTGAACGTCCGCGTCCAGTCCAAGCCGGATTGGAGGGTGGCGCTTGGGACATTGGTGGGGAAGCCGAGCGCTGCACCCCCCTCGTCCACATTTTCGCTTAGGAGTGTCTGGCGAATGTAGCGCGCGTAAATGCGGTCCTTGGAAGCCTGATAGTCCAAGCGGCCGAGTATGTCGTATTCCGTAGTCGGAGTGGGCAGCGTGCGTTCGACTCCCGCAAATTGAACCGGTCCAAGAGCGCTCCCGTTCGAGCAAGTTACGCCTGGAATTGTCTGCGTGGTGAGAGAACTCGCCTGCGGTTGGGGGTTCCCGGCGGTGATCGCATAAGGCCCATATTTGTTCAAGGCCTGCAACACCGGACTTGAGGGGAGACAGGCGTCAAGAGTCTGTAGGCCGGTGGGCGTCGGCTCAAGGTCGCCAGTAGAATATACGGTGCTTCCAGGTAGAATCTCGCTGTCAAAGCCGGCAAAGGCGAAAACCCGATCTTTGATAATCGGGCCGCCCATGGTGGCGCCGCTGAACTCATCATTGAATTTGGGCACCTGGGTCAGGCCTTCAAAGGCTTTTTGGGTATTCGTAAGAGTTGCCAGCATCCAGTTGCTCTCCGTGCCAAAAACGTCACCGTGCCAGTTGTTGGTGCCGGATTTGGTGATGATGTTAACCACCGAGCCGGCATTACGGCTGTACTCAACCCCAAAGTTGCTCGTAGTCACTTGATACTCTTGCACCCAGTCGGTGTTGCCGATAAAAACTGAGGGCCCGCCAATAGAATTGTCGTTGTTATTCGCTCCATCGATTTGTTGATCGTTGTTCCGCCCTCGCATCCCATTCGAGCTGAAACCCACGCCGTTAGAATTTGAGAAATTAATGTCGCGGGTATCGTTCACTCCAGGCAGGAGCACAGCGAGGTAATCCAGGCCCTCATTCTGTCCGACGACAGGAAGCATAGAGAGTGTTGAGCTGGAGATAGTGTTGGTGATCTGGGATTCCGTGGCCTCAACCATTGCGGGCTGGCCCGAAACTTCGACCGTGGTTGAGACCTGGCCGAGTTCCAAGGTCAGGGTTCCCACCTTCGTGGTGCCGGCAGAATTGACCTGCACGCGCTGCACGGAGATCTTGTGGAAGCCTTGCTTGTTGACGGTGAGTTCGTAAGTCCCTACTGCAAGCAGCGGGATTCGGAAGGCTCCCGTGATGTCGGAGACGGTATGGCCTGAGGAGCTGGTAGCGGGATCGAGCGCATCGACCTGTGCCCCCGGTACCGCCGCGCCCGAGGTGTCGACGATTGAACCTTCAATCGCGCCTTTGACGACTTGGGCGGAAACGAGGGAAGGGGCCAATAATAACCCGAGGAACGAGAATGTCCCCAGGTATAGAAAAAGAGAGTACACGCCTGCCTTGCGAGTAGGCATGGCTTACCTCCATAAGTTTTTTGGTGTTGCCCTGATTTGCGCCCTGCTGCCAAGGAGAACCGCTAATGTCTTTCCCTGCGGTCTCTGCAAGACCAACCCGACGCATTCGTAAGAGCAGGTAGCGCGGACCTCTACTTTGGGTCCTTATGAATCCTCTGATGCCCGAGTTGTTTGGCAGGTGGTCTATTTGTGCAGAAATTCTTTTTATTGGAGCTATACAATCTTTAGAGGATTAACAAGAACCCAACGGGACGCGGGAACGCGCACGCCGGTGCTTCCGCGTTTCCAATCGAGCCGTCCGGGCATGCCATGGCGCCCTTTGCGTAATCGTGCTGTGAAATGAGCTATGGGTTCGACAGGACGCGCCGGTAGAGGTCCTCGTAAAGGGGAATGATCTTCTGGCTGCAGAAAGTCGTGGAGGCGCGCTGGCGCGCCGCGATGCCCATCTGCTCGCGCCGGTGCGGGTCGGTGACGATTTCGAGGGCGCGCCCGGCCATGGCTTTGGTGTCGTGACCGGGCACCAGAAAGCCTTCCACGCCATTCCTGATAACTTCCGGCAAGCCCCCTACTTCGGAACAGACGGCAGGGACACCGCAGGCCATCGCCTCGAGCGCTGCGAGGCCGAATGACTCGATTTCGCTCGGCAGCAGGAGCACGTCGGCGCAATTGAGAAGTTCTTGCACCTGATTCTGTTTGCCCAGGAAGATTACGTCCTCAGTCAGGCCCTTTTCGCGGACCATCCATTCGCCGATGGTGCGTTCCGGACCGTCACCGATCATGAGAAGCTTGGCCGGAACCTGCGCCCGGACAGCGGCGAAGATTTCAACCACATCCGGGATTCGTTTGACGGGGCGGAAGTTGGACAGATGCGCGAGAATCGGCTCGCCCTTGGGGGCGAATTCTTCGCGCCGGCGATGGTCGGCGCCCGGCTGGAAGACGTCGCAATTGACGAAGTTCGGAATCACTTCGATCGGTCGTTGAACACCGAGTTCCC
>Ga0181536_10006006_pt1 | contig 12281 bp, 11 predicted proteins | sample PEATcosm2014_Bin_41_FD_121105 | JGI IMG/M metagenome (GOLD analysis project Ga0181536, IMG submission 121105) | Peatland microbial communities from MTU Mesocosm Facility, Houghton, MI, USA - PEATcosm2014_Bin17_60_metaG | ecosystem: Environmental > Terrestrial > Soil > Wetlands > Peat | place...
ACATGGATTACAACCAGATTCGGGAAGGTGTGACGATGTATTTTCCGGTTTATCATCCGGGCGCACTGTTGTTCGTAGGCGATGGGCACGCGGTGGAAGGCGATGGCGAGCTGACGGGCGATGCACTGGAGACGTCGATGGAGGTGGAGTTCACGGTGGACGTGATCCAAGGGCAGCCGGTGGACATGCCGCGGGCGGAAAACGGCGAGTATCTGATGGCGCTGGGCATTGGCAACTCGCTCACGGACGCGTTGCAGACGGCGACGACGAATCTGTCGCAGTGGTTGGAGCGCGATTACAAGCTGAGCGCGAATGAAGTGGCGATGGTGCTGGGGACGTCGATGCGCTACGACATCGCGGAGGTGGTGGACCCGGAAGTGAACGTGGTTGCCAAGGTGCCGAAGAGTGTTCTTTCCCAACTACGGCAGTAGGGGAAGCCCATGGCCGGTGACCATCCCGCCGGTGACGGGGCGTCCGGTGCACGTGGAATTCCGGAGAACGGTTTTGGACACTACAGGGGCTCCTGCGCACGCGGCGACGTTTCTGCGCCAGCGGCGGATGGTGATTGAAGAAGCGCTCATGGCAGATGCGGAGGGCTTCGCGCGGATCTTCGTGCATGAGCTGTTTCACTTTGTGTGGCTGCGGCTGGGGAATGCGAAGCGGCGCGCTTATGAGCGGGTCGTGGAGCGGGAATTGCGCGGGGGCGTGCGGGGAGAGCTGGGATGGTCGGCCGAGTGGCGGAAACGGGAACTAACGGCGCGGGATTGGGTGCATCGGACGCGGCGATGGCGCGAGTATTGTTGCGAGAGCTTTTGCGATACGGCGGCGTGGCGGTATGCGGGGGTGAAGGGGCACAAGGAATTTACGCTGGGTGTGGCGGCGCGGGCGGGGAGAGGGGAGTGGTTTGAGAGCGTGGGGATGGATGGGGGAATCGCGATCTAGACCGGAGAGTTTTGTCGACGGCGGGGAACAAACAAAATGGGCCGCGAATGAACGCGAATACACGCGAATGGGAAATACTGGATGGGCTGGTGGAACGGGTCGTTGGGGCTGTTTATGAGGTTGCCAATGTGCTGGGGGCCGGGTTTCTGGAGAAGGTGTACGAGCGCGCCCTCGTTAGGGAACTGGGTTTGCGCGGTATCAAGGTCAAGGCGCAGGCTTCCTTTCCGGTTGGCTACAAAGGGCAGTGCGTTGGAGATTATATCGCCGACATACTTGTGGAAGAACGGCTCATTGTGGAGTTGAAGTGCGTGGATCGATTCGCTAACGAACACATCGCGCAATGCGTCAATTACTTGAAGGCGTGGGGTATCAAGCTGGCGTTGTTGGTTAACTTTCAGAGGCTGCGCGTGGAATGGAAGCGGATCGTTTACAGCCCGTGAACTATAATGAGCATGAAGGAGATTTTGTGTACGTTGCTCGCGTGAGCGCTGTGATGGCCGTTGCGTTGCTGGTTGGATCGGGGTGTTCGAGTACGCCACGGACGGTGAGGGCGGCTTCGCTTAAGCCCAACAAGGACCGCAAGAAGGCACCGGATTTTGCGCTGAAGGATGCAAACGGGCAGACGGTTCATCTATCGGACTACCGTGGCAAAGTGGTTCTGCTGGACTTTTGGGCAACGTGGTGCGGGCCGTGCAAGGTGGAGATCCCGTGGTTCCAGGAGTTCGAGCGGCAGAACAAAGACAAGGGATTCGCGGTGCTCGGCGTGGCGATGGACGACGATGGCTGGGACGCCGTGAAGCCGTTTGCGCAAGAGCGCGGCATCAATTACAGGCTGGTGCTGGGCAACGATGACGTGGCCAGGCTGTATGGCGATCTGGAGGCGCTGCCCACGACGCTGCTGATCGATCGCGACGGAAACATTGCTTCCATTCACGTGGGGTTGACGGGTAAGAGTGAATTCGAAGATGGCATACAAGAACTGCTCCAGGCTCCTAGCGATCCTCCCGCTCCTGCCCTGTTTGTTCGCGCAAAGTAACGCGATCCTGACGGTGGCGCCACCCGAGAAAGTGGTGGCCAAGCGGAACACCGAGGTGACGGCGAAGATTGCGGTGACGCTTCGGCCGGGTTACCACGTGAACAGCGATGCGCCGCACGAATCGTACTTGATTCCGCTCAAACTGAACTGGACGGCTGCGCCGCTCGAAGTGGAAGCGGTGACCTACCCAAAGGCGCACGATGAGAAGTACCAGTTCTCGCCCGATCAGCCGCTCTCGGTATTCACCGGGAACTTCGAGATCGCGACAAAATTCAAAGTGCCGGCGGACGCGGCCAGTGGCCCGGCGATTTTGGCGGGCAAGCTAAGGTACCAGGCCTGCAACGACACCATGTGCTTTCCGCCGAAGACGGTGGAAGTGAACCTGCCAGTGGACCTTCGGTAGAGCCCAGCTACTTTTCAGCCAGTACCGGCTTACGAGCGAGGAACTGCTTGATGGAACGCAAGGCCTGGCGGGTGCGCTGATCGTTTTCGACCAGGGCGAAACGCACGAAGCCTTCCCCTAGCGGGCCGAAACCAATACCTGGCGAAACGGCGACTAGCGCTTCCTTCATGAGCAGTTTGGCGAATTCGAGCGAACCTTCGGCACGGTAAGGTTCGGGCACGGGCGCCCAGACGAACATGGTGCCGCGCGGCGGATCGACCGTCCAGCCGGCGCGGTGCAGGCCTTGGATAAGCACATCCCGGCGATGCTGGTATAGCGTGCGGATCTTTTCCGTATCCTCATCGCACTCACGCAAGGCGATGATGGAGGCGATCTGGATGGGCTGGAAGACGCCGTAATCGAGATAGCTCTTGATGCGGGCGAGCGCGCCAATCACCTTGGGGTTTCCGAGACAGAATCCCACGCGCCAGCCGGCCATGTTGTAACTCTTCGACATGGAGAAGATTTCAACGGCGACGTCCTTGGCGCCTTCGACCTGGAGAATGCTGGGCGGCACGTAACCGTCGAAGCCGAGATCGGCATAGGCGAAATCGTGCACCACGTAGGAGCCGTGATGGCGGGCCAGGCGAATGATTTCGCGGAGAAAATCGAGATCGACACAAACTGTAGTGGGGTTGTGCGGAAACGAAATGAGGATGACCTTGGGGCGCGAACCAGAGCGGTAAACGTCTTCGAGGCCGTTTAGGAAAGTGGCGGCGTCGGGCATGGGCAGCATGCAGGCCTGGCCTTCGGCCATGATGACGCCGTATTGGTGGATGGGATAAGCCGGGTTGGGGGAGACCACGACATCGCCGGGGCCGATGATGGCAAAGATCAGGTGCGCGAGAGCGTCTTTGGCGCCGATGGTGACGATGGCTTCGGAGTCGGGATCGAGCGTGACGCTGTACTTTCGCTGATAGCGCTTGACTATTTCCTCGCGGAGGCGGGCGATACCGCGCGACTGCGAGTAGCGATGATTCTTGGCGTTGCGCGAGGCTTCGACTAGCTTGTTGACGACTGCACGCGGCGTAGAGCCATCGGGATTGCCCATGCCGAGATCGATGACATCCTGCTGTGCTGCCCGTGCTTTGGCCTTCATCTCATTGATGACGGCGAACACGTAGGGGGGCAGCTTCTGGATGCGATAGAAATCGTCGGATGGACTGGCCATTAAGCTATTTTACGCGGTGGAGCGCGTGGCGCGCTAGTTGCTAACGGTTTCGCGCAGCGTGCTGCGGTGGCGGCCGAACAGGAAGTAGATGACGAGGCCGATGATAAGCCAGGCGAAGAAGCGGATCCAGGTTTCAAGCGGCAGGCTGATCATGAGGACAAGGCAGCAGACGATGGAGACGATGGGCAAGAAGGGGACCCAGGGCACGCGGAAACCGCGGGGACGGGCGGGCTGCCTCTTGCGGAGTACGATGACGCCCATCGAAACGACGATGAAGGCGAACAGAGTACCGATGTTGGAGAGATCGGCGAACCAACTGATATCGAATATGCCGGCGGGGATTCCGACGAGGAGGCCGGCGAGCCATGTGCTGACGTGAGGGGTCTGGTAGCGTGGATGGACGCGCGAGAACAAGCTGGGCAGAAGGCGGTCGCGGGACATGGCGAACCAGATGCGTGCCTGGCCGTACTGAAAAACGAGTAGCGACGACAGCATGCCGAGCAAGGCGCCGGCCGTCACGATCAGGCGGAGGCGGTTCATGCCGAGAGCTTTGAGCGCGTTGGCAACGGGCGCATCGTTGTTCAAGGAACGCCAATCAGCGATTCCGGTGAGAACGAGCGCGACGGAGGCGTAGAGCACGGCGCAGATTACGAGCGTGCCGAAAATGCCCCAAGGCATGTCGCGCTGCGGTTTCTTGCACTCCTCGGCCGCGGTGGAGACGGAATCGAAACCGATGTAGGTGAAGAAGACAATGGCACTGCCGGTGAGCACGCCGGAATATCCGTTGGGCATGAAGGGATGCCAGTGGCCGGTGTTGACGGCGCCGGCGGCTCCGAAGACGAAAAACAAAATCGCGCCGATTTTGACCATGACGATCACGTTGTTGGCTTCCGCGCTCTCGCGGACGCCGCGTACGAGGAGATAGCTGAGCGCGAGCAGGATCAATAGCGCGGGCACGTTGAACCAACTGCCAGTGAACTGGCCTTCGACAATGGCGGGTTCGGAGAGCTGTTTGGGCAAGTGAAAGCCGAACAGGTTGTCGAGGATGTCGTTGAAGTAGGCCGAGAAGCCGACGGCAACGCTCATATTGGAGAAGGCGTATTCGAGGATGAGGTCCCAGCCGATGATCCAGGCGAAGATCTCGCCGAGCGTGGCGTAGGCGTAGGTGTAGGCGCTGCCGGCGATGGGGATCATTGAGGCGAGCTCGGCGTAGCAGAGCGCCGCGAACCCGCAGGCAATGGCCACGAGCACGAACGAGAGCGAAATGGCAGGCCCGGCGCCAGCGCGTCCGGTGAGCGTGGCGGCGTTCCCGCCGTTCAGCAGCAGGTCTAGGACGGGAGCCTTGAAGATGGATTTGACGACGTAGTGTTCGCCGGCGGCCGCGGTGCCGGTGACGGTGAAAATGCCCGAACCGATGACGGCGCCGATACCGAGCGCCATGAGGCTCCAGACACCGAGCGATTTGCGGAGGCGGACGGCCGGATCCTCGGACCCGGCGATCAGCGCGTCAATGCTCTTGGTGCGGAGGAGCTGATTCATGGGCGGCACGCGTGGAGGCGTGCACGGTTACCGTTTCCGCTGGCCTTGCACCATCTTCTTGACTTTTCTCTTTTGGGAACCGCGTGCGATCCCGGCGGCTCGCTTCGCTTTCGGCGCGGCCTTCTTTCGGGCGGCGCGTTTCACTTTCTTGCGTTCGGCTTTGTCGGTGATGTTCTTTGTATTCATTCAGCTTTTTTTCAATCCTGCGTATTTTTCTACGAGCTTCTTTAAACCGTAACGGGGGAAGCTCACGGTGATCTTAGCATCATCGCCCTCGCCTTCGCGCCGGACTACGGTGCCGGTGCCGTACTTGGGGTGTTCGACGGTCATGCCGGTGCGTGCGGGTTTCTTGGGAGGCGGAGGTGCTTGGGGCAGAGCGCGGGCGGCGGGCGGCTGCTTAGGCAGAGGCTGCTTGGCAGGAAATGGCACGCCGCGCTCGGAGAAAAATTGTGAAATGTTTTCCAGCGAATTGTAAGTCTTGCCGGTGAACAGGTTCTTCTTGACGCTCTCGCGGACTTCGTAGCGCTCGGCAGTGAGATCGACCTGATGAGCCGGTTGATCGTCGCCGCCCAGCTTGACCACCAGGTTGGATGGAAGCTCACTGAGGAAGCGCGAGGGGATGGAGCGTTCCTGCTCGCCGCCACCGAAACGGCGGCGATAGCGCGCCCAGGTCAGGATGAGGCGCTTTTCCGCCCGCGTCATACCGACGTAGCAAAGGCGCCGCTCTTCTTCCATCATGGCTTCGGAGTTGAAAGACCGGCTGTGGGGAAACAGGCCTTCTTCCAGGCCGGCGAGAAACACGAAGGGAAATTCGAGACCTTTGGCGTTGTGCAGCGTGAGCAGATTGACCTGGGCGCGCTCGTCGACGGAGTCAGCGTCGGCCACCAATGCGGCATGGTCCAGGAAATCTGCGGCGGTCTCGCCACGCTCGGCCGCTTCGGCCGCGGCGCTCGCGAGCTCGTCCAGGTTCTCGATGCGGCCTTCAGACTCGGTGGTGTTTTCCTGCTCGAGCATCTTGCGATAGCCCGTGCGCTCTTCGACAAACCGCAGAGCGTCGTGCAGAGGCAAGGCCGGCAGCGCTTCCACCAGATCCTGGATAAGCTTGCGAAAGGCATCGAGAGCGGCGTGTGCGCGCGTGGGAAACTGGTGCTCGTCGAGCATGCGGCCAATGGCGGCCCATAGATCCAGGCTGTTCTCCAGCGCGTAGCGCTCGATCTGCTCGACAGTGGTTTTGCCGATGCCACGCGCGGGAGTGTTGATGATGCGCAGCAGGCTGATGGAATCGCGCAGAGAGAGCGCCAGTTTCAGGTACGCGATGATGTCCTTGACTTCGGCGCGCTGATAGAAACTGAATCCGCCCACGACGACGTACTTGCGGCCGTAGCGGCGGAGCGCTTCCTCGATCTGCCGCGACTGGAAATTCGTGCGGTAGAGAACGGCGACGCGCCCAGTGGGATTCTCGGCCAGAAGGCGCTCGATGGTATCGGCAATGAAGAGCGCTTCGTTCTCGGCGTCGAAACCGCTGTAGAGACCCAGCGGTTCACCGGCGCCGGAGTCAGTCCACAGCCATTTGCCCTTGCGCTCTTTGTTATTGGCCACGAGCGCGCTGGCGGCTTCGAGAATGTTCTTAGTGGAGCGGTAATTCTGCTCCAGGCGGATGGTATGCGCGTTCGGATAGTCGCGCTCGAAATCGAGAATGTTGCGGATATCGGCGCCGCGCCAACTGTAGATGGATTGATCCTCGTCGCCAACTACGCACACGTTTTTGTGTGCCTGGGTTAGCAGGCGCATCAGCTCATACTGGCTGCGGTTGGTGTCCTGATACTCATCGATCATGAGGTAACTCAGGCGGCGGTTGTAGCTTTCGCGCGTGGCCTGGTCATGATAGAGAAGGCGCACGCTCTCAAGCAGGAGGTCGTCGAAATCGAGCGCGTTCGCCTGGTGCAGGGCCTTTTCGTAATCCTCAAAAATGACGGCTATCTTGGTGAGGTTGGGCTCTGTGGCTTCCTGGTAGAGGTCTTGCGGCGTCTTCTTCAGGTTCTTAGCGTGGCTGATGCGCGAGAGCACGGCGCGCGCCTGCATGAATTTTTCGTCGAGCCCGAGCCGGCGATAGGAGGCTTTGATGATGGCGAGCTGGTCGTCATCGTCGTAGATGGAAAAACGGCGCGTGAACCCGGGGCGGATCTGTTGCAATGGATCGCCATCCCGGCGCAGGAGGCGCACGCAGAAGGAATGGAACGTCGAGACGTTGGGCGTCGAAGACAGATCCTCGGCGGCGAGGAGCGAGGCGACGCGGTTGCGCATCTCATCAGCGGCCTTGTTGGTGAAGGTGACGGCGAGAATGGCCGATGGAGGGACGTGATGGTGGCTGACGAGGTACGCGATGCGGTGCGTGATCACGCGGGTTTTGCCGCTGCCGGCGCCGGCGAGGATGAGAAGCGGACCTTCGGTATGAGCGACGGCTTCCCGCTGTTGAGGGTTTAGACCTTGGAGAAAATCCATCAGATGGGGGTCAACTGAGATTTTATCATGAGCGAAAAATATTAAGATCACCGCCGCGACGCAGAGACACCGAGAACGTCCGAAAGCAAACCAGCCGCGGCGGAGAGAGAATGTAGCAAGTCTTATGCTCGACAAAACGTACGGCAACATTTCGCGCCGAAGCGCTCTTCTGGCTATTGGGGCCGCTCCGGCCCTGGCATCGATCTACGGCACCCGGCAGGTTACAGTTTTCGCGCTGGCGGGAGACCGGTACCACAATCTCGACTACATTCGGACCGCGCTAGGGAAAACGCTCGTGCGGGATTTGGGGATCTCGATTGACTTCACCGATGAGCTGAGCTTGCTCGACGCGAAGAATCTGAAAGATTACAAGCTGCTCATCGTGTTCCGCGATGGAATGATCTGGCCGAACGGATACTCGGATGACGGCCCCGGTCAGGCGGGTGGAGGGCTGAGAGGAATCGTAAGCGAACCGCCCGTGCCCCATTGGGAAGCGAACGCGGTTTACTGGATTACGGCGGCACAGGGCAAGGCGGTGAAGGCGTTTGTCGAAAATGGCGGCGGCGCACTTTTCTACCACAACACCACGTACATCAGCCCGCACAACGCCGATTTCCGCGATGTACTGGGCGCGGTGACCGAGGAGCACCCGCCGCTCCGCCCGTTCAAGGTGAGGATCACGAACAAGAGCCATCCCATCACGCGAGGCGTGGGCGACTTCGTGGTGACCGATGAACAGCACTTCGTCAAGTACGAGAAGGACCCGAAGTACATCCTGATGGAAAGTGTGAACGAAGACGGCAAGACGTGGAAGGACCTAGGAACCACGTCTCTAGCGGGCTGGGCGTATGATTACGGCAAGGGTAGGGTCTGCTACCTGGCGCCAGGCCACCTGATCAGCGCGCTTTGGAACCCGGAGTACGTGAAGATTCAGCAGAATGCGGTAAAGTGGCTGCTGCGCGAAGTGTAAACTGTGAGGCTGGGCACTACGGAATCGTGGTGCGATCCGTCTGTTTCTGTTTACGATCGTGATTTGGAGAGGCTTGCTTATATGAATCGGAATGCGTTCGGCTCGTTGGCGCTGGTCCTGTGCGGTGCCGTGGTTGGCCCGGCACTGTCACGTGCTGATGAAGGGATGTGGACATTCGACAATCCGCCTGTCAAAGAACTCAGCGAGCGGTACGGCTTCACGCCGACGCAAGAGTGGCTGGATCATGTCCGGCTATCGAGCGTGCGGTTCAATGACGGCGGTTCGGGCTCCTTCGTGAGTCCCCACGGCCTGGTGCTCACGAACCATCACGTGGCGCTGGGGCAGCTGCAGAAGAACTCGGGTGCGGGGAGGGACTACGTAAAGGATGGTTTCTATGCAGCGACGCCGGACCAGGAGATGAAGTCGCCGGACCTGGAAGTGAATGTGCTGGTCTCAATGGAGAACGTCACCGGGCGTGTATTGGAGGCTCTGAAGGGCGCCAAGACGCCGGAAAAAGAGTTCGCGGCCAGGAAAGCGGTGATCGCGGACATCGAGCGGGAAAGCTTGCAGAAGACCGGTTTTCGCTCGGACGTGGTGACGCTCTATCAGGGTGGAGAATACTGGCTCTACCGGTACAAGAAGTATACGGATGTGCGGCTGGTGTTTGCGCCGGAGCAGCAGATCGCTTTCTTCGGCGGAGACCCGGACAACTTCACCTATCCGCGCTATGACCTGGACATGGCGCTGTTCCGTATTTACGAGAATGGGGCGCCAATTGAGAGCAAGCAATTTCTGCGATGGAACCCAAAAGGCGCGGGCAATAACGAGCTGGTATTTGTTTCCGGCCACCCGGGGGCCACGCAGAGGTTGGACACGATGGCGCAACTGACCTTTGAGAGGGACACAATCGAGCCCAATGTCTTGAAGCTTATCCGGCACCGGATCGCCGTGCTGAAACAGTATTCGGCCGAAGGAGCGGAGCAGGCCAGGCAGGCCACTGAGGACGTTTTTTATCTCGAGAATTCGCGGAAGGCATACGAGGGGCGCTATGAGGGCCTGCTGGATAAGAACGTGATGGGCAAGAAGGAGAAGGAGGAAGCCGAGTTTCAGGCGAAAGTGACGGCGAATCCGGAATGGAAAGCGGCTTATGGCGGCGCGTGGCAGGCGATTGCCGAGGCGGAGAAGAAAATGGCTGCACGCGCGGGGGAGAGGTTCTTCCACGGGACTGATTCGCAGCTCGCGGGTCTGGCTAGAACGATCGTCGAGTACGTGGCTGAGATCAAGAAGGCGGACGGAGAACGGCTCCCGGGTTATCACGAAGCCCAGCTTGAGTCGCTGCGGTTCCAGTTAGCGTCGCCGGCGCCGATCTACAAGGGAATGGAGATCGCAAGGATCACAGGTGCGCTAGAGCAGGACAGGGCTGAGGTGGGAGAGGACGATCCGTTCGCGAAGATGGTGCTGAACGGAAGGACGCCGAAAGAGGTTGCCACGGAACTGGTAAACGGCAGCAAGGTGGAAGATCCGGAAGTGCGCAAGAAGCTGATGGAAGGCGGCCAGGCGGCGGTGGATGCGTCGAGCGATTCGATGATCGTGATTGCGCGAAAGCTGGATCCCATGCGGCGCGAATACAGGAAGTGGGTGGAGGACAATTTTGAAAGCGTGGAGCAACGGGCTGGCGAGCAACTTGGCAAAGCGCGGTTTGCGGCCTACGGCAAAACAACGTACCCCGACGCGACCTTTACGCTGCGGCTATCTTATGGGCAGGTGAAGGGCTATCCGATGAACGGCACCGAAGCGCCATACAAGACCACGCTTTACGGTCTGTATGACCGGGCCACGAGCTTTGATTTTGACGGACCGTTCTATTTGCCGTCCCGTTACCTGGAAGGGCGGGAAAAGTTGGATCTGGCGACGCCGCTGAACTTCGTCACGACTAACGATATTATCGGCGGCAACTCCGGCTCGCCGGTGATCAACCGCAAAGGCGAGATCGTGGGGCTGATCTTCGACGGCAACATCGAATCCCTGGTAGGCGATTTTGTTTACGATCCTGCTAAGAATCGCGCCGTTGCGGTGCACACGGCGGCGATGACCGAAGCGCTGCGCAAGCTGTACGGCACGCAAAAGCTGGTTGACGAGTTGCTGCCGGCAGCGGCGCAGTAACTACATCTTCGCCACCGTTTCGACGATTGCGTCGCCGTTACGAAAGAGTTCCGGCTTGATCTCCGCGCCGATGCCTGGCAGCTCCGGTGGGGTGACGTGACCGTCATTGGGCCGCGGAACGTTGTTCACGAAATAGGGGTACTGGTGGGCCCACTTCCAGTAGTTGCTCTCCATAATAAGGAAGTCAGGGAGCACGGTTGCGAGATGCGTGGAACAGATAAAGAGGAGCGGCCCGCCGCAGGTGTGCGGTGAGGTAGGAATCCTGTAGGTCTCCGCCATGTCGGATATTCTCTTGGCTTCGGACGGGCCGCCGCACCAGGTAACGTCATACATGATCACGTCGCAAGCCTTCAGCTCGAAGAACTCGCGGAACTCGTAGCGGGTGGCAAGGGTCTCGCTAATGCAGATGGGCACACTGGTCTCTGCCGCGAGCCGCGCGTACGCCTTGGCGTTGCCGCTTAGCATGGCGTCTTCCAGATACATGATGTTGTATGGCTCGATCGCCTTGGCGATGCGCATGGCACTTGGGAAGTCGAAACGGCCCCAGCAATCCACGCAGATGTCCATGGCGTTTCCGACGCCGTCGCGAATTTCCCGGATCCAGCGCAGGCCCTGCTCCAGCTCCTGGTTCGAGATGTAGTGATCCGGGACTTCGAATGGATAGATCTTCATGCCGGTGATACCAAGGTCGAGGAGGAACCGCACGATCTTGGTCGTGTCCCGGCCCATCTTCATATCGTTGATGGCCCAATAGTCGGTGGTCGTGTTGTAGACGCGCACGCGAGAGCGGGTCCTGCCGCCGAGCAGCCGGTATAGGGGCAGGTTCGAGGCCTGGCCCAGAATATCGAGCTGCGCCATATTGACGGCGCTCAGCACACGCATATCGGCGCCGCCGGCGACGCGCATCGCGCCCTCGAAGTTCAGGTTGCGCCAGATGGCGTCCACGTCGCGCGGGTCTTTTCCGAGAATCAGCTCCGCGTGGTCTTTGAGTGCGCCGACTTCAGCTTGTGAAAACGGATAGGTTTCGCCGGTACCGATGAGGCCCTTATCGGTGTGCAGCCGGACCCACCAGAATTCGGCGCCATCTTCCTGGCCGCCTGATCCGCCACCGATGTGGAGGTCCTTCCGGAAGGTCACAGCGTCGATGCGCGTAATCTTCATGGGCTCCGTGTTGTCAATCGCGGCGCGGGTGGCGGCGGAGAGGCTGCCGAGGCCCACCGCGGTCAGGAACGATCTTCTGGTCAAGGGATACGGTGTCATTGGAGTTTGTGTCCAGCCCCGGACAGTATACATCCCGGTGTGGCTCCGCTAAGCAACCGTGCTGGGCGGTACGCAAAGTCCCGGTGACATTCAGGTCACGCAGAGTGAAGTTGTCTGGGTGAATTAACCGAACCTGTGGCAGCAAAATGAGAATGTCCCCTTTGGGCAAAGTAGAAATGTCCCCTTGACACCCCCACGCTGTGGGGATGCAGGAAGGACCACTACTGATGACCCAAGCCGATCGTGACCGGCTGGT
>Ga0181536_10006008_pt1 | contig 12280 bp, 9 predicted proteins | sample PEATcosm2014_Bin_41_FD_121105 | JGI IMG/M metagenome (GOLD analysis project Ga0181536, IMG submission 121105) | Peatland microbial communities from MTU Mesocosm Facility, Houghton, MI, USA - PEATcosm2014_Bin17_60_metaG | ecosystem: Environmental > Terrestrial > Soil > Wetlands > Peat | place...
ATCAGGTCGAAGCTTTCACCAAGGAGGCGCAGGACGACCAGTGTAATCGCGATGGTGGCGGGAATCACCAGTCCGGCCACGAGCGAACTGCCCCAATCGCGCAGGAACAACACCAGGATGATGGCCGCGAGAACTAATCCGATGATAATGGCGTCGCGGACGCTCTTGATGGAATCAGTTACTACTTCCGACTGGTCGTAGTAAGTCGTGAGCTTGACGCTCTCAGGAAGGGTCTTGCGGATTTGATTCAACTCTTCGGTGACCGCCTGGGCCACGCCGACAGTGTTACTGTCGGGCTGACGGAAGAGATTGAGAAGAACGGCGGGCTTTCCGTTCGCCGTCACAATCGTGTAGACGGGCATCACCGCGGGAGCGACGGTAGCGATATCCCCGATGCGCACGGGAACGCCTGCGGGAGTCGTCTTCACGACAACGTTGGATATTTCTTCCGGCGTGCGGGTCTGGCCGCTCACGAGCGCGAGAACTAACTCGTGATTGTTCTCCAGCAGACCGGGCGAATCGATCATGTTGCTCTTCGAGACGGCATCGAGAATGCCGGGCACGGTGACCTGGGACTGGAGTAACTTCGCCGGATCCGGCTGGATGTGGAACTCGGGCACCTGACCGCCCTGGAGCACGACCATCGACACTCCGTTCACGCGATTGAGGCGCGGCTTGATAACGTAATTCGCCATCTCCCACAGCTTGGTCTGCGGGACTGTATCGGAAGTCAGGCTGTAGCCGAGGATCGGGAAGGCCGCGAAGGTGAGCCGATTGCTGGTGAGCTTCGCGGTCGGCGGTAAAGTGGGCTGGAGTCGCGCCAGCGCGGCGTTCACGTATTCGAGCGTCTGGAACATGCTCACGTTCCAGTCGAAGAAGAGATTGATCTCGGCAGTGCCGCGACTGGTGGTCGACAGAACCTTCTGGAGACCGGGAACGCTGTTGACGGTTTCCTCGATGGGCTTGGTGACCGTGACCTGCATCTGGTCGATGGGCGCGACGCCGTTGTCGACGCCGACGACTATTCTCGGAAAGTCCGTCGAGGGGAAGACGGCGACAGGAATATTAAACGCAAGATAGACGCCGACCGCGACCATCGTGATGATGACGAAGATGATGGGCCGGGCGAAGCGCGCTGTCCAGTGCTCGGACTCGGGCGTGCCAGTGGAATTCAGCGGATTCAACTCGCTCATTTCTTGCCCTTGGCGTCCGCTTTCTGACCGGGCGCGGGTGCAGCGCTGGCTCCGTTATCGTCCGCATCGTCGTCATCGTCGTCGTCTTCATCGGACTTGACCTCGACCTTCGCCTTGTCGTCGAGTCCCAGACCGCCGGTCGTGATCACCTTCTCGCCTTCGACGACGCCGCCGAGAATCTGCACTCTGTTTCCTTCGCGGACGCCGACGGTGACTTTCCGCTCGCGCGCGCGCATGTTCTTGTCGACGACCATGACCTTTTCGCCGCCTTCGTCGGAATTGAGCAGGGCCGCGGTGGGAACGAGCAGCGTGTCCTGAATCAGGTCGGCGCGAATCGAGACATGCACGGTGCCGCCCGGCTTCAACTTCTCGCCGGGATTGTCGGCCTGGACCCAAACCTGAAGCGTGGTGGTGTTGGGATCGACCGCGGGACTGATCACGGTGACCGTTCCGGTGAGAATCCCGTCCGGCCCGGTGATGGTGGCGGTCTTGCCGACTTTGACAGGTGCTGCCTGATTGATGGGAATGTTAGCGCGCGCCACGACCTTCGAGATGTCGACGATGGAGACGATCGGCATGCCGGCCGAAGCCATTTCACCGGGGTAGACGGGGCGGTCGGCGACGATGCCGTTGATCGGGCTGAGGATTTGAGCGTAGGAAAGCTGAACAGTCGCGCTGTCGTAATGGGCCTTGGCGGCGTTGACCTGATCCTGCGCGCCTTTGACCTGCTGCCCGGCACTGACCTGCGTGAGGGACTGCAGATGCTGGCGCGCAGTGTCGAACTGGCTCTGCGCCTGAACCATGGAAACCTTGGCGTCGTCGACAAGCTTCTGCGCAAGCGCGCCCTGTTTCTGCAGATCGACGCGGCTGTCATAGACTTTCTTCGCCGCGTCGAGAGCCTGCTGCGCGGCCATGACGTCGGATTCGGCTTTGATGCGGTCTTCGGGCACCGTGGCGCCGGTCACGGTCTGCAAAGCGGACTGGGTCTGTTCAAACTGGCTCTTGCTCTCTTCAGCGGCGGCGGCGAGATCGCGGCTCTCGAGTTCGGCGAGTAGCTGGCCGGCCTTCACGTGATCGCCGCGGTTCACCAGGACGCGCCGGACGGGCGCACTGATCTTGGGCGTCACATTGGCCTGGTTGACGGGATAGAGCACGGCGTCGGCCTCGACGATCACGTCGATGGGCCCGCGCGTCACATCGTCCACCTGAACCGCGGCAGGAGGCTCGGCTTCGTCGGCTTCTTTTACTTTGGCCTTGCCGCAACCGGCGAGGAGTAAAGCCGTCAGGAGAAGGGAAAGCATGGGCAGGCGGAACCGCCTGCCCCACATACCAAGAAGATGCAGTTGTTCGATGAGCATGGGTCAGTTTCCTGTAAGCGTCTGCAGGTTCGCGAGAGCTACGCGGTAACGGACGAGTCCGTCGTCGTAGGCATTGCGCGCCTGCGTCAAGGTTGTCTGCGCATCGACCACTTCGAGCGCGTTGGCTTCACCCGCCTGATAGCGAAGCAGCGTCAGGCGCAGACTCTCCGCGGAGAGATCGGAGGATTGGCGCAGAGAGTCCATCTGCGCCTGGGCGGTCTGGGCCTCTCGATAGAACGACGCGATGTTGCCCTGCAGTGCGCGTTGCATGAGAGTCAAATCCAGCTCGGCCTGCTGCTGTTTGAGCGCGGCCTGTTTCACTTTGCTGCGAATGGCGCCCCAGTTCCAGATGGGGATGTTCAGCGTCGCCTGCGCCACGTAGCCGAGGTTCTGACGGTAGAGATGGCCGAACTCCTCCGTCGGGTATTTCGTTTGATTCGTGAACTGATTCGAGTCGAGGCCATAGAAAACGTCGATGGCCAGCGACGGCAGGTACTGGTAGCGCGCGACGTCGACGTCATAAACGGATTGCTGGATCGTCGCCTTCGCGGCCTGGAGATCCGGGCTGGTGTTGGTGGCCTTGGCCTGGGCTTCGGGCAGCGGCGGAAGCAGCGCGGGCTGCGCGAGATCGTCCTCGACGTTGTAATCGGAGCGGAGATCGGGGAAGATCAGCACGCCGAGGGCGATGCGCGTTTTCTCGATGGCAAGCTGCGCGTCCTGCAGATCGCGCTGGCGCTGCCGCTGCGTGATCTGAGCCTTGACGACATCGGCGTGCGCGGCTTCGCCGCCTTTTTCCTGCTTCTCCGTGATGTCGAGGAACTGGTCGGCTTCGCGGAGGCTCGTTTGCGCGTTGACGAATTTGCGCTGCGCCGAAACGATCGCATAGTAATCCTGCGCGACGGTGAAGGTGAGACCGCGCGCGGCGATGTCGGCCTTGGCGCGGGCGACGGCTTCGGCGGCCATGGCGCGGTTCATCTCGCCGTGACGCACGAGCGCGAGCACTTCCTGATGCACCACGGCCTGCTCGTTATAGACGTGCACGCCGTCGTTGGCGACGAAAACGCCGGAGAGGGTGCCGTTGCCTTCCGTGTAGATGTACTGGTTAAAGGCGTTGACGGAGGGGAGCGTGTTGGCCCTTGCCTGCACACGGTCTTCGCGCGCGCTGGCAATGTTGAGGTTGGCGCTTTGAATCTGGCCGGCATACTGGCGGGCGCGCGAAAAAGCGTCCTGCAGGGTGATGGTGAGCGGACCGGCAGGCGCGGGGGCTGCCGGAGGCGTTTGCGGGGGCGCTTGTGTATTTTGCGCCAGGGCAGCACCGGCCAGGAGCGGCAGGGTGCAACGGAGCAGGCATTTTACATTCATGACGTTTTATTCCGGCAAGTCTACCAGTGAACCACGCCTGGCTGAAAAATGCCTGAACCGGGTACCGTCAGCCAGGCTTGCGTCGGTCGGAGAGTTCATAGGCATTTGTACCAAACAAAACCAAGCCGGTGAATATGGGGTTTTGGCTCAATGGGTTGGGTTGGTTTTCCATAGCGGAAGACTACAATCGCTGCGCAGAGTTCGCGCTTTATTGGTGGACTGGAGAATCTGCCGCCCGATTTTCCGGCGTCGCGGCGATATTTTACAGAACCGGACTTCTTGCCCCCCTGGCCGGATAGACTTGCCCCGTTTGATTTCCCCAGGCCAAGGCGAATATAAGGCGAAATATGATAGACTCGTTCTCGTGGAGCGTCGGGACGCGTCTAAGAAAAGTTTGACTCAATTACTGTAAACACACATAGCGGGTTTGACGTACCCGATTTCGGGCTTCTCGCGGAGGCTTTGATCTTCTATGACAAGGTGAACCTCATCGTGAGCCCAGTTCACCTTGTGAGTCTTCTCCGCGTCTGTGGCTTTGAAGTCCTAAAAGAATTCTTTGACATGTCAGCGTTATCGCTAACATATTTGGAGAATCACGCCGGAATTCGCACAACCAACTCTGGAACCGATAATGAGGCGCATAACTTCATCACATTTGGCTCTCCGAGCCAGCTTCTTCAGAACATACTTCCTGAGACTTTACTCGAGTTAATTGGTAAAGAAGGCAAGGCGCGGCGCGTTTCCGAGGCGCTGAAACGACACATCGCCACGTTGCGCCATCCCGAATCGATTAACGATCGCAGCCTGAAGGCCTCCGAATTGTTACCACCCGCATAGAATCGTTGGTGAAACGCATGCAAAGTGAGACTTCTATGGGCCTTTCAAGACCTAGTTTTTGACGATGCGCGCGCCGTACGGGAAGCAGTTAATCACGGCAATAGAAGCATGAAGGATGTTGTCGATCTCGTTCGGCAAGCACGCGACTTTAAGGCTTGGGTGAAATCAAAACCAGAGGACACCGATTTACGCAAAGCCTACGTGGCAGAAGTGAGCAAGCTGGGATGGTCTGAAAGGCTACCTCCAAAGGTGACTCGGTTTGGTATCTTCGCAGCCGCTAACACAGCTCTGTCGTTTCTTGCAACTCCGGCGGCAGGCGCAATCGCTGGATCAGCCCTTAGCGCTGTGAACGACTTCCTCCTGGAGCGTCTCGCGAATGGGTGGAAGCCTAATCAGTTCGTCTACGGCCCGCTATTGGATTTCGTTCGAACCGCGCGGCGTGCCGCTTGAACACGTAGCGATAATCCGATACGGCAGCGATCCATTCTCGCGTCGGCCCGCGAAATCTGTACAGGTTAGACAGGTCGCCTGCCCTGCTCGATATCCTGTGCTCGGCTGAAGACCATACGCAGCACGCCGAATGTGATACTGATGGCGAGGATACGGTTGCATGGATGCTCCCCAGTTGGCAATTCCCCGCGAGGAAATTGAGGCGTTCTGTCTCCGCCATCATATCCGCAGGCTTTCGCTGTTCGGCTCGATCCTCACGCCAAGATTCCGCCCCGAAAGCGATATCGACGTGCTCGTGGAGTTTGAACCTGGCCATGTTCCCGGCTATTTCGGCCTGGTCGGGATGGAGATGGAGTTATCGGAGAAGGTTGGCCGGAAGGTTGATTTGCGCACCGCAGGGGAACTAAGCCGGTATTTCCGGGACACGGTTGTCTCAACAGCTGCCGTTCAGTATGAACGATAGCGACCGTTTGCGCCTCCAGCACATGCTGGACGCTTCCCGTGAGGCGGTTTCCTTCATCCAGGGCCGCACAAGCGAGGACCTGACGCGGGACCGCATGCTGCTGCTTTCGCTTGTGAAAGAAATCGAGATCGTTGGTGAAGCGGCGAGCAGGGTTTCGGCCGAGTATAAAGCGGCAGCCACGGGAATTCCGTGGAGTCGGGATCAGGAACCGATTGATTCACGGGTATTTCGACCTTGACCTGGCAGTCATCTGGTCAACCTTGATTTCCGATCTGCCAGCGCTGATTCGAGAGCTCGAAAAGGCGTTAGCGGGCGCCGAGTGAACCAACGTACGCGCCGGCAAACAGCGCGGCAGCAATCAGTCCGGGATCAGCATCCGCTTCGCGAATCGCATCGGCACGAAAATCAGTCCGCGGGCCGTCCAGGCTGCTATTTCCAGCGTTCCGAGTCCGATGAGAAAGAATCCTTTCCCAACCATCAGGACCGGGTTGTCCTCTGAAACGCGGGTCTCCGCCGCTTTGACTTGACCAGGCGGTTCTTCAATTGGATGAGGCGGTGGTGCTGCTTCCTCGGCGCGATACACCCACCCGACCGGGGCCTCGCCCGCGCTGGTTGCGACAGGGACGTCGAACTTTGGTTTGGACTTATGCCGTGGTCGCGGCGCTTCTTTCAAATGCCGAGGCTGCGGGTCTTTCGTGGACGACATAACCATCTCCCCTTTCGGCGATGTGCTCAGTGTATCCGCGTTCGATATGGTCGAGCAACCTGGTGTAATCGTCGGCGGCGCGGCTGCGCGGGGCGTATTCCCAAATGGTCTGATGGCTGGCCGCCGCGTAGCTCAGGTCGATGCACTGGCGGATTCCCGGCTGAAATACAAACCTGCCAATGGCCGGGTCGCACTCCAAAGCTTCCAGGGTGGCACGCGTCGCATGGTTTCCGCTGTGAACGGATGTCGGCAGCACGGCCAGCACTCCGAGCCGACGTTCCGGCCACAGCTCGCGCACCTGCAGTACGCCATCGAAGGTCTGGCGCGCGCCAATCACGGCCATCAGATCCATGCCGACCGGAATAACGAGTTCTTCGGCGAAAAGCAGCGCATTGTATGTGAGCAGATTCATCGCCGGCGAGGTGTCGATCACGACAACGTCGTATGGCTGCTGGTCCCGGAAACGCCGGGCGAGGATGGTCTCGCGCTGCGTCTCACCGGCCAGCCGCCGCTCCAGCGAGAAAGCCGCCGGGGTTGAAACCACCACGTCCAGCCCGGGACGCACGCCCCGCATCACGACATCGCTCAGCGGAGTCTGTCCCGTCATCAGTTCTTCAAAAGTGTGGAGAGGCTGCAGGCGAAGCGTGTGGCCGACGTTGCCCTGCGGATCCGCGTCCACCAGCAGCACCTGCTGGCCGCGCGAGGCAAGACCCGCGGCAATGTGGATGGCCGTGGTGGTCTTTCCGACCCCGCCCTTCATATTGACCACGGCTAACCTGCGCATGGACCGCCTTTACTAAAAAACACAATACCATAAAAATGTTTTGCGCGCCGCTCAGAATCGAAGGCCGCGAAGCGTCTGCAGCAGTTTTTCGGCATAGGCGCGATGCGCCCACTTATTTGGATGAGCGTCCACCGGCATCAGACGGTATCGAGTGCCGGCGCGCTCGTCCAAATCCACCCAAAGATTCGCAATGACCCAGCCTTTCTTTACGGCATATTCATAGATCGGATCGCCCGCCAGCCGGCTTTGGATGGCCAAAACCGGGATGATCGCATTGCGGACACAGATGTCGGAGATGCCGTCCAGGATTTTCTCCGTCACCGCTGTTTCGTAGGCCGGCGTCGGATCCTGAGCGGCGCGCGGAGGGACTTGAAACAGAGGCGCGAAGCTAATATGCAGGCCACCGTCGCCGTCGAACGACGCTTGGGCCGCCGCTGCATCGCCATGCGCAAACGCGCTTCCGGAATCGTTCATCATTGCTATGTAGGAAGGGGCTGCCACATTCCGCGGAAGGTCAAAATCGTTGTAGACAACCACGGCTGCCCGTGGCAACTCCTCTTCATTCGCGATCGCCGCCTGAAGCTGCAACAAAGCCTGAATATTGCCGAACCCGTTGCCTCCAAGATTGCGGACGCGGAACCCCGGCAAGGCAGCCTGCACGAGCCAGGGATACGTCTCATCGTCGTTAACGCCAAGCCCCCAGGTAAAGGAGCAGCCTGAAATCCAAATCTGCGGCCGATGCTCCGGCGCGGAAGGGTTCGGGCTTGTGATCCGATAGCCGTCGGCGCCGATCGTGGCCTGAAAGTCGATGCGCGCCATACCTTTTACAAGGGAGATTTTGTGCGCACCGGGGATACACGAATATCCCGTCACCGCATCGGACCTGGCCAGCGGCTTCCGGAAAACAATCCGTTCTTCCGCGGTACGGCGCGTGATAATGTCACCGGCAAATTTCCACAAAGGCTCGCCGTACCAGTAGCGGATGGCGATGTCGCTTACCAACAAAAGGAAAAGAGAGGGGAGGACAGCGAATACGCTCGTTCTCGTGATCTTCCTCATAAGGCGGAACGCTGCCGGCTCGTTTGCCATTATCGATTACCTGAAGTCTTGTGGGGAAATATCTTCGCGATAGCATAGAACCCATGGAGAGCGCCCCGGAGCCGTCGCCAGCAGCGCCCGAGGCTGTTCCTCAGAGCGCGCCTCCGGCAGCCCAGCCCTGGTTCGCCCTCAAAGACGAAGACCTGCTCGCCCTTCGCTTCTGCGATCTCCATCTCCGCATCGAAGGCAGCGAACTCGAGGCGCGGGTCCAGCAACTTTACGCCGAACTCGCCGCGCGCGGCGTCGCCCTGCGTCCCGATTGCTACCTTGGCGACGAATGGTTTTCTCCGGAGGGCATCCCCGCGATCGCCATCCCCTTCTATCTCGCCCATCCCCGCCTCAAATCTTTGGAACTCCGGCAGATGATGGAAGTCGAAGGCGGAACGCCCGAATGGTGCATGATGCTTCTGCGCCACGAATGCGGACACGCCATGGATCACGCCTGGCAGTTCTCCCGGCGCAAAGAGTGGCAGCAGGTTTTCGGCAGTCCCGAGAGCACGTACGCTCCCGAAACCTACACGCCGCGCCCCTACAGCCGCAGCTTCGTCCGCCATCTGCCCAACTGGTACGCCCAGGCGCATCCCGATGAAGACTTCGCGGAATCTTTTGCCGTCTGGCTCTCGACGCCGCTCGAGGAATTGCGCGAGCGCTACCGCGGCTGGAAAGCGCTCGAGAAAATCGAATACGTCGACGCGCTGATGCGTGAGACCGCAGGCACAAAGCCAGCCGTCCGGCGCGGCCGCCGTATGTCCGAAGTCCGCCGGCTGCGCACGACCCTGGCGCGCCACTACGCCGCGCGCCGCAAACTCTATGCGGAAGACTTTCCCGATTTCTACGACGCCGACCTGCGCGCCATCTTTCTTAAAGGCGAACCCGGCGCCGACTCGGCCGCCCGCGCCATGCGCCGCCGCCGCGCCGCGCTCATCACCGCCATCGTGGAGTGGACCGGCCAGCGCAAATACACTGTCGATATGCTGGTCCGTAAATTAACGCACCGCTGCCAGGAACTCAGGCTGCCGGCCCCGCGCGATCCGGTCACGCTGCATATGGAACTGGCCGCATACTTGGCCGCGCTCGTCACGAACCATTTGTATACGGGGAGATTCAAACGATCCGTCTGAGAACACATTCGACTGAGCCATGAAGGTTCTTCTCCTGTTCGACGTAGCCCGGCCCGTGCCGGCCGATTTTGTCTATACTGCCGAGACTTTCCTCGAGGAAGGCAAAACCGCCGAAGCCAACGTCCTCGATAGTCTCGTGCGCCTCGGGCACGACGTCGTGACGATGGCCGTCTGCGACAACGTCACCGCCGTTGTCGAAAAAATCACGTCGTTCGCGCCCGACGTCGTTTTCAATCAGTGCGAATCGTTTTACGACAACCGCGCCTTTGAACCCAACATCCCCGCTCTGCTCGATCTGATGAAGATCCGCTACACGGGCTCCGGACCCGACGGCCTGCTGCTGTGCAAAGACAAAGCCCTTGCCAAGGTATTGCTCTCGCATCACCACGTCCGCGTGCCCCGCTTCGTGGTGTCGCACCTCCGGTCGCCACTGCGGCGTCTGGAGCATTTCGGCTATCCCGCGTTCGTGAAGCCGATCGGGCAGGAAGCTTCCGACGGGATCGCCAAAGCCTCGTTTGTCCGGGACGAGAAGGAAGCCATTGAGCGCCTTCGCTTCCTGCATCAGAAGTTCAACTCCGACGCCATGATCGAGGAATACATCGAGGGCCGCGAACTCTATGCCAGCGTTCTCGGCAATCGCCGGCGCGTTGTCTTTCCGCCGCGCGAGATCTTCTTCGAACACGTTCCCGACGACGAGCCGAAGTTCGCCACCTCCCACGCCAAGTGGAACGACGCCTACCGGAAAAAGTGGGGGATCACAAACGGCCCTGCCGCCGGCCTTCCCGAACCGGTCATTACGGACCTCCGCAAGCTCGCCCGCAACGTTTACGCATGGCTGAGAATTCGCGGTTTTGGCCGCATCGATATCCGTCTTTCGCCTCGCAATGAAATGTTTGTCATCGAAGCCAACCCCAACCCCTCGCTGGCCGCCGAGGACGATTTCGCGCAATCGGCAAACGCCGACGGCATGACGTACGATGCGCTGATCCAGGAAATCCTCAACGCCGCGCTCGCCTGAAATTCGGCTCGGCGTGCAGCGCTATGGTATATTCGATATTTCTAATATTCCTTCAGACGAATCTGTCCCGATGCAAAATGCGCTCCGTCACTTCAAGGCTGATTTTTTTCAGGCCCTGGCACACCCAACGCGGATCGCAATCGTAGAGCAACTGCGAAGCGGTGAATTGTCGGCCGGCACGCTGATTGAGCGGCTTGGCATTGAGCAGGCGAACGCCTCGCAGCATCTCTCCGTACTGCGGGCGAAGAAAATCGTCGTCAACCGCAAAGCGGGCAATCAGGTCTTCTATTCCGTGCGCGATCCTCTCATCATCGAAGTACTCGATGTCATGCGTCGTTACTTCCACGCCCATATGAACGAAGTTCTCGCAACCCTCAAGGCGATCGATAAAGCCGAGAAGATTCCCAAATGAGGCCGGAAGTTGTGAACCGCACTCCGGCGGAGCGGCGGGATAAACTGCGCGACGCGGTTGCGCACGCCGCGCACCTGCTTCCGATGCAGGGTCCCATCGGGGTTTTCGTCCATCACAACACGCTGCACGCGTTCGAGCATCTGCCCTTCGAGCAGGCGGTGATCGAGGCGCTGCATCTGTTCGGCGCCGAACCCTATATGACCGAAGCGGCCTACAGAGCCGATCTGTCGCGGGGGCGCATCCACATCGAGGACATTGACGCGGTGCTCGAGAGCGAGCCGGACGAGATCGTTTTTCGCAGGCTCACCCGGCGGTCGCTGCGCCGGGCCATGATGACTCCCGGGGTGCGCGAGTTTGACGCCGCCACCATCCTGTGGCGTGCCGAGCAGGGTGACCTCGCCGCAGATTTCCGGCAAGCAGCGCTGCAGGCCCTGTTCGACGCATGTCTGGGCCGGACCGTCACGCATGAAGAGGAACCAGCGCCGCCGCGTCCGGTGGACGAGGTGATTCACCCCTGGCTGATCCGGCTGTGCTCGGTCTTTCTCGATCAGGGTATGGCCTATTGGTCCATGCCGCAGCGCGAGAGGGGTTTTTATGAAAGCGTCAGGAAGATGCTGAGCCCGCGCGCCGGATTTTTTCCCCGATATCTGGATGGACTGGACAAAGAGTTTCGGCGGCAGGAGCGGCTTTCATACTCGGCGACGGATGCGGTATTAGATTACCTCGATACTCAGGATTTCGGGGAGCCTGAATGGGAGGGTGCTCTTCAGGCCGAGTTGCTCGCTTTGCCGGGCTGGGCCGGCCTGATGCGCAGGCTGGAGGAAAATCCCGGCCTGGCGCCTCACGAATCCCTGCGCTGTTCGCTGATGGACTTTCTGGCAGTGCGGCTGACGATGTCCCGCGTGGCCTCACAGATGGGCGCCGGCGAAGCTGCGCCGCAGGAGAGCCCGCTCAAGACCGAGGAGAAGCGGCTTCTGAGCCGCGCCGCCCGTGTCTACGACGCAGCGCGCGTGGCGTCGCTTACCGCCGGCGAAGTAACCAGGCTTTCCGAAGCTGAGTGGGCGGCGTTTGTGAGCGAGGTGAAAACATGCAACGGACTGGAGCGCCGCCGGATCTTCCAACTGGCTTATGAACGCTGGCACGAACGCGAAATTCTGCGCGGGCTGGCGAGCCATCGGAAATATCGCGGCCTGTCCGGCGTCCAGGGAAGACCTTCCGCGCAGGTGTTCTTCTGCATTGACGAGCGTGAGGAATCCATGCGGCGCGCGCTCGAAGAGCTGGACCCGGAGGTGGAGACCTTCAGCTCCGCCGGATACTTCGGTGTCGCCGTGGACTATCAGGGAATCGACGATCCGGAGGGCGCGGCGTTCTGCCCGGTCGTGGTGAAGCCCCGGCACGCTGTCCTCGAACAGCCGAAGGCGGAAGACAGCGCAATGCTGGAAAGCCGCCGCTGGCGCCGGCGGCTTCTCGGGCTGCTG
>Ga0181536_10006012_pt1 | contig 12276 bp, 11 predicted proteins | sample PEATcosm2014_Bin_41_FD_121105 | JGI IMG/M metagenome (GOLD analysis project Ga0181536, IMG submission 121105) | Peatland microbial communities from MTU Mesocosm Facility, Houghton, MI, USA - PEATcosm2014_Bin17_60_metaG | ecosystem: Environmental > Terrestrial > Soil > Wetlands > Peat | place...
CATCCGGCCCGCGCTCGAAAAGGCCCGCGATTCGGGCATGCCGGCGCTGGTAGACGTCGTGATCAATCGCGACGTCTATTCGTCGGGCACCTCGAATCAAACCATGTACAAGTAACGCTCGGTCACGACTGGAAATCGCGACTATACGGCCGCCATTGCCGATGGCATGGCGCGCTCCACCTGGACGAAGCTCGCATCCAGCCGCAGGATGAATTCATCCACATCGGCGCGCCCTATGTTCATGGGCGGCGAAAGACGCAGCACGTTTCCATTCAAACCACCGCGGCCCACCATAATCCGGTTTTCCCTGGTTGCTTCCATCAACTGCGCGGTTGCCGCAGTCGCCGGAACCTTCGTCTTGCGGTCTTCCACCAGTTCCATCGCCATCAGTAAGCCCATGCCCCGCACGTCGCCGATCAGCGGGTGCCGGTCGTGCAGATCGATCAGCTTTCCCCGCAGGTATGCGCCGGTCTCTTCGGTATTGCGAAGTAAATTCCGTTCCTCGATGTAGTCGATCACCGCTTTCGCCGCCGTGGTTACCACGGGATTTCCCCCGAACGTCGAGATGGTTACGCCCTTCATCGCATCCGCCACTTCCGGGCGCGCGACGGTTACCCCGATCGGCAGTCCGTTGCCCAGGCCTTTGGCGCTCGTGATGATATCCGGCTGAACGTCCCAGTGCTCGATCCCGAACCACTTACCGCCCGTGCGGCCCCACGCCGTCTGCACTTCGTCCGCGATAAAGATCCCGCCATACTTCCTGACGATATCGGTAACGATTTTGAAATATTCCTTCGGCGGGGTAATAAATCCGCCGACACCCTGAATGGGCTCGGCGATCAGGGCCGCGACGTGGCCCGAAGTACTGGTGCGAATCACCTGCTCGATATCCTGTGCGCATTTCACTTCACAGGAGGGATACTCGAGCCCGAACGGGCACCGATAGCAATAGGCGTTCACGGCATGTACGACACCGGCCTGAGGCGGCCCCAACTTCCACGCCGCCTGCCCCGTCAATCCCATCGTGGCCGAGGAGCGCCCATGATAGGAATGCCGCAGTGCAATGATTTCCGTCGACCCCGTGTAGCACCGCGCCGCGAGAATGGCAGTCTCATTTGCCTCCGTCCCGCTGTTGGTGAAGAACGACTTCCGAAGAGCGCCGCCCGGCGTAATCTGCGCGATCTTCCGCGCGAGCGCTACCTGCGGCTCGTTCAAAAAGACCGTGGACACGTGTTGCAGCTTGTCGAGTTGCGCGTGTACCTTTTCGTTCACGGCTTCGTTGCAGTGGCCCACGCTCACCGTGACAATGCCACCGAAGAAATCGAGATACTGGTTCCCGTCCGCATCCCAGACGTACTGATCTTTTGCCTGCACGACCACGAGCGGATCTTTGTAATAATGAAAAACCGCCGGGAAAAGAAACTCTTGGCGGGCGAGAACGATTTCCTGCTTTGTCATTCCGATTTCGCCTTCATTCGAATGCCGTTATTATCGGCGATCCGATACCAGCCTGCAAATCAAGCCGGAGCTTTTCAGCTTTGGCATGCAGCATCTACGCGTCCCCGGCTGCGGACCTGCCGCGCAGCATTCGGGGGAGGACGATCAGCGCACCGCCGTAACAAAGAAGCGAAACGACCAGAGCGAGATTGTGTTCATTCATGAAATCCCGTATCGCAAGCTTGTAACCGCCGAGCGCCATGAGTCCGTAAAGCAGCCACACCAATTCGGGTTTTCTCCAGCGTGTTCCAGCCCACGCAAGCGTAAGCGACAGCCCCGTCAGAACCACGGTCCCCAGGGTATCCGCGGGGATGCCGCCGCTCTCTCCGCCGACGGCAGTCCGCCACGGTGCCAAGACCGCATACACAACCAGTCCCGCCGCGATCCAGACCACATGAGCCGCGAGCGCCAGTGAGGAGATCTGGTTGCGCCAACGGCCGGGCCCACCCGTGGCGATTCCCGCGATTGCTGCCCAGGAGACGGCCGCAGCCAGAAGGACGCCGATGGATTGCAGCCATGCGAACGAAGCGGGGCCGGCAGCGAACAATACCCCCAGAGGCTGGTCTGTCGCGCCCGCGGCCGCCGAACCCAGCAACAGATACACCGCGCCATGCAGCCCCAGCGTGGGCAAAGTGAGCGCCCTCGCCGCCCAGCAGCACGCCACGGCGCATGCGCAGGAGAGAATCCAGAATTCGGAGCGGGGAAAAGGAAGAAAGATCCCTGCCAGCACGAGGAAAAGTCCGAACGTGGCCAGGGCGCGGAAGTTCCACTTGTTGTCACGCTCGAACAACCGGAAGGCTGCCGCATAGAAAGCCACGCCGCCGGACAGGGCGGCGATCCCAAGGCCCAGCATAACCGCGCGTTGGTCTTTGAAGACCCAAACCGCGCCGCCGATTCCGATCGAAAGAGCCGCCGCCGTCTGGGCCATTTCCGCGAAGGCGAGGGTCCTTCGCCGCACGACCGTCTGAGTTACGGCAGTCGCGATGTAGATCAGCGCCAGTGTGAGCTGCGCCGCAAGCACGGCGTAGTGCGATACCGGAACCCAAGTCTCCGGCATACCGCGCGGGCTCGACATCAGATAAGAGAACAGGAGAACGGAGGAATCGGCCGCGAGGGCGGCGAAGGCGCGTGCGCCTGGCCGCAGATCGCGGCATGCGGCAAATTCCATTGCGGCTGCGACGACCAGCAACGCCGTGGTGAAAGGAACGATGTCGTCGCGGGCCAGCAGGAAAGCAACCGCCATGGCGATCGAAGATACGCCCCCAATAGTCGCGATGATCCCGCGGTGCGTCTTAGACCCGAGCGCAAGCGCGATGAGAGCAAAGGCAGCGAGCACACCGGAACTCGTTCCGGACGACATGACCTTCAGGCGCCCGGTCGCTTCCCAAATCAGCGGCGCCATGATGAGCACGGAAGTGAAACAGCTCAAAGCGGTCGCGAATTTCGCTTCGACGGGTAAACGCGCGGCGACCCAGAGCCAAATGAGCCCGTAAATCAGGCCGATCGCCACGCCTGCGGCTGTGGGCAGAACTCCCCAATCGGTCAAAACACGAAGAACGTAGGCGCCGGCGATCGCGACAAACATCCTGCCCAGCACGGGCATGGTGTTTGGCGGCAGGTCGAAGACGGCGGGAAGGGGCGGAGCCGGGGCAGCTGCCTCCGGCCTCGCGACTGTGGTTGCCAGACGCTCTTCCAGGTTCAGGACCCGGTGCCGCAGTTCCTGAACCTGAAGAATCAAATCGCCGAGATCGTCCGAGTGGATGGGCGGCTCCGATTTGGCGGATGGTGCCGGCATAGCTTCCTCCCGAGGGCAATCAGACCTTCTGCTCCTCCCATGGCGGAAGCAGCTTGAGCAATCCCCATAGAATCGGGAAAGGCAGGATCAGGAGCGCTATAGCGGGCAACAAACCTTCGCGCGCCGCAAATGCCATCTTGTATGTCGTATAGCCCAGGAAACTTTTCGAAAAAAGTTGCCCTCCGATGACCACATTCCAGCGCATGAAGAAGATGCCGATCAGGGTCAGAGCCGCCGCCACCGTATAGATTCTGCGGCGGAGTATCGCGCCGAATTTCCCCACCTGCACAAGGGCGAGGAGACCGATGGGAACAAGGGTGCCGAGCTCAATCTGCAGAACGATCTGCGATAGATAGAGCTGCGTGTGAACCATGAAATCCAGGGCTCGAAACGATTGGTTCGCTTCGTACATCCTGTGGACGAGATCGAGCATCTCGAGCGAGAAATCGACGATGAAGATGTAGAGCAGGTATTTCGCCACCGTATCCAGGCAGGCCATATCGATCGGGCGCTTCCGGAGGTGAGCCACCGTCTCGTAGACGAGAAGAACCACGGCGATACCGGAAACCATCGCCGAGAAAATGAAGACTACGGGCATCAGGGGCGACGACCACCAGGGATTCGCCTTGACGGACCCGAAAATGAATCCCACGTATCCATGCAGAAGGAACGCCGACGGAATGCCGATCAGCGTCACCACCCAGCCAACGCGATCGTCCACGTGCAGGGATTTCGCATCGATGTTCCTGGAGCCGAGGGTCAGAGCCGAATAGACCCACTTCATTACCCCCGTTCGGGAGCGCGCCGCAAGGATGATGTCCTTGCGGTAGTCGAGCCAGATTTCAAGCAGCAGAACGACCAGCAGATACCAGAGATAGACGAATCCGAACATCGCCATGGCGGAGGTCCGGTGCGGGGTCATATACATTTCATATGAGCGCTCGGGGTGTCCGAGGTGCAGTTGCAGGGGCAGCGGCGCCACCAGAAGAAAGGCCAGCGCGGTGAGCAGCGACAGCCGGTAGATAGGCTGCACCGCCGCGATATTGAACACTCGCGCCAGCGAGGCAAGGATGAAGGCGCCCGCCACGAGTCCCGTGATGTACGGATAGACTACGATCAGGACGCTCCACGTCAACTGCACTTCATTCGGATACATGAAGCCCTGGACATTCGGAATAACAGCGTCCATGATGCTCACCTCACCGACCCGTCGAGATCTTTGTAGAAAACCTTCGCGCCTGTGGCCATATCAGGTTTGAGAACCTGAACGGCATTGACGCGAAGGAACTCGTGTACCGGATCTTTGGGATTCTTCAGGTCCGCCAGCGTGCGCGCGGCGGTCGGACAAGCCTCGCAGCAGGCCGTTGTCAGTCCTTTGGTGATGCGGTGATAACACAAGGTGCATTTGTCGGCTACGTGTTTGGTGGGATGCAGATAACGGCATCCATAAGGGCAAGCCTGGACGCAGTAGCCGCAACCCACGCAGTACTGCTGATCGACCAGCACGACGCCGTCCGGCGACACGTAGGTCGCACCCACGGGGCACACCTGGACGCAGGGGGATTCGGCGCAGTGATTGCAGAGTTTCGGAACGAAGAAGCTCTTCACTCCCGGCGTATTCCGGACCGGGAAACCATGCATGCCGCCCGCGGGTGATTCCACTTGTGGATGTTCCATGTCTTCGCCATTGACTTCATAACGCTCTACCCAAGTGCGGAAGAATCCCTCCGGCACGTCGTTCTCGGACGCGCAGGCGCGCACGCAGTTGCCGCAGCCGATGCACTTCCCGATGTCGATGGTCATCGCCCACCAGTGATCCGCCATTCTGTATTTCGAATCCGCCGCCAGCGCGCCGGTCGGGCTTTCGAAAGCTTCCAGAGCCGCGCCCGAAAGGACGATGAACTTTCCCGCTGCGGCCAGCAATTCGCGTCTGCTCAGATCCATGGGTACTTTCCTTTCACAATTTGGGCTGATGGGGATTGTGGCAAACGCCGCAGGCGGCATCCCCGGCGTGTTCGCGCGAGACCACCTGCGGGAACGTTTTCGGTTTGGCGGAATCCGCCTCGTGGCAGGTCACGCAGAGTTTTGCGGTGTCGGGAAGAACGGGCTTCTGGCTGGTGAAGTCCTGCGCGTGGCGTCCGAGCGGCCCATGGCAGGCTTCGCATCCGACATTGGCATGAGGGCCTTTGCTTTTAGCGGTGGCGATGTCGACATGACAGGAAGCGCAGGCGTCGCGGCCGGCGAAGACGGGAGTGCGGGCGGCGATTTCAGTGAGGGAGCCGGGGCGGTAATGTCCGTACTTGCCGAAGTCCCGGGGAATGAGGGCGTAGCGGATCGCCAAGAACGCCAACACGAGAACAGCCGCGACCAACGCCAGCCGAATCAGGTGTTCCGAGCCCTCGAAGATTCTCTTCATACCGGAAGTAAGAGAGCAAGCGCCCCACCAGTCCTTTGCCGCACACCGATCGAATTTCCTCGCGCCCCATAAGTCAAGCATGCAAAGGAGTTCCGGTACCGTACTATCACCCCTTGGGGAGCAAGATATAGATGAGTTCCTGCGCCGGATCGCGCGAAATAAGAGCGAGGTTCTGCGTTGCCGTACGCAGAATTGTGAGGCATCGCCGCGAGAATCAGAGAGCCCCTGGAAAATCAGGGTGATTTATCGGCCGGAGACGAGTGAGCTCCGGTGTGCCTGGCTGTAACTCTTTGAGGAATTTGGTCGGACTGCCGGGCGGCAAAACAGCGAAGAAGGCCGGCTTGTAACATAGCTCTTGCGCTTGACAACGGCACAACCGAACAGTGGCTGGCTGCCCACCCTGGGCCTTCGCCTGTCCGAATGGTTCGAACGATGGTTTCCGGACGCATTCGCGCTGGCGCTGGCAGCCCTCGCTGTTGTATTCGGCGCCAGCGTGACCCTGGGAAGTTCGCCGCTCCAGTCGGCGCAGTGGTTTGGCGCCGGCTTCTGGGATCTGGTCGCGTTTACGATGCAGGTCACGATGCTGATTGCAAGCGGCTTCGCTCTGGCCAACGCTCCGCCGGTTCAGGCAGCAATCCGCCGAATGGCGGGCATTCCCAGGACTCCGAAGGGCGCGGCGGCATTTGTCGCCCTCTTTTCCATGCTCAGTTCGCTGGTCTCGTGGACCTTCAGCCTGATTTTCAGTGGCCTTCTCGCCCGCGAGGTCGCACACAGAGTCCGCGGCTCGGACTATCGCGCCGTAGGCGCGGCCGCGTATCTGGGAGTGGGCGGAGTGTGGGCATTCGGGCTGACGTCATCCGCGGCGCTCATCATGGCGGCCCCAGCCTCGCTGCCGCAGTCGATCCTCAGAATCAGCGGCGCCATTCCGCTGAGCGCGACCATCGGCCTCTGGCAGAGCCTTCTCGTCGCGGGAACCCTCACAGCGGTTTCGGTGGCGATTGCGTATTACTCGGCTCCAGCGGCCGAGCAGGCGCGGAGCATGCGGGATATGGGGGTGACGTACGAAGCTCACGCAGCGAAAGTTTCCGAAAAACCCGAGCGGCCAGGCGAGTGGCTGGAGTACAGTCCACTGCCGACGCTCCTGATCGCCGCGCTGGGCATCGGTTATCTGGTGCGTGAAGTCGCCGGCAAGGGCCTCGGTATTCTGCTGGAACTGAACCACTACATTTTCGCCTTTCTGATGGCGGGATTGCTCCTGCACTGGCGGCCGCGTTCGTTCGCGCGAGCCATCGCGGAGGCCGTGCCGTCGGTCGGCGGCGTGCTGATTCAATATCCGATTTATGCGGGAATCGTGAGGATCATGACGGAATCGAGCCTGGCGACACGTCTCACCCATTTTTTTGTGTCCGCCGCCACGCAGCACAGTTTTCCCGCGCTGATCGGGATTTATTCCGTCGTTCTCGGCTTGTTCATTCCTTCGGCGGGCGGCAAATGGCTGATCGAGGCTCCTTACGTTCTGGAGGCCGCGAAGTCGCTGCACGTCCATCTGGGTTGGGTGGTACAGACCTACAATGCAACGGAATCGCTGGCGAACCTGATCCATCCTTTCTGGATGCTGCCGCTGCTGGGCATTCTCAGCCTGAAGGCGCGGGACATCGTCGGCTATGCGATGCTGCAGTTCGTCGTCCACGTGCCGCTGGTGCTTTTCCTCGTTTGGAGTCTCAATTACACGCTGACGTATGTAGCGCCGAGTCTTCCGCTGAATTCCCCGCACTGAGCAGGCGGAAGACCCATTCTCCTATTCTGGAGATTGGCCTCATCGAAAGAAGCAGTTCAACGCCGGACTGACGGGCACAGACGTTCGTTGCCGAGCCGGATCGCGCGGGTGCTCGCCGTTGCCGTCATTGCGTTCTACACCTTTGTTGGGTTGAGCATTCTCATGCTCCGCTGGGTCGATCCGCCCACTACCGCAGTTCAGGCACAGCGGCGCCTCGAATCGTTGATAGCGCGGCGGAGCTACCACAAAGTCTATGAATTGGTGCCGATGGAACAGATTTCCCCGGCACTTCAGCATGCGGTGGTGGCAGCCGAGGACGCCCGCTTTTTCCAGCACCACGGCTTCGACTGGAAGGAAGTTCAGATCGCGGTCCAGGACGATCTCGAAGGCGGGAGGAGCCGCGGCGCATCGACCATCACGCAGCAGCTCGTGAAAAACCTGTTCCTGACCACCAGCCGTTCCTTCCTGCGAAAAGGCGTCGAGTACACGATCGTACCGATAGCCGAATTGCTGCTCTCAAAGAGACGCATTCTGGAGTTATATCTGAATGTCGTCGAATGGGGTCCCGGCGTTTACGGCGCTGAGGCGTCCGCCCGGCGTTATTACCGTGTTCCGGCGCGTCGATTAACGCGCGACCAGGCTGTTGCGCTTGCTTCCATACTCCCCGCGCCGTTGCGTCGAAAGCCGGGCCACCTTGCCGAGTACGACCGCATCATTTCAGAGCGCATGGTTCAGATGGGCTGGTGAGCCTCGACGGATGTGTCGAACCGGTGAAATCCCTGGCGCGAGTCCCTGTCTTGACTACAATCGATTACATGCTGCGCCGGCTGATCCTGTTAAGCTGTAGCGCGCCGCTTCTGTTTGCGCAGGGCGACGCCATTCGTACCATGATGAAGGATTCCGCGGAGGCTTGGAATCGCGGCGACCTGCCCGCCTTCGCGGCCTATTACGATAATTCTCCGGAAACCACGTTCATGGGCAAGGAGGTGGTACGCGGCGGCGTCGCGGCAATCCTGGAGCGCTACCGAAAGGCCTACAGGACCCGCGAGGCCATGGGGACGCTTACGTTTTCGGAGATCGAAGTACGGCCTCTGGCCGCTGGCCTGGCGCTGGTGACGGGGAGGTTCGAACTACAACGCACGCCAGCCGGTGGAGGACCGGCCTGGGGCCGCTACACCCTGGTGGTGCGCCAAACTTCGACCGGATGGAAGATCATTCACGATCACACCAGCGCCTATTGAGTTTCACTCGGTGCTGGAAGAGAATCGACGTTCCAATCGCTGAATCTCCGAAAGCCCGATCATCTGGTTGAACTCCTGGAAGGAAATCATCTCCGAGAGCAGAGCGAGCGGCGTCCCATGAGCCTGAATCTCCGCTGCCAGTTTTCGGACGGCGGTGGTAGCCGCGAGCAGCGCCCCGATTGGAAAGATGACGATCCGATAGCCGAGTTCCCTGAGCCGGTTCAATGGAATGGGCGGCGTCTTGCCGCCTTCCGCGAAATTGAACAACAGCGGCGCGTCAGCCAGCTCGCCGGCAACCCGGGCCACTTCCTGTTCGCTTTGCGGCGCTTCCACGAAGAGCGCGTCGGCGCCTGCCTCGCGATACAAGCGCGCGCGGCGCAGCGCACCCTCCAAACCTTCCACCGCGCGTGCATCGGTGCGCGCGATGATCAGCAAGTCCGTGGAGGTGCGCGCCTCGATGGCCGCATGGATCTTTTCCACCATCTCCGAAGCGGCAACGACTTGTTTGTTCTCCATGTGGCCGCACTTCTTCGGTGTGATCTGATCTTCGACATGAATCGCGGACACGCCCGCACGCTCGTACTCCCGCACCGTGCGAATTACATTCAGCGGATTGCCGTAGCCCGTATCGGCGTCCGCGATGACGGGAACGTCTACCGCCTGCGCCATTCGGCGGGCATTGTCAACCATCTCCGACATGGTCAGCAGGCCCACATCGGGTCTACCCAGGAGCGACGCTGCCGTGCCGAATCCGGTCATGTAGACCGCCGGAAAACCCGCCTGCTCGATGATGCGCGCCGTCAAGGCGTCATAAGCGCCCGGCGCGACGATTGTTTCCCGACCTGCAATCAGCTTGCGCAGCAGATCGGCCTTACCTTTCTTTCCCCGCAGAAAATCGGTCATCCAAATCCTCCCAATGGCCTGGATCGAATCGAAAGGCTTCTGAAGCGCCTGGGGAGTGTCTGACGGCGCATCCGGAAAGTGAGACCGCAAGACGTGGTGGAGCTTCAAGCTCAGCCAACAAGGCTTTTTGGGGCCGTCACAGCCCCCAGCGCCCTCGCCGCTCTCTCGTGGTCTTCTTCTTTGAAATAGATCAGGTATCCATATCGCCCGCTGCCATCGGTGACGCCGGTAGAGGCGTAAATCTCAACATCAGCCTCCAGGAGCATCCGCTGGATGTCGGCCAAGGCCCCAAGATTATCGTCTCCCTGAACCAAAAACGCATGTTGCGGACCCGTCACTACCCACCCCAGCTTCCTGGCAAGCTGAACGAAGGCATCGCTGCCGTCCGGGAAGATGGTCAGCTCAAGGTGATTGGGGCCGTAAGGCACCGCGCTGAAGGCGAGCAGGCTGACCTCTGCCGACGCCAACTGCGCGAGAAGCTCATAGGCTTTCTGCGGAGAGTCCTCGATTCTGATGTAGAAGTATTCGGCGTCCCGTACAGTCAGTGCCATCGTTGGTTATTTGCCTCTGAGTCTATGTTCGGCAGCACGCGCGACGCGGTCTCCGCCGGCGTATGCCTGGTCCAGCCAAGTGTACTCGATTGGCCGTCGTATGGGACCATTCTATCGTGTGGAGGTAAGGACGGACGGCTCTACCTCCTGACGTATTTTGTCACGCCCCTCAGTTGTGCTTCCGCCGTATAGATGTTGCCCGCGGCGTCGATGGCTATGCCTTCCCCCATTGCGCCGTCCGGAGAATTTGGCGTCATGTGAGGCGGAATAAACGCCGTCACTTTCCCGTCTTTCAGACTCCCGATACGGATTCCCCTCCGCCAGCCTGGGTGAACCTTTTCGGTCGACTCCGAGTCGGTCGTGTATATCACGTCGCTTTTGTCGATGGCCAGCCCGCTGGTGCGGCCGAAGTCGTCGTATTCACGGATAAACTTCCCCGACTTCGTAAGGACCTGAATACGATGGTTGTGGCGGTCGGCTACAATCAGCCGCCCCCTGGAATCGAACGCCAGCGCGTGCGGCGTCCGGAACTCACCAGGCCCTGTTCCTGTCTTGCCGATGACTCTGAGAAACTTCCCGGTCTTGTCGAACACCGAGATTCGCCCGACGAGATTGGGATCTGCCACGTCCGTATGGCTCTCGGCAATATAGACGTCACCATTGGCCGGGTCGGTCACCACGACCGTCGGATCGGTCAGGGCTTCGGGAGGGTTTCCCCTCACGCCCGGCTTCCCCAGCGTCATCAGGACCTTGCCTTCGGGACTGAACTTGACGACAACGCTTCCCTTCTTGTCTTCCCCGGGAAAGTTCTTAAGATCGTCGGCGCTCGGGGCTCGCGCGTCGGTCACCCACACATTGCCCTCTCGATCGATATGGATGCCATGCGGCCACACGAACATCCCGCCGCCAAAGCTCCTGATCTCTTTTCCGGAATCGTCAAAAAGGTGGACAGGGTTTGCTTTTGTGCCGAGGCAGCCTGGGGTTGTCCCGGGCGAGCATCGGTCAGTCGCCCACACAGACTTGCCGTCCCGGTCGATGGCCACACCATTGGAGCCGCCCCAGGGCCTTCCCTCCGCACTCAGACGAGCCCAATCCCTGATTACGCGCCAGGGGTTGGCGCCGCTGTTCACGGGCTCCACTTTGTCCGTCTGAACGGTGCCGCCCCGCTGCTGCGCCTGAACCCTGGTTCCTGGCAGAGCGACCGAGATGACAAACATCCACGCTGTGAACCCGAATCCCGCAATACTCGATACGGACATCTCCAGCCTCCTTCTCGATCGACGACTCACTTCCAGTTCTGCATGATGGGCCAACCCATTCTGCAAAACGCTCTCCGTACAAGGTGGATTATAATCGAGCGCTTGAGCCAATCCGCTCTTTTTGCGCACCAGTTTCGTACGGCGCGGCCGCCGCGGCCTGTCTATTGCCATCAGGCGTTTCTCGACAAGCTCGCCCTGCGGCGCAATGAACCGGTAGGGAAGCGAGCCGCTCTTTTGCTGCAACGAATGGCCGTCGACATCTCCCGGCTGCACTATAAGCCGACAAGCGGGGTAAACCGTGGCTGGCGGCGATCCAGGCTGGGCGGCACCGCCGGGTCTCATTTCTACGCATGGTGGGCGCCGGGCGGGACGGCCCAGGTCAGGAACGACACTGCATTCCAGGCTGAGCCTGAAGCGGTTTTTCTGCGCGATATCCGTCATCACGACGATCACACGCCGCTTGACGCGGGCAGCCTTGCGAAAGACTATCTGCCGATGAGCGTTTCCGATCTGCGCGGCGACGAGTACGCACCCGAGCCGTGGACGTCATCGCAGGCTCGCTTCGCCCGCAGCCACAGCGGCGCGAGGATTCTCAAGGGTCATCCGGGCTCGGGAAAGACAACCGCGCTGCTGCACGCCGCCGACGAGTCGCAGGCCGAGCGCGTTCTGTACGTTACGTTTTCGCGGGACCTCGCCGCACTGGCCCGCGACTATTTCGACAGGTTCTGTTCAGACTCCCGAACCTTTACCGTCCTCACATATCCGGCGTGGATCGCGCAGTTGACGGGCCGGCAGGGAAGCGAGCCCGATCTGGCCGCCGGCTGCGCCCAGTTCCGG
>Ga0181536_10006013_pt1 | contig 12276 bp, 3 predicted proteins | sample PEATcosm2014_Bin_41_FD_121105 | JGI IMG/M metagenome (GOLD analysis project Ga0181536, IMG submission 121105) | Peatland microbial communities from MTU Mesocosm Facility, Houghton, MI, USA - PEATcosm2014_Bin17_60_metaG | ecosystem: Environmental > Terrestrial > Soil > Wetlands > Peat | place...
GTAGTTGGCGGCGGCGGCTCCGCTCAAGGTCAGGCCGCTCACGCTCACCGCCAGGCCGCTGCCCACACCCGCGCCGGGGAAGCTGGCCAGGTACCCGTTGGTGTTCAGACTGACCGTGTCGCCGCTGAGAACTCCCGAGAGCACGACGTTGTTGGAACTCAGCGTGGCCGTGGCGGTCCGGTCATAGACCTTGCTGTTGGCTGTGAGGCCGGAGACGATGCTCACCGGGGCCGGGGATACTCCCAAGCTGACAGTTTGAGTGGCACTGTTGTAATCAGCCGTGTCGGTTGGGCTGAAGGTGACCGAAAGCGTCTGGGTGCCCGCATTTAGGACGCATCCGATCGGCGGATTGTAGGTGAAAGTACCAGGCACACTCGCCGTGGAGCTGAGTTGCTTGGAACTGAGAGGTGTGCCGTAAGTGATGGCGGTGGGCGTGGCCCAAGTAATCACCGGGATGGGCAGCGCAATGGACGTCAGGCCGGCGGAATAGAGGGCATTGAGTTGATCTTGCGAGAGGGCCTTGTTAAATAACGCTACGCCGGAAATGATGCCGTTGAACGTGCGCGTGTTGGTCAGCGGGTCCGCCCCAATTGTGCTGGGAGCGTCGAATGCCTGGACTGGGTTGGGTGTAACGACGCTGGCGCTGGATATGCCACCGGCATTCATCACATAAATTGTCGCATTCGTGGAAGTGACCACCCAAGAGACCAATGACCAAGTGTTGGAAGGCGCCGAGAGTCCGGAATTCCAATTGTAGGTGGCTGGGGCGTTATTCCAAGTATAGCCCAACGCGTTGGGAATTATGTTGCCGTAGCCAAAGCCGCAGACCGTGGCGCCGCCGCGGCAGAAAAATAACGCCGTATCAGTCAACTGGCTTCCGTTTGGATTAATCCAAATCGAGCAAGTCAGCACGTTGGTCTCCAAATCCAGCGATGGAACCGTCACGTAAGAATTGTCGTTGCCGGAAAGGGTCTCCAGCGCGCCTTCATTTGTTTCAAAGCCTGTGAACGCGGGCGGAGCTGGACCGGACACGGTGAATGGGCTGGGGCTGCCGCCGTTGAAACAGTTCACACCGTATAGACCGGTATACCCGCCGTAATAATCATAGGCCGGCGCGGCGCCGGACAACGGATTCACGTTGGTTTCATTCAATTGCCAAAACGCCAAGGGCCGATCCGCCGCCACCGCCACTTCGTAAGGGGAAAGCACGACAGGTGTGACCGCAGTGAGCATGGCCAGACTGCTTGTTATGGAACCATAAACGTTGGACACTGACAATTCGTACTCGGTCGGAGTAGCAGCAGAAATATTAGTGACAAAAAGCGTGAGATTGGCCGGGCCAGGCGCACCGCTCCCGCCGGCTACAGGCTCAAACCCGCCGCTGCCATTGGTCGTCATCCATTCGTAAGAGAACGGGGTGCCACTCTGGACGGCCGCCGTGAATTGTGCCGTCCGGCCGGTGTAGAGCGTGGTAGAATTCGGCTGCTGTGTCACTTGCGGCGGGAATGTTTGCGCCGAGCCGGCCGTATAAAGCGCCGCGACTTGGTCCACCGAGAGCGCCCGGTTGAATATCGCCACGTCGGAGATCAAGCCGTTGAATGTGCGGATGTTAGTGAACGAATCGGACCCAATCGTGCTGACCGCGTCGAAAGCCTCGACTTGGTTCGGATAGGTGAGGCTGGAGGAAGAGAGCCCATTACTGTTCATCAGATAGATCGTCAAGTTCGTCGGCGTGACGACCCAGGCAACCAATGACCAGATGCCGACGGGCGCTGAAAGGCCGGACGGCCAATTGTAGGTGTTGAAGTCATTGTTCCAATTGTAGCCCAGCGAATTGGCGATGGAATTCGCGTAACCGAAACCAGCGACCGTGGTGCCGCCGCGGCACACAAACAATCCCGTGTTCGCTCGTTGCGTTGAGTTGGGATTGAGCCACATGGCGCAGGTGACGGTGTTGGTGTCGAGATTGAGCGCCGGCACGGTTACGTAGGAATCGTTGGTGCCGGAAAAAGTTTCCAGCGCGCCTTCGCCTGCTTCAAAGCCGGGGAACGCGGGAGGGGCTGGACCGGAGACGGTGAATGGACTGGGGCTGCCGCCATTGAACGCGTTTGTGCCATAGAGTCCGGTAAACCCGCCGTCGAAGTCGAAGGCTAACGCGACGCCCGTGGCAGGATCCACATTGGTTTCATTGAGCTGCCAGAAGGCCACCGGCTGGTCGGCCTGAACCGCCGTACCATAGACGGACAAGGCGGTGGAGACAACGGTCAATGTCGTTAGGCTGCTGGTCGCCGCGCCGTACGAATTTGTTATGACCACTTCGTACTCAGCCGGGGTGGACGCCGACACATTAGTAACGACCAGAATCGAATTGGTCGCAGCCAGCGGCACAAAATTGCCGCTGCCATTGGTGGTGAACCACTGGTAGGAAAAGGGGGCCTGACCGGTTACGGACACAGTGAACTGCGCATTCCGTCCGGGATAAATGGTGGCTGGGACCGGCTGTTGCACGATGACCGGCTCGAATTGCAACCACGGCCCCGCTCCGGCCACGTATAGCGAATTGATCTGGCTTTGGGAGAGGGCCTGATTGAAGATCGCCACTTCGTCAATAATACCGTTGAATGTGCGGGAGGCGGACAAGGGATCGGTCCCAATGGCGCCGGCGCTGTCAAACGCAAGATTGACGTTGGTGATTCCGATGCTGGCGGACGCCCGGCCATTGGTGTTGAGCATGTAAATCGTTGCATTCGTGCCGGTGACCTCCAGGGTCACAAACGACCAGAGATTCGTGGGTGGCGACAGATGCGAGTCCCACAGATACGGGGCCGAAGCACTGCCCCAATTGTAGGCCAGATCATTGTCCGGCGCGAAGCCGGTGTAAATGAAGCCGGCGCTGCTGGAACCGCGCCAGAAAAAGAGCCCCGTATTCTGGGTTTGATTGCCCTCGGGATAAATCCACATTGAAATCGTCACGACGTTTGTGTTCAGATTCAGCGCAGGCACGGTGACATAGGAATTGGTGTCGTTATTGACGGTTTCCAAGGCGCCATTGTTGGGTTCAAATCCAGGAAATTCGGGAGCGGACGGCCCATAGACTCCATTGGCCGCGTTGCTTGAATTGACTCCATAGATCCCCACGAACCCGCCGTAGTAATCATAGGCAAACGCAGGGCCAGGGTTCGGGCTGATGGTTTCGTTCAACCGCCAGTAAGCCACCGGCTGGCAGGCCTCGAGCGTCGTGGCGTAGGAGGAGGCTGGCGCGCCGGCAATGGACAGCATCGCGACGCTGCTGGTGGACACGCCGTAGACATTAGATATGACAACTTGGTATTCCTCCGGAGTCGATGCGGAAACGTTGGCGATCATCAACGCTGTGTTCGTGGAACCGGCAACATCGCCTCCATCGCTCAGTGGCACAAAAGTGCCGCCGGCATTCGTGGTGTACCATTGATAGGAGAATGGGGCCAGGCCGCTGACCGCAACCGTGAATGACGCATTCCGGCCCGAGTAGAGCGTGGTGGGCGCCGGTTGCTGCGTGATGAGCGGCGCCAATCCCGGCCAGTCGCCGGCGCCAGCCATGTAAATGGCGTTGAGCTGGCTTTCCGTGAGCGCTTGATTGAAAATCGCCACTTCGTCAATCATACCGTTGAACGTGCGGGCGTCGGAATAAGGATCAGTCCCGATGGCGCTGGAGCTGTCAAAAGCCATGTTGGCATTGGCGATGTTCGTGCTGGCTGAGCTCAGGCCGTTGGTGTTCATCAAATATATGGTCGCGTTGGTGGGAGTTACAACCAGGGAGACAAAGGACCACAACTCAATGGGTGGCGCCAATCCGGAAAGCCACAGATAAGGGGCGGAACTGCTGCCCCAATTGTAAGCCAGTTCGTCGTTCACGGTGACGCCGTCATAAATGAATCCGGCATTGTCGGAACCGCGCCAGAAGAACAATCCCGCATTCGGCGCTTGATCGCCCTTGGGATAGATCCACATCGAAATGGTTACCGTGTTGGTGTTGAGATTCAACGGCGGCACGGTGACAAATGAATTGGTGAGGTTATTGACGGTTTCCAGCGCGCCGTTGTTGGCTTCGAATCCGGGAAAACCCGGAGGCTTCGGTCCAGCGATGCCATTCGCCGCGTTGCTCGTATTGACACCATAGACGCCTGAGTAACCGCCGAAGTAGTCATAAGCGAACGCCGGACCGGGGTTCGGAGCGACCCCATCGTTCAACTGCCAATAAGCCACAGGCTGGTCGGCCTCAACGGCCAACGCATAAGCCGAAACGGTGGTGGCAGCGACCGTCAGTGTCGCCACGCTGCTGGTCGCCGAGCCATACAAATTTGTGATCACCACTTTATATTCCTGCGACGTGGATGAGGAGACATTGCTGACCATCAAAGTCGAACCGGTTGAGCCGGAAATGCCGGGTCCATCCGTCAAGGACACAAAAATGCCGCTGCCATTCGTGGTCATCCATTGGTAAGCCAGAGGTGGTTGCCCGCCGGCCACCACCCTGAATTGCGCGTCCCGGCCGGTCGCCAGGGTCGGTGAAATCGGCTCCTGCTCGATGTTCGGCGCCAGGACCGGCCAGCTTCCAGCGCCAGCGAGATAGAGGGCGATCAACTGGTCCTGCGTAAGCGGCTGATCGAAGAACGCCACGTCGTCAATTAGGCCGTTGAACGTGCGGCTGCTGGAGTAAGGATCGGCACCGATGGCGCTGGGGCTGTCAAAGGCCATGTTCCCATTGGCGAGGTTGGTGCTGGCCATGCTCAGCCCATTGGTGTTCATGACATATATTGTGGCGTTGGTGGGAGTCACGACCAGGGAAACCAGCGACCAAAGATTGGCGGGCGGCGCCACGCCGGAATCCCAGAAGTATTGGGCGGAAATATTTCCCCAATTATAGGCGAGATTATTGTCCGGGTGCGCGCCGCCATAAATCAGGCCCGCGCTGCTGGATCCGCGCCAGAAAAACAATCCTGTATTCTCCGCTTGATTGCCCTCGGGAAAAATCCACATCAAAATTGTCGCCGTATTGGTGTTCAGGTCCAGCGCGGGAACCGTCACGTAAGAATTGGTCACATCGTTGAAAGTCTCGAGGGCTTTGTTGTCGCTTTCAAACCCGGTAAACGCGGGAGCCGACGGCCCGGCAACGCCGTTGCTCGAATTGACGCCATAAATTCCAGTCAAGCCGCCATAGAAGTCAAAGGCGTAGGCTGGTCCGGGATTCGGCTGGGTGGTTTCGTTCAATCGCCAGAGCGCCAGCGGTTGATCCGCGTCAACCATCTGCTCATAGGCGGACTGGGAAGCGGGAGCCAGCGTAAGAGTCGCCACCATGCTCGTCTTCGCTCCAATGGCATTGGTGATCACGACCTCATAATTTTCCGGCGTGAGTGCGGAGACGTTGTTAATGACCAACGTCGCGTTGGTTGAGCCGGAGATTTCGCCTCCATCAGTCAACGGTATGAAACCTCCGCTGCCGTTGGTAGTCATCCATTGATAGGTAAACGGATTTGCGCCGACGACACCCACCGTGTAGCGGGCGGTCCTGCCTGCGTAAAGCGTCTCCGGCCATGGCTGGGAGGTAATGACCGGTGAGAGCAGGATGTCCGAGGCGGAAGTGTAAAGGGCGGCGACTTGGGCTTCGGTGAACGCCTGATTGAAAATCGCCACTTCGTCAATAATACCATTGAACGCGCGGGCGCTCGAGAACGGGTCAGCCCCGATGGTGCTGGGGCTGTCAAACGGCATGACGGTGTTGGTGATGTCGAGATTGGCAAATCTCAGGCCGGTGTCGTTAATGAGATAAATCGTGGCATTGGTGGGAGTGACCACCAGCGACACCAGCGACCAGGTGTTGACCGGCGGGGCCAGGCCGGATTGCCAGTCGTAGGAGGCGGGGTTGTTGTTCCAGTTCAAGGCCAGTTCGTTATTATTGACAATATTGTTGTAGATCAATCCGGCGGTGCTCGACCCCCTCCAAAAGAACAAGCCCGCTCCCTGCGCCTGGCCGCCCAGAGGATATATCCACATGGAAACAGTCATCTGGTTGGTATTGAGGTTCAGCGCCGGCACGGTGACAAACGAGTCGTCCGCTCCATTGAAGGTTTGCAGTGCCCCGTTGGAGGTTTCAAATCCCGGATAGGCGGGCGGCACCGGACCGGAAACGCCGGTGGACGCGTTGGAGGTATTGATCCCGTAAATGCCGTTGAAATTATTGCCGCTCAAATCCGCGGCGGTCACCGGTCCTGGATTTGGATTCTGCGTCTCGTTGAAGCGCCAGTAGGCGACCGGCAGATCATTTTGAACCGTCTTATCATAGGGCGAGGAGTAACTGCCGAGAATGGCCAGCTGTGCCACGCTGCTGGTCACCACGCCATAGAAATTCGACACCACCACCTCATATTGGGCTGGCGTGGACGCGGAGACGTTGCTGACGATCAAGGTGGTATTGGTTGAGCCGGAGATTCCAGGTCCATCCGTCATCGGCACAAAAATGCCGCTACCATTGGTTGTGTACCATTGATAGGTGTATGGCGCCAGGCCGGTGACTCCCACCGAGTACTGCGCGTTCCCGCCGGGGTAGAGCGACTGGATCTGAGGCGGCTCAGTAATATCCGGCGCCAGTCCAGGCCAGAGACCCGCGCCGGCAATGTAAATCGCATTGAGTTGGCTCTCTGTGAGTGACTGATTGAAGATCGCCACTTCGTCAATCATACCGTTGAACGTGCGCGTGTCGGAATAAGGGTCGGTGCCGATCGCGCTGGGGCTGTCAAACGCCATGTTGTCGTTGTTGTAATTGAGGCTTGATGAAATCAAGCCGTTTGTGTTCATCATGTAAATCGTCGCATTGGTGGGCGTCACTACCAGGGACACAAACGACCAGAGATAGGCGGGCGGCGCCACGCCGGATACCCAGTTGTACGGGGTCGAACCGTTGCCCCAATTGTAGGCCAGGTTGTTGTCGAAAAGGACCCCATTGTAAATAAGGCCGGCGCTGCCGCTCCCGCGCCAGAAGAAGAGACCCGCATTCTCAAGTTGATCGCCCAACGGATAAATCCACATCGAAACGGTTACGGCGTTGGTGTTCAAATTCAACGGCGGCACGGTGACAAATGAATTCGTGTCGTTATTGACGGTTTCCAGTGCCCCGTTGTTGATTTCCATTCCTGGAAATGCCGGAGCCGACGGCCCGAAGACGCCATTGGCCGCATTACTCGTATTGACTCCATAAACGCCCGTGTAGCCGCCATAATAGTCAAAAGCGTACGCCGGCCCCGGGTTCGGACTGACCGTTTCGTTCAAGGGCCAGTAGGCCACCGGCTGCGCCGTGTCAACCGCTTGCGCGAACGAAGAGGTCGGAGATCCCAGGACGGTTAGCGACGTCACGCTGCTGGTCACGGAGCCAAAGATATTCGAGACCACCACCTCATATTGAACCGGCGTGGATGTCGTGACATTGCTCACGAACAGGGTCGAATTGCTTGCGCCGGAGATCTCTCCCCCCTCACTCAGGGGCACAAAATTGCCACGGCCATTGGTCGTAAGCCATTGATACGAGAATGGCGGAAGCCCGCTGACTGCCACCGCGAACTGCGCGGTCCGGCCGGCGTAAATCGCCTCCGGCGCCGACTGCGATGTCACGGCCGGTTTGAACACAAACCCCGACGCTACGGTATAAAGATTGGCAATTTGAAACTCGGTCAGGCATTGATTGAAGACCGCCACTTCGTCAATAAAGCCATTGAACGTGCGCGTAACGGAGAAGGGGTCAGATCCGATGGCGCTGGGTCCGTCGAACGCCTCGTTGGCGCTGGCAAGAGGGAGGGTCGCGGAGTTCAGGACATTGTTGTTGATGAGATAAATCGTCGCATTGGTCGAAGTCACGACCAGAGTAACCATTGACCAACTGTCAGCCGGGGGCACCAGCACGGATTGCCATTCGTAAGAGGCGGGATTGTCATCCCAGTTCAAGGCCAGTTCGTTGTTATTGGCAATGTTGTTATAGATCAAACCTGCCGTGCTCGAACCTCGCCAAAAAAACAAGCCCGTGCCTGCCACTTGGTTGCCCAGAGGATAAATCCACATGGAAATCGTCACCGCGTTGGTGTTCAAATTCAGCGCCGGAACGGTCACCGACGAATTGTTTTGGCCATTGACCGTCCCCAACGATCCGTTGTTGGATTCGAATCCCGGGAACGTGGGCGGTGTCGGGCCGAGATTGCCCTGGGCGGCGTCGGTGCTGTTCACGCCGTAGGTGCCGTTGTAGCCATGCCCGGTCGCGTCAACTGCCGCTACCGGCCCGGGATTCGGATTGATGGTTTCGTTCAGCCGCCAGTAGGCAACAGGCGAAAGTGCAAGCACATTGGTTTGATAAGCTGATTGAGCGTAGGCTGACGGTGCGACCAGCAGTGCGCACAAGCTACATACGAAGGTAACAAAAAATGAAACACCAGCCTTCCTGCCAGTCCGTGAGGGTGGAGTTATGATTGCAGACATTACTTGGGGACAGCTGGTCCGTTTAGCGCAGGAGATCACCCCCGGATTTGTAATGAGCGTCATAAATAGTTGCGCATCTTAAACCCGAGAACCCAGTCTAGCTGATGCTCTGCTTCCATTGGTCCATTGATTGAACTGACCTGCCACCGCAGTGATCACCAGATGCAATTGAGGGAAATGGCGATTGTGCTGGCAGAGTCCGCGAACCCAATCTCTCCGAGCCGGAATGGTTCGGTTGGCTGACCAGGAATCACTCCCTGGCGATGCCCAGTTTCGCGATGAGGTCGTAAAGGGTGGGACGCCCGATGCCAAGCTCCGCGGCCGCCGGGGCGACTCTTCCCCCATGTTTGCGCAAGGTGTTGAGGATCATCTCGCGCTCAAAATTCTTGCGCGCGTCTTTGAGGGTGATGGCGCGCGTTGCGGGAGTGAAGGCTGGCAGTTCGAGGTCGGCGACGTTGATTCGTTTTCCCTCAGCCAGGATGACGGCCCGGCGGATGCAGTTTTCCAGCTGCCGAATGTTGCCCGGCCAGGGGTGGCGGCTCACTGCCCGCAGCGCTTCCTGGTCAAAGGTCATGCCAGGTTTGCCTGTTTGCTGGGAAAAACGCTGCAGGAAATATTTTGCCAGCAACATGCTGTCATTCTCCCGGTCGCGCAACGGGGGCAGGGAAATCTTGATCACCGCCAAACGATAATACAGATCCTCCCGAAAAGTGCCCTCCGCCAGGCCTTTGTTCAGGTCCGCATTGGTGGCGGTGATGACGCGGCTGTCAATGGAGATAGGCTCCCGGCCTCCCACCCGTTCGATGCACCGTTCCTGCAGGAAGCGCAGCAGTTTGACTTGCAGGGGCAGGGGAATCTCTCCAATTTCGTCCAGAAACAGCGTGCCATTGATGGCGCTTTCGAAACGGCCTTGGCGCTGGACGTGGGCCCCGGTAAATGAACCTTTTTCATGCCCAAACAATTCGCTCTCCAACAGGGTCTCCGGGATGGCGCTGCAGTTGATGGCCACAAAGGGCCCCTTTTTGCGGGGGCTGTTCTGGTGTATGGCTTGGGCCACCATTTCCTTGCCCGTCCCGCTCTCACCCAAGAGCAGCACCGGGGCGTTGGTGGTCGCCACCTTGTGGATCGTCTCAAAAACGCCCCGCATTACCGCGCTGGTGCCCAGCATCCCCTGGAACACATCGGGATGTGCCGCCTGCTGCATTTCCAGGATTTCCATTTCCAGGCGCGCCACGTGGAAAACGCGCTTGAGCAGCATTTTAAGATCTTCCATCTCCACCGGCTTGGCCATAAAATCATAGGCTCCACCGCCGATGGCGCGAAGGCCGATTCCCTTTTCGCTCTGCCCGGTGATGACGATGACTTTGGCTAGTTTATCCAAGGCGGTTAACTCGGACAGCGTAGCCAGCCCCTCTTCAGGATCGGCGGGTCGGGGCGGCAGCCCCAGATCCAGCAGCACCACCATGGGATGGTTCTCCTGAAAAGCTTGCACGGCGCTCTCGCGATCTCCGGCCAGTATGACCTCATAATAATGGGCCAGGGACCACTTCATCTGCGTGCAGATCTCTTCGTCGTCGTCTACAATCAGTAATTTGGGGTTCATCGCTGTTGATTGTGGAACACAGGTTCGAACATGGGTGATAGCAACTTGGATCCATCGACGCTGAGGTGGTGGCTGTCGAAGTAAAGAGCCTTGTTATCACGCACAACATCGTAAAAACCATTGGTGTTTAGGAGATACTTTGGAGTATCCAAAACAATTGCACCTATCTGGGAAACGTGTTTAAAGATGGACTCATAAGCACCATTGTCGGCAGCGTATTTGTCCAGAGACGTCCCCAGCCTAGCGGGGTTGCCGTGACGCATTATGGTAAATGCTGCCAGCCTAGGAACATCAAAACCCGGCATTGGCACGTCTTTGAGCACATACACTGAGGCGCCGGATGCCATGATGGTCTGGATGGTTGCAGCAAGTTTGGCTTCGACCACATCAGGCGGTTTGTACGAGCTCCAAAGCGCGGCGAGGATTACGGTTTTAACGCGCTTTTTGGCGATGAAATCAACGATGGACTGGGAGAAAGCGGGTGAATCTTCATTGAGACCGAATTTACTGGTGTTGCTGATGTAGCCGAGTATCGGAGCCGTGGATGAATGGGCTGCTTCGACGCCACGCACGGAAAACCGCCGGCAAAGCTCATCGAGAACAGGCGCTATGGACATGGCGTGGCTGTCGCCCCAGATGAGAATTTCTACCGGCTGGTTGCTGCTTTGCGCGCCGAGTTCGACAAACTGGCCGGCGGCGGCTTGTTCCAGCGTTATACTGGCTCGAAACGCATAGCTCTTCCGGTAGCCGTAATAGGCTAGGGCCTGAGATGGGAATCGGAAAGGCATTCCATGGTCCAGAAAAACACAGCCGCCCAGTAGGAGCAGGGTTAGCATCGCACAAGCGGCGATGCTGAATAATTGCGGACGACGAGGACACAACCGACGCTTGCGAAAGGGCGTCTCAATCCATTTCCACGAAGCTGCAGCGCAAGCAACGCTAGCCAGCAAAAGCGCGACACGAATCCACCAACTCTGGATATCCACGCTCCTGTATCTTGAAAAAACCAGCAAGGGCCAGTGCCACAGATAAAGAGGATACGAGATGAGGCCGATGAACGCGACCGGCTTCAAGGCCAGGACCCGGCTGATCAGCGTGGGTTTGGCGCCGCCCGAAAAAATAATCAAGGCCGTTCCGAGGCATGGGGGAACGGCCGCCAATCCAGGAAACCGAGTATCCGGCGTGTAATAGAATATTGGAAATAGAATGAGACAGAGACCCGACCAAGCCGCCATTTCATTCAACCACGATTTGGTTACATGGCGTCCGGGGACGGCAGCGAGAAATGCACCAACCATCAGTTCCCACGCCCGAGTTGGCAGCAGGTAGAAGGTGGCTGTCGGTCTGGAGTAGGTGCCCACCACACTTAACGCTAACGACCCGAAGCCAACCCATAAGATCGTTCGGGCAATGGAGAAACGCTTGTGTCGCCCCAAATAAATCAGGAGCAGGGGAAAGAGCACATAAAATTGTTCCTCTACTGCCAGCGACCAAGTATGAAGCAAGGGCAATGTATCGACGCCGTCAGCAAAGTAACCAGTTTGCCGCCAGAAAAAGACATTCGACAATAGAAGCGCCTGAGCCAGCACCGATTGGCCAACAAGCTTGAAGTCGTCCGGGAAATAGAGAAAACATGCGGCTACAAGGGTGGCAAAGACAACCACAAAAAGCGCCGGCAGAATGCGCCGAATCCGCCTTTCCCAAAACATCGCCAAGCTGAAGGCATCATCATGAATTTCTTTCAAAATCAGGGAAGTGATCAGGAACCCAGAAATGACGAAGAAGACATCAACGCCAACAAAGCCGCCGGGGCACCCAAACTCTGCATGAAACAGCATCACAGGCAGAATAGCCACCGCTCTCAATCCGTCAATATCTGGACGATACCTATGATTCATGTGTAAAAAGCGCGTTCAATCAGTCGCATTCGTTGTTTACCAAACCACAGCATTCGGCATATCTGCCAGAATCTGCACCCTTGGTGAGGCAAAAATCTGAACTGAGACTCAAGATGACGACGATGGTTTCCATCAGAAATGCCCTCCGGCAACTCCGTTGCTGTAGAGCATGCCGACCTCGCGGGCGGAGAGGGCGCGATTATAGACGGCCACCCCGCTCAGGGAGCCGGAAAAATACTGCTCATAGCCCACGTAGGTCCGCCGCCCAATGTCCAC